>Ga0163179_10001791_pt1 | contig 15040 bp, 14 predicted proteins | sample AtlANTMetagenome_FD_109643 | JGI IMG/M metagenome (GOLD analysis project Ga0163179, IMG submission 109643) | Marine eukaryotic phytoplankton communities from the Atlantic Ocean - Atlantic ANT 2 Metagenome | ecosystem: Environmental > Aquatic > Marine > Oceanic | place: North Atlantic Ocean...
AAGGGGCCCAGCACCAAAGTTTTCAATGACTAGTTATCCATCCAAGCATCTCCAAAAGATGCGTATGCACCCATAGCTGAGCCGTAGGCATCCTTTAGCTTAGTATTATAAACAGTTAGAAACTCTAATTCAAATAAGTTAACAACTGGCATATCTTCAGCTAGGACCATCTGGATATCTTTATAAATGACAGCCCGTTTTTTTGCATCTGGTTGCGTCATTCCAGCTCTAAGCAATTTATCTAATTCTGGATTGCTGTAACGGGATGAATTTACGAAATGCGTACCTTTACGGATCATATTAGTTCCATAGTGCCGATGAACACCAAGTACTGGATCAGCTAGCTGATAAAAATAGTTGAGGTTCATCTGAAAGTCATAGTTATGATAAATACGCTTCAGCCAAGTTGGGACATCTTCATATCTTAGTTCAAGTTCAATTCCAATATCACCAAGAGCTTGCTTAAGGTATTCACCGCCGCGCCGCCAATCTTCACCATATGGAATAAGATCGAGTACACCCTTCATTCGCACTCCATTACCGTCTTTAGGGTAACCTGCATCATCCAGCATTTTATTAGCAGCCGCTACATCTCCATTTGCTGGATAATTTGGCATTTCTGCATGAAGACCAGTCGCTTTGAAATTACTAGAAAGAGCGCTTGTGGCTGGCTTTCCATATCCAAAGAAGATAGTGTCGATCATAAATTGTCGATCAATTGCGGTTGAAATTGCTCTTCTGACTGCAGCGTCTACAAATGGACCTTCTTTAGTATTAAACTCAAGAAGAGCCATAGGATTGATCATGGAGTATCCATCAGTCGTTACTCCAATATCGTCTCTTTCTTTAAGACGTACAGCGTCTATATTTGGAATTGCATTGTAAGCAGCATAAACTACTTCACCTTTTTCCATAGCTGCCGTTCGCGTTGATGCGTCAGGGACGAACCTTCCTACTATTCGATCTATGTAAGGGCCTTTATCTCCCCAATAATTTTCATTCCTATCTAATCGGATATACTGTCCTTTTTTCCACTCATTGAACGTAAATGGGCCAGTTCCAATTGGATTGTTTCCTAAGGGAGCTCCTTTAAGATCTTTTCCTTCCAAATGATGTTTTGGAACTATCGGAGATTCATATCCCGTAAAAGCTCTCATCATATATGGTGCTGGATTATCAAGATTAAAAATCGCAGTGTGATCATCAGGCGTATCTATGCTCGAGACCTCTTTAAACGAATTTGGACCACGTGGGTGGACTTTTTTCAAAACATCCATAATCGTGAATTGTACATCTTCAGATGTAAATGGTTCACCATCATGCCATGTCACCCCTTTTCTTAATTTGAATGTAACAGTCTTTCCATCTGCACTCATGTCATAGCTTTCAGCTAAAACTGGTATGATTTTTCCGTCGTTATCATAATCAAAAAGACCTTCATAAATCTTTGGTGCTAAAAGTCCTATAGGACCTGATGTTGTTACATATCCAGCCATAGATGGTGGTTCTGGTTGTACCAAAAAGACCATTGTCCCACCTGACTTTTGGGCATGTGCGATCCCAAAACATGAAAGCAGTGAAATTAAAACTGCTGTACTTAGAAGATTAAATATCTTCATTATCTTTCTCCCTTTTCTTCCAATAATAGTTTTTACTGACTGTAGTAATAAAAATGCTCATATAAATAGAGCTCAGAGTCAATGGTCTTATAAAAAATCTTTAGAGGAAATTGTTCAATTGCTATGATAAAAAGCCAAAAATTGAGTTAATTGGAATAAAAATTAAAAATTGGAAGCAAAAATATTTACCACTGGTTAAGTCATACATAATGGATTGAAAATCTTTACTTTAATCCAAAATAACTTTATCGATTAGGAGTTTTAATGGACTTTTCTTTCATGGATCTTGGTAACTCAATAATTAAATACTCGTGTTAGCTAACACCTGCTTTTATGTGGTTTTGATCTTGATATTCAGTTTATGTAATAGAGTCTCTTAAGATATCTATTCCCTGCATGTTCCAAAAATGTAGCAAATCAATAAAAATCCAATTTTCGGAAAGCTTTTCACCTTCCCGACGGTAGATATCTATGACACGCATATCTCCAGGCGTTTTACTAGCAGGCAATCCCATGAAACCATCTGGGGTTAAGGTCAGGTTAGGCCAACCAAAGAAGCCGCCAAACTCACCTTCAGCTATCCGACAAAGATGTCCATTAAACGTTCTGTCTTTCAGTCCAGCTCTAAAAGGTCCAGAATGTTGCTTGGCGTATCTTTCAATTGTGTAGGTTGAACCAATGCCTGCAGGTCCCCACCAAACCATATTCTCATTCCAGCTCCGCCTCAACTCATCGACTAAAGGTTCATCGTTAGACGCTTGCCAGCTTTTGATGTCATTAATCATGAATTCAATAGCTTTCTTTGTCTTTTCCCCTTCAGTATGATCTTGGGCTTCATACATCAATCCTCTGTGGTTAATCGGCCCTGGTTGGACAAGATGTGCAGCTGTTTGTGATTTGAATGGTTTTAATCCAGCTTGGATCATAAAGTGAGGAACGTCGAAAAACATAGCAGTTTCAGTAATTTTTCCTCCCTGTATTTTGTTAAATTCGCAATAGCGGAGCATTATTAGCTTTTGGCTTGCAGGTATGTCGATCCAAGGCTTGTCAAATAAACCCATAAGATGACCCATAGAAACCACCCATGTTCCTTCATGGCCTGCAGTTTCATTATTTCCAGCCATGAAAATATCCATGCGCCTTTGGCAATGAATAATACTTTCAAAGAGTGGTTTCCAAAATAATTCTCCAACCTGCTCAGCGCCACGAATCAGATTAAAAGGGTGAAAGCCCCTCCAGATCAAATCGGACTTACAAAACTTCGTGATTACTTTGGAAATATTTTTAGTTTCCGTTTTCTCAAGGGCCTTATAATAATCAAGCACAAGCTTTTTTTCTTTTTGAAAATCCAATATAAAACCTTAAAAGTTGGGCTTAATTTCAGTTCTATTATTTTAAGAGGCAACTATTATTTCATATATTTGCACAAAATTTTGCATACGTATGTAAAAAACTCTTGCAACACAAATTTTTTTCTGGCTACGTTTGAAAACGTATGCAATTTGGGTAAAGATTTAGCTTCTATGGCAAATATCGAACTAAGAAACTTGAGTAAGAGATGGGGAACATTTGTTGGGGTGGAAAATTTTAACCTAACTATTCCAGACAAAGAGTTTTTGGTTTTGCTGGGACCATCTGGGTGTGGGAAAACAACCACTATGAGAATGATTGCTGGTCTTGAAGAGGTTAGCGAAGGAGAGATTTTAATTGATGGAAAAGTTGTTAATGATTTAGAACCGAAAGATAGGGATATTGCAATGGTTTTTCAAAGCTATGCTTTATATCCAAATATGAATGTTTATGAAAACATTAGGTTCCCTCTTAAAGTGAGGCGGACTGACCAAAGTACCCATGATACTAAAGTTCGAAGGGCAGCTAAAATGGTGGAGCTAGAGAATTTTCTTCATCGCAAGCCGGCAGAACTATCTGGAGGGCAGCGACAAAGAGTAGCCCTTGCTAGAGCTATAGTTAGAGAACCAAACGTTTTTCTAATGGATGAACCTCTTTCAAACTTGGACGCAAAGTTAAGAGTATCGACTAGAGCGCAAATTAAAAATTTGAGTCATGAATTAGCCGTAACAACTGTTTATGTTACTCATGATCAAGTTGAGGCTATGACCCTAGCTGACAGAGTGGCTGTCATGAAGGAGGGGGTTGTACAACAGGTAGGCAGCCCTACAGAAATATATGATAAACCAGCTAATTCATTTGTTGCAGGATTTATTGGTTCGCCAGCAATGAACCTTATTGAGGGAGAAATTAAAAAGGGCTGTTTCATAAGCGATAGTACTTTGATTAAGGGATTAAAAGCAAAGGAAGGAAAAGTTATCCTCGGGTTTAGGGCCGAAGATGCTTCCGTTATGAAGCGTTTGGGGCAAATTACTGCCCAAGTTTTTACCTTAGAGATACTAGGTGATGCGACCATGGTTACAGTCAAAATTGGAGGATCACTGGTTAGTGTCAAGGCAGACAAAAGTTATCGGGCTAAAATTGAAGATCCAGTTTCAATAAACATACCGGCCCAAAAATGTCACCTGTTTAATCCAGAAACAGGGGATCGCATTGAGGAGTAACCAGTCCTCGTAAAATTCCGCTTAGCGGAGTAAACCAAGTGCTAAGGTTAAGGCACTAAATTTAGACTAAGGAGTTAAAATATGATAAGAAAATTGTTTTATTCGATACTGGGTGGAAGCTTTATGTTTGTAAGTGCTCCAGTATTTGCAGGATGTGAAATTTCTGCACGCGTTAGTATAGTTGGTAATGAATTCCCAGCAATCCAAACTGTGGGTAAGGGAGCTCAGGAATGTACTGGCGCGGAAGTAAATACCAACCTTACTGCAGACCATCAAAAAATAAATGTGGCGGGAATGCAAGGTAATCCCGCTGAATATACCTCCGCGATTATAGCTAATTCTTCAATAGTAGCTTTGATGAATGAAGATGTTATTCGACCACTAGATGATTTAGTCGCAAAATATGGACAAGGTCTTCAAAAGAGTCAGTTGATAAAAATTGGTAATAAAATTATGGCGGTAGCTTTTATGGCCAATTCCCAGCATCTCATGTATCGTGCGGATGTCCTTAAAGAGATCGGAGTAGAACCTCCAAAGACATATGAAGAAATGTTAGCTGCAGCTAAAGTAATAAGGGACAAGGGTTTAATGAAAAATCCAGTTGGTGGAGCATATGCGGCTGGTTGGAATTTGGCTCAAGAATTCAATAATATGTTTTTGGGTTATGGAGGTTCTCATTTTAAATCAGGATCTGCTGAGCCAAATGTAAATTCTAAGGCTGGTGTTAATACTCTCAATATGATGAAAGCTCTTTCAGAATATATGAACCCTGATTTTTTAACCCATGATTCTAATGCGACAAATGCAGAATATCGAGCTGGCAATATTGCATTACTAAACATGTGGGGATCAAGAGCCTCATCGCAAACTACTGCTGAGGGCGTAATCGATGCAGTAAAAAATAATCATTCCATTGCTGGTCCAATGACTGTTGGTGGGGGATCAACTCCTGCTTCGACTTTATGGTGGGATGGCTGGACCGTTGCTAAAAATATTTCTGACGCAGAAGCCGAGGCAACTTTTATTGCAATGTTGAATGCTATTCACCCTGATAAAATGAAGGATGAAACGATTCGGAAACAGGCAGTATGGTTAATAGATGGATATGAACCTACTGAAACAGCAATAGGGACTTTTGCAGCAGCAAAAATGGGGACTACTCCATACCCAATGTTGCCATACATGGGGCTTTTACATTCTGCTTTAGGAAACGAGCTGTCTGATTTCATGCAAGGAAAAGAAACTGCAGAACAGGCTCTAGCTGATGTAGAGGCTGCTTACACTACGGCAGCAAAAGAAAAAGGTTTTTTGAACTAATTGTTTTATCGGGGGTTGAAGAACCCCCGATTCAATTTTTTTAAGAACTAAGACCCATGCGTCATAAAACTTTTTTTTGGTTTATATTACCGACTGCAATGGCAATGTTACTCTTTATTGCATTTCCAATAATCTCGGTTTTACTTCAATCGGTATATGCACCACATCCGGCAGTTTTAATTAAGGTAGAAACCTGTACGCCATTGGTTGGATGTACTGAGGAAACTACTATTGATCAAGAGGCTACACGGGAGCTTCGGAAGGCAGAACCCCTAGGTCGATTTGTTGGGTTAGATATTTTTTTTGATCGTGGTCACTTAGCTTTAAAAGAGGTTAATGAAATTTTCACCAATTCGGATAGTTGGACTAACACTTTTGATAGGTTAGCCAATTTACCTTTTTACAGGGCTATGGGTTTTACTTTGACATTTACTTTCTTAGTCACGCCCTTTGTCCTTATAATTGGATTTTGTGTTGCACTAATGGTTAATGCTCTACACGCTCGTCTCAAGGGCATAGTTATATTTTTCTCACTTCTCCCATTTGTTGTTACCCCTTTAATTGGAGCATTAGTTCTATTTTGGATGATTGATAGTCGTGGGATTTTGGGAAATGCAGTGCAATGGTTGGCTGGGGATCCAAATCTTTCACTGAAGGCCTCTACCAGCCTAATGTGGTTTGCATTAATTATTTATGGCATCTGGCATGCTGCTCCATTTGCCTTTGTTATATTTTATGCTGGACTTCAAACGTTGCCAGCAGACCAAATAGAGGCAGCTCAGCTTGATGGCGCCTCTAGGTGGCAACAAATACGATATGTTGTTATTCCTCATTTGATGCCGTTGATCACATTTGTTGCTCTCATTCAGCTAATGGATAACTTTAGAGTTTTTGAGCCTATAGTTGGTTTTAACGCTTCTGCTCATGCAACAAGTCTAAGTTGGTTTATCTTCAATGACTTAGGTGGAGAAACAAGACAATTTTCTGCAGCTTCGGCTTCGTCCGTCCTAACAATCATGGGCGTTTCAGTATTATTATTCCCGGTACTAATCCGAACATGGCGAGATTTTCAGAGGAAAGCTTAATATGGGGAGCACTATACAAAGAAGGCCTTTGAGCTTAAAAATATTAATATATTTATTTGCGACTATTTGGCTGCTGGTCTCTGCTTTTCCATTTCTTTGGACTGTATGGGGTAGCTTTAAGGTAGAATTAGATTTTTTCTCTATTTCTGACTGGACATTTGCGCTTTTTGGTGACCGAACTATTGCAGAATATGGTAGGCCATTTACTGGTGCTGGATACGATGGAGCCTGGATAAGTAATGAATTTTGGCGAAATTCCTTAAATACGTTTATTATTTGCTTTTTTGTTGTTTGTACCTCCCTTACTATAGGAACCTTGGGAGGCTATGCGTTATCAAGGTCCAATTATAGCTATACATTCTGGCTTTTAGTTATCGCACTGATTTTCAGGGCTATGCCCCCAATCACGTTAGTTGCAGGCTATATGCTACCTTTCTTTGAGTGGAACGTTTGGGGACTGTTACCGACCACAATTATTGTTTTGGTAGCTATAAACCAACCATTTACATTATGGATGCTCCATTCATTTTTTCAAAATATTCCAAAGGAATTGGACGAAAGTGCAAAGGTTGATGGCTGTACGCAGTTTGGCGCTTTTCGCTATGTTATCATTCCTGCTATGTGGCCTGGAGTAATCACCACTGGTCTTTTTTCATTTTTATTAGCTTATAATGATTTTGCTGTTACTTCGATGCTTCTTTCTGAAGAAAACCGCACCATGGTTCCTGCTATTGCAGCTTTTCTAGGGACAACGTACACGGAGGGAAACGTTATGTTTGCTGTAGCAGCAGTGGTTTCAACTACAGTCCCTCTTTTTATTTTAGTAATGTTTTTTCAAAAACAAATCGTTAGTGGCCTCACTGCAGGAGCAGTTAAAGGATGAAACAAAAGTTAAAAAACAAGCAAAGAAAATTATCTACAAACGAAAGAATAATAAGAGGAGTTGAAGATATTCGAGAATTCAAGAGAAAAAGGGAATCCATAGATGTCTTTTAAAAGAATTAAAGTTAGTAAACCAGAATTAGAAAAAGAAACAGATGACGCTAAAGTAAGAATGCAAGTTGAAGCTATCCTTAAAGAGGTTGAGACAAATGGTGATCAGGCAATTCGGGCTTTGTCTGAAAAATTTGATAGCTATTCCCCATCCCAATTTAAGCTAACCCAGAGTGAGATAGAGTCGGCAGTCCAAAAAGTTTCTGCTCGGGATATGGAGGACATTAAATTTGCTCAAGCACAAATTCGAAAATTTGCAGAGGCTCAAAGGGGAAGTATGACTGACATTGAGATAGAGACGCTACCTGGAGTGATCTTGGGTCATAAAAATATACCTGTGGAGTCTGTTGGTTGTTACGTCCCTGGTGGTAAGTTTCCTATGGTAGCGTCTGCTCATATGTCTGTGTTAACAGCCTCTGTTGCTGGAGTACCAAGGATTGTAGCTTCTGCTCCACCAATGAATGGTGAACCTCATCCTGCTATAGTTGCTGCTATGCAATTAGGTGGTGCTCATGAAATCTATGTTTTAGGAGGAATACAAGCTGTAGCGGCTATGGCACTCGGAACCCAAACTATAAATCCTGTACATATGTTAGTGGGGCCAGGAAATGCATTTGTTGCTGAGGCAAAGCGGCAGCTATTTGGTAGAGTGGGCATAGACCTATTCGCTGGTCCAACTGAAACCATGTTAATTGCTGATGATACGGTAGATGCTGAATTATGCGCCACTGATCTGTTAGGTCAAGCTGAACATGGATATAATTCTCCTGCCTGCTTAATTACAAATTCTGAGGTGTTAGCAACAGAAACTCTTAAGCAGATTGATAGAATACTTAAAATTTTACCTACTGCAGAAACTGCGCGAGCAAGTTGGGAAGATTATGGTGACGTTATTCTTTGTGAAAATCATGATGTGATGCTCAGTGTTGCAAATGAGATGGCTTATGAGCATGTGCAGGTAATGACAGATAGAGATCAATGGTATCTTGATAATATGCGCTCTTATGGTGCGCTGTTCCTTGGGCCACGAACAAATGTAGCCAACGGAGATAAAATAATTGGTACTAATCATACCCTACCAACAAAAAAAGCAGGCCGCTACACTGGAGGTCTTTGGGTTGGAAAGTTTTTAAAAACTCACAGTTATCAAAGGATTGATACTGATTCTGCTGCTTCTAGAATAGGTGAGTATGGCTCACGGCTAAGCATGCTGGAAGGTTTCGTCGGTCATGCTGAGCAATGTAACTTACGGGTGCGCCGCTATGGTGGAAAGAATGTTCCTTACGGAGATGCTGCAGAATGAGTGCTGATACAGCTGATGTTACCCTGAAGACCCTTTTTGAGCCATTAAGGGGGTCTATGACAAATTTTTCAGAGGTAAAGGTAAGAGGGTATTTTGATCAATTATTTTCCAATGAGGTCAGAATAAGAATGTGTCATCCCTTTGGGGATTTTACAGACTCGGGGGATTTTTATTCATCGGTATATAAACAGCTCTTCAGTGCCTTACCAGATTTGGAACGGCGTGATTTGATAATTTTGGCTGGTACAACTTCCGAGGGGCAAAGTTGGATCGGGACTATGGGCAATTATATGGGGACGTTTTTAAAGTCATTCCTAAATATACCTCCAACAGGCCACCTAACTCACATGCGGTATCATGAATTTTTTCGATTTGAGAATGGAAAAATAGTAGAGGTACAGGCAATATGGGATATACCAGAACTAATGATGCAGGCTCGAGCGTGGCCGATGGCCCCTCAATTAGGCGCCTATTTGTGTACTCCTGGACCTATTATGGGTGATGGTTTAAGTGTAACAGGGAGTGGTAAGGACAGTATAGAGACGATAAAAAAGATGTTATCTGATTTATGCAGGTATCCAGCTAATCCTGATCCGAAGATAATGAAATTAAAAAAGTATTGGCACCCAAGATTTAATTGGTATGGGCCGGCTGGTATTGGAACAGGCCGGGGTATATCAGGGTTTCGTCATTGGCATCAAATTCCTTTTTTAAATGGAATGCCTGACCGAATGGTAGATAAGAATTCTGATATAAACTCTAAATGGGAGGCTGAAACACATTGGATTGGTCAGGGTCAATATGTCTGTGAAACAGGCTGGCCAAATATGCGTATGGCTTTGACCCATGATGGTTGGATGGGGATAGCGCCTGTTAAAAAAGAGGTCTATTTGCGTAGCCTCGATTTTTGGAAATTAGAAAAAGGTCTTATAAGGGAGAATTGGGTTTTAGTTGATCTTTTGGATCTTTATAAACAAATTGGGGTGAACGTATTTGCAAGAATGCATGAGTTTAATAAAGCACGACCGAGTTACCCAATTGAAATTGATGAAGGCTTAATATGACATTACCTAAGACACCATCTTTTTCACTCAAGGGGAAAAAAGCATTAGTTGTTGGTGCATCATCAGGCATTGGTTCAGCCTGTGCTGTCGCTCTTGCTGAGCATGGGGCAAGTGTGACTTTGGCAGCAAGGCGTAAAGATCGATTAATAAGATTAGCCGATAAAATGAGAAAAAAAAACTGGGACACCAACATTTTGGAAATGAATATAGCCAATGTGGAGGAAACCAGTCGTTTAATTTCTGGTTGTGAGCAATTTGATATACTAGTTAATTCTGCAGGGTTAGCTAGGCATTCAAAATCATTGGATACTTCAGTGGAAGATTTTGACAAAGTGATGAATATTAATCTGAAAGGAGCTTACTTTTTAACGCAGGCAGTAGCTAAAAAACTGTTCAGTATGGGGAAAACAGGCTCTTTGATCAATATTTCTTCCCAAATGGGGCTTGTTGGAGGGCAAGAAAGAGCAGTTTATTGCTCCTCAAAACATGCAGTAGAAGGCTTTACTAAGGCTATGGCAATTGAATATGGTCCTGCAAATATAAGGATCAATACTATTTGCCCAACCTTTATACTCACTGATATGACTAAGGCTACTTTTGATGATCCAGAAAAAAGAGCTTGGGTTGAAAGTAAAATCTAACTAGGTCGAGTAGGTGCTGTACAAGATATTATGGGAGCTGTAGTTTACTTGGCTTCGGACGCCTCTTCTCTTGTTACTGGTTCAGCTTTACTTATTGATGGGGGTTGGACTGCTGGATGAGTAGTAACAAAATAACATCGGCACAGGTTGCAAAAAGGGCGGGAGTATCCCAATCAGCTGTCAGCCGTGTATTTACACCTGGAGCCTCTGCGTCAGAAAATACGATTACTAAAGTTAAAAAGGCTGCTGACGATCTTGGCTACCGTCCAAATATTCTAGCTCGAGCAATGGTATCTGGTAAAAGCCATATTATCGGAGTTGTCGTCGCTTATCTTGAAAACCAATTTTATCCGGAGGCATTAGAGAGGCTTTCTAATGCATTACAAGTTAAGGGATATCACGTTTTGATTTTTATGGCCGGAAAAAATATGGAAAGTATAGATAGCGTAGTAGACGAAATCCTGGACTATCAGGTTGATGGTATTATTGCAGCTTCAGTTTCTATGTCCTCAAACTTAACTGATAGGTGCAAAAATGCGGGGGTTCCCATGGTACTTTTTAACAGATACCAGGATATACCTGGAATGTCTGCTGTAACCTCTGATAACATCGCTGGAGGGCGTAAAGTGGCTGAATTTCTAATTGCAGCAGAACATAGTAAAATTGGTTATATTTCTGGCTGGGAAAAGGCATCAACTCAGCGCGATCGGGAAGCTGGTTTCATATCTAAATTGGCTAGACATGGACTTGGGCTACACAACCGGAAGGTTGGAAACTTTGTAATGGAAGAAGCTAGAGAGGCCACAAGACAAATGTTTACTGTGGATCCACCAGACTCAGTCTTTGTAGCTAACGATCATATGGCATTTGCAGTAATGGATACACTGCGGTTTGAACTTGGTTTTGAAATTCCAAAAGATGTTTCCATCGTGGGCTATGATGATGTTCCAGCATCTGCGTGGCCAGCCTATAACCTAACTACGGTCCAGCAACCGGTTCAGCTAATGGTTAAAGAAACGGTAGAAATTTTGATTAACAAAATTGAGGACTCTGAATGTGAACCTAAAAGAGTAAAAATTGATGGTTCACTAGTTATAAGAGGGTCAGCACGTTTACCAAAGGAATGGAAATAATGAGGGGTTTTTCGAAAAAATGGGTGGATCTACCAGACTATATTCTGGGTATAACCCAGGAGATATGGGAAAATAGAGGGATAGCGACCCTTAATCATTACTATGCCAAAGATATTCCAATGAGATTTCCTGAAGGCATTTCGATTGGAAATCAAAAAACTATAAACGGTACTTTGGCTACGTTGGCTGAATTTCCAGATAGAGAGCTCACGGGTGAAGATGTTATTTGGTCCGGTAACGATACGGATGGATTTTTATCTTCTCACCGACTTCTAACTATGGGAACCCATGCAGGCCATGGTTATTTTGGGCCACCAACTGGAAAACGGTTTGTTATTCGAGCTATTGCTGATTGTGCAGCTATAAATGGCCAAATTAACGATGAATGGCTTATTCGAGATACTGCAGGCATTGTTAGTCAATTGGGGATGAACCCAAAAGAATTTGCCTACGATTTAATAGAAAGAGAGGGTGGTCCGGAAAAATGTGTCCAACCGCTATGTCCAGAAAACAATATTGAAGGACCCTACAAAGGCAAAGGAAATGATAATCAGTGGGGAGAGAAATTATCTGAGATCCTTACGCTAATGATGACAAAAGACTTTGCTGTTATTCGCAAAGAGTACGATCGAGCAGTCCAAACAGAGCATCCTTGCTCTACCACAGTACATTCATGGTCTGATACTGAGGCACTTTGGATGGGACTGAGGGCATCTTTTCCTAGTGCTGAATTTAAAATTGAACACCAGATAGGTCGGGAAGACCCCATGTTATCTCCAAGAGCCGCTATTAGGTGGAGCTTATTTGGAAAACATGATGGTTGGGGTATTTTTGGTCAACCTAGTGGGGCTAAAATCTATGTCATGGGGTTTACTCATGCTGAATTCGGCCCTTTTGGATTACGCAGAGAGTTTACTCTTTTTGACCATGTTTCGATTTGGAAGCAAATTTTTATTCAAACTGGAACTAATAACTAGTTAAATTTATTGGAGAGGAAAAATTATGAACCAGACGAATATGGAGAATAGAATCGTTCGTTATGGAGACCTTGAGCCCTGCAGAACGGCTTTTATCGATGCCCATACACCAGGATCAAACCAAAAGGAAAATTTTACAATAATTGGAGGTGGCGTGTCCGAAAGCCCCGATCAATATGTCCATATATCAGATCAAATTGGTTTTAATATTGGAGCTGCGGGGCAACCACCAAGGTGCCGAAATAGTTTACATTCTCACCGAACGGCTGAGGTTTTCTTCGTTTTAAAGGGACGGTGGCGATTTTTCTGGGGTAGATGGGGAGATGCTGGAGAAGTAACACTCGAGGAAGGTGATATTTTCAATATTCCCACTGGAATTTTTCGAGGGTTTGAAAATATAGGGTCTGATTACGGGATGTTGATGGCTATTCTTGGTGGAAATGATGCAGGTGGGGGTGTATTATGGGCACCACAGGTAATTCAAGATGCAGCAGAGCATGGTCTTGTCCTAGCCGAAACTGGTCGGTTGTATGATAAAAAGAAAGGGGAGTTTATGCCCGAGGGTACAAAAGTTATGCCAGTTTTAACGGAAAAAGAATTAACCAATTTTCCTGAACTTCCTACGAGCAAAGTAGTGCCAAACCATGTAGCACGCTATTGGGATTTAATAGCGCTTTCTGATCGGCAACCTGTTAAGGTTATTGGCGAAGAAGGGTGCCTTTTTGACCGTCCTGGATTTGAAGTTGATTTCTTATCGCGTAACTCGATAACTAGTGAGCCCTATGTAACGAATAGGCATGAGGTATTAATGCCAATTCGTGGTCATTGGAAATTTAAATGGGAAAATGGCGAAACAATTATAAATCCGGGTGATACTGTAGCAGTGCCTCCCAGTATTGAAAGAACTATTTACCCTTCGATGACAGGCGAGGTAGCTCTATATAGAATACGCAATACGGATGATAAGGCAGGAGCAACCCAAATGAGAGATAAATGAGTGAGCCTTTAGTTTTTCTTCCTGGGATGATGTGCGATTCAAGATTATTTGAACCACAAATAGTGGAGTTTTCTAAAGAACGGATGGTCTGCGTAGCACCCGTAACGGGTTTTGATAGTATAAAAGGTATTGCATCAGAAATTTTAGAAAAAACGCCCCCACAGTTCATTCTTGCAGGCTTGTCATTGGGGGGCATTATTGCAATGGAAATGGTACGACAGGCCCCGAGTAGGATCACTAAGTTAATTCTAATGGATACCAATTATAAAGCTGAGTTGCCAGAGGTTTCAGCAAAAAGAGAGCAGCAAATTATAGCTGTGAAGGAGGGGCGTTTAAAAGAGGTAATGCGCAATGAAATTAAACCTAATTATTTGAACGAAGGCTCTGAGAAAAAATTTATTTTGAATTTGTGTATGGCTATGGCTGACAATTTAGGAGAGCAAGCTTTTATTGATCAATCAAAAGCTTTATCCTCTAGATACGACCAAACGGAAACTCTTAAGAAGGTAAAAGTCCCTACTCTCATTTTATGTGGTTTAAATGATCGGCTTTGTCCTGTAAAAATCCATGAAGAAATAAGTTTTTTAGTCAAAAACTCGACCCTTCACATAATTCCTAATGCTGGTCACTTACCTACGCTCGAAAATCCTAAGGCAACGAATGGAATTTTAAAGGAATGGCTAATGTAAATAGTTTAAAAATAATCCGCATAAAAACAGTGGTCAGAAGTTTGAATTAGTTAAGCAAATAAATTGCAATTTAGAGATAGGAGCCTCCAATGAATAAAATACCTGTGACCCATGTAGGTAGTTTACCTCGAACGCAAGAGGTTGTAGATCTGATTTTTGCGCGAGAAAACGGTCAACCATTCGATCAAGACGAGTTTGATACTGTGATGACTTACGCTGTATCTGCAACTGTTAAGAAGCAGGTTGATGCAGGTGTTGATATCGTTAGCGATGGCGAAACTTCTAAAATTAGTTACGCAACTTATGTTAAAGATCGATATACAGGATTTTCTGGAGACAGTCCACGTAATGCACCCGCCGATCTTAAAATGTTTCCTGGTTTTCTAAAACGCCTAGCTGATGATGGTGGGACCCCACAATATGCTAGACCAATGTGTACATCAAAAGTGATCTCAAAGGGTCAAGAAGAACTAAATAAAGATATTAATAATTTAAAGGCTGGAATGGAAAAGCATGGCGCTTCCCGAGGGTTTATGAATGCAGCGTCTCCTGGCGTGATTTCTTTATTTCTTCAAAATGATTTTTATAGCTCCCGAGAGGAATACTTAGCTGCTCTATCAGATGTAATGAAAGAAGAATACGAAACTAT
>Ga0163179_10001792_pt1 | contig 15040 bp, 12 predicted proteins | sample AtlANTMetagenome_FD_109643 | JGI IMG/M metagenome (GOLD analysis project Ga0163179, IMG submission 109643) | Marine eukaryotic phytoplankton communities from the Atlantic Ocean - Atlantic ANT 2 Metagenome | ecosystem: Environmental > Aquatic > Marine > Oceanic | place: North Atlantic Ocean...
AGGTGACGAGACACAGGTGGTGCTGCTACTCGCAAGAGTAGAATCGACTTACCAGTCGGGTCTCAGGCAAGGATGTAAAATTTACTACTGTAGTAATGCCCGTCCTTTGTTGGTAATACAGAATTCCAACCTCCCACCCCAATCCAATTAATCCTATTAAATCCGAGGTAATCAATGTCGTTTGCTAATCTTAAAAAGCAATCAAAATTAGGTTCTCTTACCCAAAAATTGGTAAAAGAAGTTGAAAAAATGAATAACACTAACGGTAATGGTGATGACCGTTTGTGGAAGTTAGAATGTGATAAATCAGGTAATGGATATGCAGTTATTCGTTTCCTACCTGCTCCTAATGGTGAAGACTTACCATTTGTAAAGTTGTACTCCCATGCCTTCCAAGGTCCTGGCGGTTGGTACATTGAGAATTCTCTCACTACTCTTGGTCAGAAAGATCCAGTTTCTGAGTTTAATACTACTCTATGGAATAATGGAACAGATGCTGGTAAAGATGCTGCTCGTAAGCAGAAACGTAAACTAACATACATTAGTAATATCTATGTTGTAAAGGATCCTGCTAATCCTGAGAACGAAGGTCAAGTATTCTTATATAAGTATGGGAAGAAAATCTTTGACAAACTAACTGCAGCAATGCAGCCTGAGTTTGAGGATGAGGAAGCAATTGATCCATTTGATTTCTGGCAAGGTGCTAACTTCAAATTGAAGGCAAAGAACGTTGCTGGTTATCGTAATTATGATTCCTCTGAGTTTACTGCCGTATCACCTGTATTGGATGATGATGATGCACTAGAAGGACTCTGGAAGAAAGAGAATTCTCTTCAAGAATTTGTTGCTGCAGATCAATTTAAGTCTTATGAAGATTTAAAGAAGCGTCTTGGTTATGTTCTTGGTAACAAAACCACAGTTCGTCAAGATGTAGAGACTATTGATGAAGATGATGATCGTGGTTCAGCAGAACAGTTAGTTACTGCTTCAGCTGGCGGAGGAACAGGAACTGTTTCTGATGATGAAGATGATGCACTATCATACTTCGCTAAACTTGCAGATAATTAATTATTAAATTGTAATTCTAGTATTTTCTGTTCGAATTAATTTATCATTAACATATTGAGATGACTTCTTATAAGTCATCTCATTTTTCATGTCTATCATAAATTGTTGTAAATATCTTTTCTTTAGTACATATATATTTTGTTTCTTTAAATTCTCTTCAGTTTCATATTCATAATTAGTTACACCAACAACAGTGTCTGGTATGGTTGAAGATTTCTCAACTCCATTATCAAAATATCTGATAGTATAATTAGAATCCACAACTTTACCTTTTGGTAGAACTATATTTCCAGAAGAGTTTTTAATTTCTTTTGTTTCGTAATGATGTGTATCATTGAGACCACTTAATCCATATTTTTCTTCACTAAAATTGTATATGTCTTTACTTGATAGTGGCCATTCATTTTTTATATTAACAATACCTGCAGATATTGTTACAACCCAATCTAAAGTTGAAGAACCATAAAGTTCTTCAGCAACTGTATCGGGTCTTGCACCATCTTTTATTACGTATTTGTTGAATACTGTAAAAACATTTTGCAAATCATCACGAATTTTCATTCGTCTGAATATATTCTTTGCTCTCATATAGGTTTTACTAGAAACCCTGTTAGATAATGGTGACTGGTATTCTAAGTCTGGAAGCTCTCTGAAATAACTCATTTTTAGTAACCTACTCCCTCATCTAGTGAAATATCCTCATAATCTTCTGAATATATTGGACTCAATTCTTGAAATGATAATGACAATCTCATTTTAACTGGTGTTGCATCAGCATAAGTTGCATAGGTTCCAGAATCTGTATAGTTAACTGCCATATCTTTTAATGCCATAACTTTAAATTTATGTAAGAATGGATGTTTTTTATTCCCATTTCTATATGTTAATTGGAATACATTTGGAGATTTAAGAAACAATCCTTCATTTCCACTTGCTCCTGTTCTACTTGCTTGCATATTTTTTTTAAATTCTCTAATCATTTTTTTCACGGTTAAACTTTCAGTCTCATCTCTTGGTGCTATTGTAAATTCAAATCCAAATGTTCTTAGAGTAACACCATTGAATAAAAGTTCTGAGTTTGGGTTTAATATTTGACCAGATTGTCTTGCTAATATTCCACCCAGACTTGTTTTTGTTCCAGGTACCAAATTCATAGCTGTACTAGCCATATATGAATTAAATAATTGATTACCATCAGAAGTTCCTAATGCATTAACCGTATCGGCTGAATCACTAAGTAGATCTTTACCAGTACCAATTAAACCTTTATTATTAGTGACTGCCTTATTAAAAACACTTCCTAAACCAGCTGCAACACTATTAATACTATCTTCACCCCAATTTGTTGTGTTATTATCTTGAATATTTTCTGGTATTGGTAAAAAAACTGTTCCTAAATTTTTTGATTTTTGATTTGCTTCATCTCCACTTTTTAAATCTAATGCATTGCTGTCAATTTCAAATCCAGGCGCTATGTATTCTAAGAATTTTATTTCTAGATAATCACTATCTCTATCTAATCTTGTATTTGGATAACGATACGTAAATGCCATTATTACTTTTTTAACTATTTAGACTAATTTTTGCAAAAGGTATCTCTCTTGCATCAGAAAGTTCATCAGTGTATATTTCATACATCTGTCCAACTACTTCATTCCATGTATATTGTCTCATCTCACCCCAATGATAATTTAATCCTTTAAATCCCCAACGGAATACATCTGTTACTGCTACTAATGGGTGAGAATCATATTGAATACCTGAAGTTTTGGGTATGTATATGAATGTATAATATTTACCTACTTCGGGTACTGGTGTTACAGAATCATTAAGAGCTTCCATTAATTCCATCATCAATTCTTCTGGGTCTTCTGTTCCTATAACACCATCTATTACACTTCTAAGTCTATTTTCTTTATCGTCTGTTGGATAACTATTCATCTCTTAATACCTAGTTCGTCTTCTGTTATTACTTTAAATTCCATTCCCCTATCAACACAAAAGTTTTTTGCTGCTTTCCATTTAGCTTGATTTTTTGCGTATTCATACACTTCATATAAATGATTTTTAGTTTTTCTTTTTTTAGGTACTGGTTTTATGCATTGTTTTTTGGGTTTAATTTCAATAATATATTCTTTAATTTTACCATTAGATTCTCTTACTTTAATATAAAAATCTGGGAAATATCTATGGACTCTATTATCAACAGGAGAACGGTAAGGAAGGGCAAGTATTTCACTTCCCCATTTTAAAACATTCTTATTGGAGTCACAATATTTCATGAATTTTAATTCCCAAAGTGACCTGTATATAATGTTAGTTGGGTCACCTTTATATTTGGAAAAAAACTTTGGTCGATATTTTCCTTTATAAGACATCTAAATACATTATAAGATAAGTAAACATAAAGTATTTAGATGGTGCGTCCTAAGAAAATAAGTGAATTTAAGTCGATAGTAGGTAATGTTGCTCAAACATCCCATTATCAGGTTTATTTTGATGGATTATCGAGAAATTTATTTGAATATCTTCGTAAAAGGGGAGTTGAGAAAAGATTTATTACTGAAAATGCTGGATTGTTATGTAATTCTGCTTCTATTCCTGGTAGTACATTAGCAACTGCTGAAGTAAATGGTAATTTTACTGGTGTTCAAGAATCATTTGCACATACTAGACTTTTTACAGAATTGGTTTTAGATTTTTATGTTGATGATCAATATAAGATGATTAAATTTTTAGAGCATTGGATGGAATATATTTCTAGTGGTTCTGAGGCAAGGAAAAATTCATTTTTCTCTAAATCGTCTCCTTCATATTTTTATAGGATGAGATATCCTAGAGGTAGTAGTGGATATAAGAGTGATAGTATTAAGATAGTTAAATTTGAACGTGATTATAATAGAGAAATAGAATATACATTCATAGGTATGTTCCCTAAATCATTATCTTCTGCGAATGTTCAGTATGGAAATTCTGATACTCTTAAAATTAGTTGCTCATTTAATTATGAAAGATATATTTCTGGTAAAGATAATAGTTTAAACATAAAGCGTGGTAATAGTGAGAATAGAATACCATTCTTTTAGATCTCGTATCGGTTCTCCTGTACCAAAATCAACTTTTTTTTCCAAAAATCGCCGGAAAAAAACGCCGGTATTTTTTTGCCTGTAGGGTTCGCTATAAATAAATACACTGATTTGTATAGCATATTATGCCTTTACCAAAGATTTCCACACCAACTTATGAGATGGTGTTGCCATCAAGTGGCAGAAAAATAAAATATAGACCTTTTTTAGTAAAAGAGGAAAAAATACTTATTATTGCAATGGAGTCTGAAGATCAAAAACAGATTACAAATGCAATTAAAACTGTTCTTGGTAATTGTATTTTGAGTAGAGGTATTAAAATTGAAAAATTATCTACATTTGATATAGAGTATCTATTTTTAAATGTTCGTGGAAAGTCTGTTGGTGAAAATGTTGAAGTTGTGGTTACTTGTCCTGATGATGGGAAAACACAAGTTCCTGTTATAATTCCTTTAGATGAAATTAATATTAAAAAACAATCAAAACATACAAGGGATATTAAGTTAGATGATAATTTGACAATGAGAATGAAATATCCATCATTAGAAGAATTTATTAAAAGTAATTTTACTATAGAAGATGGAGTTAGTATTACAGAGTCATTTGATTTGATTACAGCATGTATTGAACAAGTTTTTAATGAAGAAGAATCTTGGAATGCTTCTGATTGCACTAAAAAGGAACTTACTGGATTTCTTGATCAATTAAACTCTAATCAATTTAAAGCAATTGAGACATTTTTTGAAACAATGCCTAAATTATCCCATATTATAAAAGTTACCAATCCAAAGACTAAAGTTGAAAATGAAATTGTTCTAGAGGGACTATCATCTTTTTTTTCATAGGTATGGCGCACACTAATCTTACGTCATACTACAAATTAAATTTTGCCCTCATGCAGCACCATAAATATTCATTAACAGAGCTAGAAAATATGATTCCGTGGGAAAAGGATGTTTATGTTGCTCTTTTGCAACAATATATTGAAGAAGAAAATTTGAAGGCAAAGCAAAGTGGCAATTAAATTAGGATTAAAATTAAATATAACAAATATAAAGTCTCCGATTTTGGGGATACAATCTTCTATACCCAAAATTACTACTCCAGAATTAAAGACTATTGTTAGTCTTAAGAATCAACCAGCAAAACTTGTAGATACTGTTAAATCTGATATTAAGATTATTGATAGTGTAATTGCTGTAGAAAGGAAAGTAAGTAAATTGAAAGATATTATCGGAAAAATGAGAGATAATATATCATCAATGCGTGAAATTATAAAATCTAATGTAGAAACAATAAAGAATTTAGCTGAGGAATTTGCAAAATATTTATTATTAGATGCAGAAATAACAAAAAAACAAATTTTAGCTGAGGAAGCATTAAGGAAGCAAGATGATGAGCAAGATTTATCAGCAGAAGAGGAAAAAAATTTAGAAGGGACAGGAAAAAGAACACGTAAATTTTTATTGGGACCAATAGCAAAAGTTGGTAAAAAAATTAAAGGTATATTTTCTAAGGTAGTAGATTTTTTTAAATTAGTTTTTATTGGGTGGTTGGGAAATAAAGGTTTTGATGCAATTGATGCATGGAAAGCAGGTGATACGAAAGCATTGAAAAAAATACGAAGTCAAGTAGTAAATGCTTTATTAATTGTTGGTGGTACATTATTGGCACTAAATGTAGGACTTTCTCTCCTTCCTATTTTAATAACAAAAGCAGCCGGAAAAGTTTTTGCTATTGGAAAGGTTATAACTGCATTCTTATTTTCTAAAGCTGGATTAATAGCATTAGCAGCAGCTGCTGGTATTGGTGGATCGGTGTGGTTAATGAAACATTTTGGTAAAAAACTTAGTGGTGGTGAGGGATTTGTGGTAGCTGACGAGAGATTGAATGATATGAAAAATAAACTTTCATCAGAAATGACGTATGTTACTCAAGGACACAAAAGAGGGTGGAATGTTTATGAAAATGGCGTGGGATATCCTGTATCAACACATGGAACTGCAGAACAAAAAGCAGCAGTGAAGGAGTATCAAGATGAACAAAAAAGAATTGAAGGTCTTAGGAATGAGATGAATACTAAGCTAAATCAGGTTGCAAAAAATGTACCCAAGACTGGAACTGAAATTGTAAAGGAGTTTGGTTTTGTAGGACCTGGAACTGCAGTTCCTGTTCATTCAGATGAAGATAAGAAGATAATAAAACAAAAGAAAAAAGAGATAAGAGATGAGTATAACAATCTTATTCTAAAAGGTATTGCAAAACCAACAGTCACACCTAATACAACTAATAATCAAAAAGATGCACTGAAGTATTTTGAACAAATTCAGAATACTGACTTTACATCTAAATTTAAACAACAAATAGATCCCAAATTACTTGAATTTAATGATAATGATAAAACAGAAGTAGAAGTTGTTAGAGTTTCATCAAATCAAAATAGAAATCAAATGAATCAAAGTAGACCAAGTTCTTCTGTTAATGTTCCCGACATATCTACTTCCGATCCATCTAATTTCTATACAATGTATTCTCAAAATCAATATAATGTAGTAGTATAAGATGATAAAACCAACATTAAAAGTAACAAAAATAGGAAATATGTTTAATAAAAGGGTTAATTCTTTTATTAAGGGTGTAGTGTCTAAAAGGGGAAATATATTAAGAAAAGCTTTTTCATTAAAACTTGGATTTCGTAAAAAAAGAAAAGATAAGAAAAAAAGAAATGTGTTATCATCAACCTTTTCATCTATTAAGGATAATACTAAAAAAATAATATCTGCTGCTAAAAATCCATTTGATGCTGTTATGGAATTTCTTTCATTAATTTTAGTTGGATGGTTGGTAAATAAATTACCAATAATTATAAATTGGGTAACTTCCTTTATAGAGAAAATTAGGGGGTTTATATCTAAAGTAATGAAATTTCTTTCAAGTATAAAAAATATATTTACAAGTATTGTTGGTGTAATATCTGCTGTAGGAGAAAATATTGCAACCTTAGATTTTAAGGATAGTAATAGAAAAGTTGAAGATGCAATGAAAGAATTAAATCAAGCATTCGAAGGAATGTTAAATATTCTTGGTAAAGGAGAAGATGAAATTAAAAATACAACATCTGAAGAATTTGAGAAAATATTAGGAGACCAAGCTGCATCTGAAGCAAAAAAACATATAATGGAGGGAGAAAGGGATTCTACTGGTAAAATAATACCATCAACAGATCAAATTCGTATAGAAGCAGAACGAAAAAGAGGTGGTGATGCTACTATTGGTGGTGGTAATGCAGGTCCATCAAGTGACTCTGGTGGAACATCTGAGAATACAATTAAATCGGGAGAGTTGGATAAAACTCCGACAATGAAATTGCCTCAAAATCTTAAACCTGGTGAGACATATACTGGTCCTTTAATTGAAGTCTCATCTACCAATAAGGGTGAAATTATTAATAATGGTAATGGAAGTATATTAAATGTAGATGGTTCTGGATTACTTAGTTCCGCTAATACCACTAATATTGATGGTGTTTCAAATTTATCAAGAAAAAAGAAGAAAATAACAGTTGTAGTTGAAGATGATAGTGGTGGTAATAATGTTAGTGGTACTAATACTAAGGTAATTGTTGTAAATAGTAGTAGTAATTACAATAAAAATGTTGCTTTAACTAAATTGGGTGAATAATATGTCAGCATCACAACAATCTTTATATGAATTACTTTCATTAGAATCTAATAATAAAGAAAAAGAAGCACAGGATCTTAGAAGTGGTGCTGTTTCTATTGATTATTATGAGGATATATTTTCACCATCTGTTACTGCAAAAATTAGAATAATTAATAGTGTAGGTGTTTATAATTCACTACCTATAAGAGCAGGAGAAAAATTATCTCTTAAAATTCTTGATAGAGGTGAAGGTAAAAAAGGACTTAATTTTACAAGTGAGGATAAAAAATTATATGTTTCTAGTGTAACTGATGTATTATCAGAAAGTCAAAGAGAAAGTTTTTTACTTCATTTAGTTTCTAAAGAAGCAATAACTAATGAAACTACAAGAGTTCAGGGTAAATATACTGGTACTATTGGTAATCATGTTGACCAAATTTTATCTAAAATTATGAAGATTAAAAATAGATCTCGATACTATATTGATGATACTAAGGGGGATTATAATTTTATTGGAAATATGAGAAAACCATTTAGTGTATTGGTTTGGTTGGCATCTAAAGCATGTCCAAGCGATGGTAATGCAGGATTTTTATTTTTCCAAACTCAAAGTGGGTTTAGTTTTAGAGCTATTGATGATATGGTTAAACAAGATTCTAAGATGACATATACTTATGGTACTGCAAGTGAAAATGGTAATAATGATGATAAAATATTAAAATATGTTGTAGAGAGAAATCATAATTTGGTTGAAAAATTGAGATTGGGTATCTATTCCACTCAGAGAATGTATTTTGATCCATTAACTTTTGCTTTTACACAACCACAAGAAGGTACATATACAGTTAAGCCTTTTGCTGGTCTTGGAAAAAAAGAAACTGTATTTCCTGATATTGATGATACTAGTGGTCAAAAAGTTAATCAAGTTCCAACAAGAGTCCTTTCTGGTGTTATTGATAGGGGTACAATGGAACAAGGTGTTTCTCAAGAAACAAATGCAGAAGCAATGAAATATCAATCTCAATCAATTATGAGATATAATTATTTGCTTCTTCAATCAATTAGTATAACAGTTCCTTGTAATACCAATTTGGAAGCTGGTGATGTTATAGAATGTATTTTCCCCAATTCTTCTGGTAAAGGTGATGATCCTGTTGATGGTGATGTAAGTGGTAAATATATAATAAAGGAATTGTGTCATCATTTTGAACCTATTAGTTCTTTTACATCATTAAAATTGATTAGAGATACCTTTGGTTTGTATGGATAAGAGGAATAAGACATGATAGACTCAGGATTTAAAAGTAATTTTATTGGTAAAGATGGATTTAAATGGTGGATTGGGCAAATTCCACCAATATCTTCATGGCAATCTCAAGTTACTGAGAAGGGATGGGGAAATAGGTATAAGGTTAGAATTTTAGGTTATCATCCGTATAGTAAAGGCGATCTTTCTGATGAAGATTTGCCATGGGCAGGTGTAATTATTCCACCAACTGCTGGAACTGGTGCTGCGAAAAATTCTACTAATGTTAAACTTAGACCAGGAGATGTTGTTCTTGGATTCTTTTTAGATGGTGATGATGGTCAACTTCCTATGATTTTTGGTTCTTTTGGTAGAACAAATCAAGTTCCACAAGATGAACCTTCAGGGGCATTTATGGCTTTTACTGGTTATAGTAGTGATATGCCAGCAGCTGATAATGGTACTGATACTGGTGAGACTAATGACAAGCAAACAGACCTGACAACGGGTCAGCAAAATGTATTTGATAAGACGAAGGTAGCAGTTCCAAATTGTGATGATGGATTTTTGGGTGGATTATCATCTACTTTGGACAATCTTTTTTCAAAAGTTGGTCAAGGAACTGATATGTTAGAAGAAATTGCTTCTGCTACTAATAAAATACAAGGTTTAACTAATGGTCTTGTTTCTGGATCTGTGGAATCATTATATTCTGCAATGATTCCACAATTATCTGGTGGATTGAATATGCTTTATGAGGGTGTAGAGAAGGTATCTGGACCTTTGGCTGCCATTGCTGCACAAAAGGCTATGATTGGACCAATTGGTGCATTATCTAGTGGTTTAGGGTGTCTTCCTGGTAAAATTGTTAATGGATTGGGTGGTACTATTAGAGGATTATTAGAAGAAGCTTTAGGTGAAGTAGTTAATACAGGAGCATGTATTACAGAGCAATTTGCTGGTTCTTTATTGAATAGTATTAATGATGAAATAGCTTCTAATTTAGAAGGACCACTTTCTGGTGTTAGTAGTCTTCTGTCTAGTGGATTTGCAGTTAAAGATTTATTGTCTAGTTCTTCAGATACTATTAGATCTTTAAAAGGTCTTACTAGTTGTAATCAATCAAATCAAAATTGTGTTGGACAACCTTCAAGTAGATCTATTGGTGGTACTAATCTTAAAATGCCAAGTATTTTAGGTTCTCTTGATAGAATGCTTGCTAATGCAAATAAATCTTCTGCTGGCGGAAAATCATTTAGCAGACCTGATTGTTCTACTCCATCATTCTGTGGACCACCTGTTGTTAATATTTTTGGTGGTGATGGATTTGGTGGTGCTGGTAGGGCAATATTAGGTAAATTTACTAGTAATGTTGAAGGATTGTCAGATTTTACTTCAGATTTATCTAGAACTGCAAGTATTATTGGTGTAGAAATAGAGGATCCTGGTTCTTCATATTTTTATTATCCACCAATAGTTACATTTGAAGATCCCTGTAATAGTGGATATGGTGCTATTGGTAAAGCTGTAGTTGATTATGATCCAAATTCAGAAACATATGGTCAAATAAAAGATATTATTATACTTTCTGAAGGTGAGAATTATCCTGTTTCTAATGATAGTAATGAAACATTGAATTCTGATGATGTACCAATGGGTGTTATATCAACACAAATTATTAATGGTGGTAAAGGATATGAAGATGCCGAAGCAGAAGGATATAACTTAACTATTGACAATGGAAGAATTATATCTGTAACTCCAATAAATAATGTTAAATCCACTGATTTACCAAAAATTATTATCAAATCATCAACTGGTACTGGTGCAGTAATTAAACCAATTATTGGTAGATTACCTTTAACACCAGATGGTGAAGTCTTACAAATTGTAGATTGTGTAACTTAAAATGGCAGAAAGACCGAATAAAAATTGGGAACCTAGAAATTTCGAAAGTCGTGGTCCTAATGAATCCACTGATATTTACAACCCCACTATGGGAAAGGGTGGACCTGATGCCTATAAACATTTTGTATCAACTGAAGATGGTGATAAGTATGTTTCTGCGTTAAGTCAAACTGGAACTTTTCGTATTCATAATAAAAAAATGATAGAAATTGTTGCTGGTGAACCAACTAATGATAATACAGCAATATTAATTTCTGGTTTGAAGGGTAATATGGAAATATTAATAGAGAATGGTCAAGTAAAAATAAAAGGTAATAATATTCTTATGGATTCTGATACGGATATTACGTTAAATGCTGGAAGAAATATAACTTTAAATGCAAAATCGGGCATTTTCCTTAAATCGATAACAGTAAACGCTTCGGGAATGTTGGGTAATTTGGTTAGTTCGATTAAAAAAACATTTATGCAACAAGTTTTTGCACCAACTAAGGTCGGATTGGATTATCTTGAAAATCCTCCATTTGGGGATAAGTTTCTTAAAAATGGAATTACTGGTGGTGTAGAACTTGGTTCATTTATGGAAGAAACGATGGGTAATGTTGCTCCACAATTAGAATCAATGGCTGGTGATTTAAGTGGTCAACTTGGTGATATTGCAGGTGATTTGGGTGGACAATTAGGTGACATTACTGGTGATTTAAGTGGTCAACTTGGTGACATTACTGGTGATTTGAGTGGACAATTAGGTGATATTGGTGGTGATTTGGGAGGTCAACTTGGTGATTTAAAATCAAAAATTAAACCTTCAGATATTAGGGGTTTGTTTAAATAAATGTCAAATAATCATATTACTGTAACAGGGAATGAAGCCCAATTTAATGAAGACGTTACATTTTTAAAAAATGCTAATGTTCATGGAACCCTTGCATCTAGTGATGCTACTATTGGTAATTCACTTTCTGTACAACAACAAACTAATTTAAATCGATTATATGTAACTGGTGTAACTACATTTTTGGATGTAGTTAATTTTAATCAAGAGTTATCTTATGAGACATTAGAAGTTAGAGATAAATTAAATGTTGGTGCTGGTGGAACTGTATTTACTGCAAATTCACTTTTAAATCCAGGTAAAGTTGGTATAGGAAGTACCCAACCATCAGAACTTTTAGATGTTTTTGGTAAGGCAAAGATATTAGATTTAGAATTACGTAATCTATTAGTAACAGGTATATCTACATTTCAGGGTAATATTTTTATTGGAACAGGTGCTACAGTTGGATTTGGAACAACTGCTTATTTTAAAGATGATGCACATTTAATATTTGGTAATGATGAAGATTTAAAGATTTTTAGTTATAGTGGTGATGGTTATGTAGAAACTTATGGAAATAGTGATTTATATTTAAGAACTCAAGAAGATAATAAAATAAGTCTTGGTTTATCAATAGGGACATTTGGAGAATCTCAAGATATAGTTCTAGCAAACTTTGCTAAAAATAAGGTTGAATTATTCTATGATGGAAGTCCTAAAATTGAGACAACTAACCAAGGATTTACTGCTTTAGGAACAGGTTATTTTACAGAATCTGTAGGTATTGGAACATCTTTACCTTCTTATTCATTGCAAGCTGGAAATGCTACAAATTCTGTTATTATTGATAGTGGTGATGGTGTTGCAACAACAAGATTAGCAATAGGTCTTACAACACCAACAGGTATATCAAATGATAACGTTCTTGGTTATGAAAATTTAGTCAATGATGCTGCAAATGGACCTTTAAGACTTGCTGTAGATGGTAGTATAGCAATTGGTAGAAATATATATGACTCTGCAGGTTCTGTTGGTGAAAATGGATATTGGTTAAAGAGAAATGCTACTGGTGTTAGATGGGTAGCACTGACACCATCCAATCAACAAGGTATTATTATTCAGGATGAAGGTGTTGAGATTCCATTAACTGGTACTGCTCAAACATTTAGTCAAATAAATTTTGTACAGAGAAATAGCCTTGGATTAGGTACTGATACGTTAGTTCCTACAGCACAGAATCCTACCACTCCAACTGGTCTAGCTACAGTATTTACAAACGATTTCTGGGGATTTACTGGTACTGGTGATACTGCTTCTATCTTTAGAATGACAGATGTTGGTATTGGTACTACTAGTCCTAGTTCTTTACTTCATCTTTATGGTACAAATACCACTGAACTTCAAATTAGTAATGTTGCAGAAGTTGCTGGAGTTGGTACTACAGCAGTAAATTCATATATTAAAAATTTTGCAGGTAATTTAATATTTGAGACAGATACAACAAATACAGCACCTGATAGTTCAATTTTATTTAAAGTTGATACTAGTGAAAAAGCCCGTATTTTAGCAGATGGTTCAGTTGGAATAGGAACTGCAACTCCATTAAGTTTTGTAGACATTTATTCATCTTTCGGTGCAACAGATAGAGATTTATTTGGTGTAAGAAGTACTTCTGGAGGTTTGATAATTCAATGTTCTGATACAGATGCTGAAAATCCAGATTGGAGAATAAGGACATATGATAATGAGGATTTAGTATTTGCACCAGGTGGGACGGGTGCTTCTGCAGAAAAAGTTCGTATTAAAACAAGTGGTAATGTTGGTATCGGAACTTCTAATCCATTAGAAAAATTACATATTGATACTGGAGATATATTATTCAGTTCTACATTAGGTGGTGGTAATCCTAATTCAATTAAATTTGAATATGAAGGGCATCAATATGCAAAAATTTCTGGTGAAGGAAAAGATAATAGTGGATATGGTGATTTACAATTTTATACATCATCTGGTTCTGGTGAAACCAATCTTACCCAAAGAATGGTTATTACATCAGATGGTGATGTTGGTATTAATACCATTACTCCACAGTCGATGTTGGATGTTAGAGGTAATACTATAATTGGAATTGACCAAGTATCTGGTAATCCAGGAACAACAGTTGGTATAACAACTATAAGAGGACATCATGTTAATAGTGATGCGGATTATGCTCAATTATATCTTTCTAATAGTAAGAGTGCTGGTGGTGGAACTCCTCCAACTGCATCTATTAGAGCAGGAAGAGAAACTAATAATTATGGAACAAATTTAAGTTTTTGGACTAATAGTACTAGTAGTGCTGGAGATGGTTCAGAAAGACTTCGCATCGCATCAGATGGTAATGTTGGTATCGGAACTGATAATCCAACATATAGATTAACTGTAAATTCTGGAGTTGATGATATAGGAATTGCTCTTACTTCAACAGATGCTGGTTCTTATCTTTCTTTCCAAGATAGTGCAACTGGAAATGAGCAAATATATGCTGGTGCTTTGGGTAATGATTTTCAAATATTCACATCAGCAATAGAAAGAATTCGTGTTGAATCTGATGGTGATGTTGGTATTGGAACCACCAATCCAGAATCACGTCTTCATGTTCATAGTAATAGTAATACAAATTTATATATTACATCAGTCGATAATCAATCTGATACTCAAGTAGTTTTTGGTGATGGTGATGATTCAGATATTGGTAAAATACAATATGCACATAATGGTGATTATTTTGGATTTTATACAAATACTACAGAAAAACTTCGTATTCATTCAGTTGGTTATGTCAGTATAGGATCTACAAGTGAAAATCAGACTGTAACTGATAATACTTTATTGAATATAAATGGAACTGGTGCAGGTCAAAATATTGGTATTGTATTAAACAAAACAAATGCGCCTGCAAGAGCACATATTATTCAAGTAGCTAATACAACTGGTGATTTAGTATTTTATGATTATACTGGATCTGCAGAAAGGCTTCGTATAACAACAACAGGTGATGTAACAACCACTGGAGCATCTACTTTCTCTAGAGCAAATGTAGGATTTACTGCAAGAAAGGATGATTCTGTTTCTATAACAAGAGATGGTGGTACTCCTTTAGAGATTACTAGAACTACTTCTCAAGGAAATATGATTAATTTCCTTGATACTGATGCATCAACATATCGTGCTAATATTGGACTTAATAATAATGATTTGGTATTTGGA
>Ga0163179_10001793_pt1 | contig 15028 bp, 21 predicted proteins | sample AtlANTMetagenome_FD_109643 | JGI IMG/M metagenome (GOLD analysis project Ga0163179, IMG submission 109643) | Marine eukaryotic phytoplankton communities from the Atlantic Ocean - Atlantic ANT 2 Metagenome | ecosystem: Environmental > Aquatic > Marine > Oceanic | place: North Atlantic Ocean...
GGGATGTACTAACGGAGGAATGGGATTCGGATACAACGGAGGAGCACCTGCAATTAACTGGAGTAATCCAGGCACAGCAGATACATACACTTGCGAAGAAGCAGGTGAAAATGCAGCAGCATACTATGCTACAGGAGAGCATCCTAACCTATCAGACTGCTAATGAAGGGATACAGTAAAGAAGACATCAAGGAGATCTTAGGATCTTCTTGGCCACAAATGCCTGAAGATCATGAGACTGGTAATCAGATGAGAAGAAGAAAGGGTAATGAGATGAGAGCAGGGTTGAGACCATACCCTACATACCCTGCAAAGAAAGTTGGTCCTCGATTTGATGAGAATGGAAAGTACATCTACCCACCAGGTTCAGGATTTAATTGGGTAGAGAAATGTGATCCTAATCACGATGGATATCTACCAGGTGGTAAAGTATCCTAAATAAACACAGAGTATGATTTATTATGATTAGTAATTATTGGTTCAAAGACTTTATAGGTTACTTTGAAACTGAATATAATACACAACCATTAATTGACTACTGGAAGTATCAGGATACATGTGGATCTACATTTAGACGTTATGGCATCTTTGGTAAAGACCGTAAGGCACATCAGAGAAAAGATAAATGTCTAGCAACTGAAGATTTCATGTTAGATCATAACTGCGGTTATGAATATATGAGACAGTATAATGAAATTACTGGTGCTTGTGTTCAACATTATATTAATGAGTATGAGGCATTGATTCATTATAGGTATCAACAAGTATATCTTAATGTGCAACGCACAAAACCTGGTGAAGGTTTCCATGCTTTCCATTGTGAGACAGGTAGTCTAGGTACTAATCGTCGTGTGTTAGCAACAATGATGTTCCTTAATGATGACTTTGAAGGTGGTGAGACTGAATTTTTATATCAACATGAACGTGTCAAACCTAAAAGAGGAATGATGATGTTATGGCCAGCTGGATTTACTCATACGCATAGAGGTAATCCCGTATTGTCAGGTGAGAAATACATATCTACATCATGGTTAGAAAACGTTAACGCATAAAATGGCACTCCCAACTAATTGGTTCGCAGAACAAATAACAAATAAGAACTTCCTATCACCAATAGGTTTCTTGTTTCTATTAGATAAAGCCAAGAATTGTTCTTTTCTATGCCAGAAAGCAACTATACCTACATTCAGAATTAACGATATTGATATACCGACACGTGGTTTAGTACCAATTCCATTAGAAAGTACAGCAAATTATGAAGATCTAACTATAGAATTTATTGTAGATGAGGATCTTAGAAATTATATGGAAATCCATAACTGGATGCGTGCAATGGGTACACCACAAGATTATGGTGAAAGAGATGATTGGAACCGTACATACCGATTAAAAGGTAGTAATATGGATTCAAAAGTATCTGATGCCACACTACAAGTTTTAAATAATAACAACATCGCAAACTTTGATGTTGTCTTTAAGTCAGTATTTCCAGTAGAGTTGAGTGCATTGCCATTTGATGTAACTCAAACTGATAATAATTATTTCACAGCAATGGCAACTTTTAGATACATATTATATGAAGTAAGAGATCCATCTAGCGGTAGACTGAGACGATGATTAAAAAGAAACTTCACCAATTAAAAGAGTGGGATAAGAAGTGGGCTAAAAAGTTCCAAGACAAGTTTAACTTGACTGATTATCAAATGCTTTGTATTGTTTTTGCTAAGGGGTTTATTATCGGTGCGTTGGTCCTTTGAAAAAACCTTTGGCGATGGGGTAGATCCTTGGCACGCTAAAGCAGAGAGGTGGGCTAAGAAGCAACGCTTCCCAATTAACCACCTGGCCTTGGGTTTGATCAAGTGGTTGACAGAACGCTGGATCGATGCTAAGATATATAACACCATGATGTCTGTGGATGCACAGGCTAAATCCATTGTAAAGGATTGGGAGGAACAGGATGACAGAGCAAACACACGACACAACATCGTGGAGAAAGGAGTATTTGGAGATGAAGGCTGGTCTCTCGAAATTTCAAATCCAGTTGTTGAACGAGGGTCCACAGCAACTAGCACAGGCATGGTTACTGGGAGCAATGCACCAAGACTACAAAAAGATGAAAGGGATAAAGGAAGATTATCCTAAAGAAAACAAAGGTCAGATGCAGTCTTCATTAAAAGAATTTTTTTCTAAAACCAAAGACCAAGGAATATAATGAATCTTGAACAACTTCAGGAGAAGTGGAAGAAGGATAGTGTAATAGATCCTGACCTCTACTGCGAAGAGTCTATTAAAATACCTCAATTACATATGAGGTATATGGAATATTATAATACCTTCTCTTTAATGAGAAAAGACAGAGAAGGTGAGATGAGAAGTCTTATAAAAGAGAAATGGATATATTATAAAGGAAAGGCACCCTCTACAGTATATAAAGAGATGCCTTTTGATCTTAAATTAACAGATAAAAAAGAATTAGAAATGTTCATCACTGCTGATGATGACGTTAAAAAACTTCAATACAAGATAGACTACATAGAACAGGTCTTGTTATTCCTTGACGGTGTATTGAAGATGATCAATAACCGTAATTTTCAAATTAAGAATGCTATAGACTGGGAAAAATTTAAAAATGGATTATGAAGTACGGTGCTCAGTATCGGATTATTGAATTAAATGACGGTGCTATGAGCATTGTTAGAGAAACATTGAATAGTGAAAATCTAAATTGGAAAGATAGTCTTACATATAACTCAGAAGAAGCAAAAAAACATAGTAGTAGAATATCTCAACAGGCATGGATACAAGATCCTAGATTCTGTCAGATGTTTATTGAGATAGCAAAGGCAATGAATGTTGATAATGGTTGGAACTTAGATATACACGGTGTAGAACCTATACAGTTTGGTGTGTATCCTGAAGGTGGTAAGTATGATTGGCATGTAGATCAACACCCACATCCAGTTCAAGGTACTGTTAGAAAAATAAGCATGTCCCTTTTCCTCAATGATCCTAGTGAGTATGAAGGAGGGGAGTTTGATTTGGAGATATATAAACCAGAGAGCGACTGCAGATATGAAACATTTAGACTGTCAAAAGGTTCTGCAATCTTCTTTCCGTCTGATATGTGGCATAGGGTAAGACCTGTTACTTCTGGAGTACGAAAATCAATAGTAGCATGGTTTTATGGACCTCCTTATACGTAAGAAGAACGAAGTCTATTTAGAAGTGGAAGCGGAACCTCATATTAATTATGAGCTCGCAGATTTTTTTACCTTTGAAGTTGAGTCTGCAAAGTATATGCAGAAGACTCGACGATACAAAGGATGGGACGGTAAGATAAGATTATACTCACCTGCAAATGGTGAGATATATTGTGGTTTAATAGATTATCTTACTGACTGGGCTAAGAAGAAAGGTTACCAATATCGCCTAGAGCATCACGAACATTTTGGAGATCCTCAAGAGGTAAATCCTCTAATAACTCCTCAATCTGTGGTTGGATTTGTGAAGGCACTGGCTCTTCCTGTAAAGATGAGGGATTACCAATACCGAGCAGTGTATGAATCCCTACGATACAACAGGCGACTCCTGCTGTCGCCAACAGCAAGCGGGAAAAGTTTGATGATTTATTCATTGGTTAGATTTCATGTAAACGTCAAAAGAAATGTTTTAATTGTAGTACCTACCACTTCTTTGGTAGAGCAGATGTATAAGGACTTTGAAGAATATGGTTGGATGGTTTCCAAACACTGCCACAAAATATATGCGGGGCAAGAAAGATACACTGATCATGATGTGGTAATTTCCACTTGGCAATCTATCTACAAGGAACCTAAAAAGTTTTTCTCTAGGTTCGATGTGGTCATCGGTGATGAGGCACACCTTTTCAAAGCTAAATCTCTGACTACGTTGATGTCCAAGTTGCATGATTGTAAGTACCGTATAGGTTTTACAGGAACTTTAGATGGTGCCAACGTTAATCAATTAGTTCTTGAAGGGGTCTTTGGTAGATGTTCGCAAGTAACTAAAACTAATAAACTAATGGAACAAGGTCATGTTGCTAAGTTAAAAGTAAAAATAGTTTTAATTAAACATGAAGAACAAATCTTTGAAGGATATCAAGATGAGATGTCATATTTAATAGAACATGAACCAAGGAATAAGTTTATTGCCAACCTTACAAAGAGTCTCAAAGGAAACACTTTAGTCCTCTTTAACTATGTAGAGAGGCACGGAATTCCTTTGTATGAATTGATAAATAGTAGTACAGAGCAACCTGTGTATTTAGTTCATGGTGGTGTTGAGACAAAAGATAGAGAAGATATTAGATTCTTAACTGAGAAATCAGAGAACGCTATTATCATTGCCTCTTTTGGTACATTCTCTACAGGTATTAACATCCGTAACTTACATAATGTTATATTTGCATCACCTTCCAAATCAAGAGTTCGCAACCTACAATCAATAGGACGTGTACTTAGGAAAGGAGATAACAAGTCAAAAGCGACACTATATGATATCGCTGACGATATTTCTACAGATAAAGGAAACAATTATACGTTGAATCATCTGATGGAAAGAGTCAAAATATATAATGAAGAAAAATTCGATTATGAAATCATAGATGTCAAATTAAAAAAATGATTACTTATGCCAAACACGAAGAAGAATTCTATGGGGTTATGAAATTAACCACTGGTGAAGAAGTGTTGGGTAAAATTGTTTTGACATGTGAGAAGGATGAAACTTTATGTTTCATACAAGAACCAGTATGTGTACAAGTAATTCAAAAACAAATTGAAGAAGATAAAGTCGCCCGTGGTATAGGATTTCATAAATGGATGCAACTATCAGACGAAGATTTCTATATCGTAAGAGAAAAAGATATCTTATCAATCTCTTCCATGAGTAAAGAAGTTGTGTTTATGTATGAATCGTTTATTGCGTCTGAGGCGGGAGGTTCTAAATTAGGTGAAAAGAAAATAAAAATGCAACAACCTTCAGAAAAACATGTAGGTTTCTTAGGAAAAATAGATGATGCTAGAAAATTATTTGAAAAATTATATAAGACTTAGATTATTGCCCTGAACCCTTACACGGTTAGTGTACAGGAAATTGACACAGTTGTCAAGCTCTGCTATAATTACTAAAGAATTAGGAACCTTCAATGAGAAGAACTCCTGCAAAAAAGAAACAGCATTATGTAGATAATCAAGAGTTTCTCGCAGCAATTATTAAGTATAAAGAGAAAGTAGAAATTGCTGAGAAGCAAGGTCTACCAAAGCCTCGTGTCAATAATTATATTGGTGGATGCTTTCTTAAAATAGCAACTCACTTATCATACAGACCAAACTTTATTAACTACATGTATAAAGATGATATGGTATGTGATGGTATTGAGAATTGTATACAATACATAGATAATTTCGATCCATCAAAAAGTAGAAATCCATTTGCTTATTTTACACAGATAGTTTACTACGCATTTCTCAGACGTATTGCTAAAGAGAAACGTCAGATGGATATCAAAGATAAAATTTTAGAGAAGTCAGGCTACGATCATGTCTTTACAGTTGACGGAGAAGGTGGAGCCGACTATAATCAAATTAAGAACCGTGTCGAGATGAACACCAAGAGATGAAAATCCTCCTTATCACTGATCAACACTTTGGTGTACGTAACGACAATCAACATTTTATTGAACACTATAGAAAGTTCTATAGTGAGATTGTCCTACCTTTTATTAAGGCATCGGGCATTAAAGAGATTATAAATCTTGGTGATACCTTCGATAAAAGAAGGTCAATTAATTTCATGTCATTAGATGAAGCAAAGGATATGTGGTTTGATCCTTTGCAAGAGTTAGGATGTAACATGACATGTCTAATAGGAAATCATGATATCTATTATAAGAATACACTTAGGGTTAATGCTCCCACAGAATTATTGGGAGAATATGACTACATCAATGTCATTGATACTCCCACTACCCGCACTTATGACGGTACTGATATTCTTATGTTGCCTTGGATATGTGATAGCAACTACGATAGAACCTTACGAAGCATCACAGAAAGTGTTGCACCTGTCTGTATGGGCCATCTTGAGCTTAACGGCTTTGAGGCTCATCCAGGTCATGTAATGGAAAAGGGAATGGATCCCTATATATTTTCTAAGTTCACTAAAGTTTTTACGGGTCATTATCATAGCAAGTCTAACAAAAACAATATCTACTATCTGGGCAACCCCTATCAAATTTACTGGAATGATTACAAAAGTAGAAGAGGTTTCCACGTTTTTGATACGGATACTCTTAAAACTACTTTTTATAGGAATCCCTTTGACATTTTTCATAAGTTGTATTATAATGATGGAGTTAATTTACCAGGAAAAGGAGAACTTAAAGGAGCCTTTGTCAAACTCATAGTAGAAGATAAAGGTGATTATCAAAAGTTCGATTATGCAGTTAAAAGACTTCAGGACATGTCCCTTGGTGATCTTAAAATTGTAGAAGATCTCAGTGTGGAACTGGAGAATGGTGCTTCAGTCATGGAAACCGAAGACACTATGACACTGTTGGATACCTACATAGATGAGATAGACCTTAAAGTAAATAAGGTAAACATTAAGTCTGTAATGAGATCATTATACATGGAGGCATCCAATCTCTAATGTTCATACTTACTCAGGTTCCTAATGGTGGTGTGTACTCGGTTATAAACAAAGACAAGAAAAAAACTGTTCAATGTTTTGAAGAAGAGGATGATGCCGTAAGATATATTCAACAACTAGAAGCTTCTTCTTATGAAAAAAAGTTAGAGGTTATGGAAGTTGATGATGATATTGTTGCAATTAATTGCAATAATCACGGTTACTATTATACTGTAATTACTCCTAATGATTTTGTGATCCCACCCCCTAAAGAATGATTGTATTTGAAACTATTCGGTGGAAGAACTTTCTTTCCACTGGTGATCAATGGACTGACATAAACTTTACTGATTCTAATGCAACTCTGATTGTAGGGTCTAATGGTGCAGGGAAATCCACTATGTTGGATGCTCTCTGTTTTGGTTTATTCAACAAACCATTTAGAAAAATTAATAGAGGTCAACTTGTTAATAGTATAAACGAGAAGGGTCTCAAAGTTGAAGTATGTTTTAGTATAGGGAGGGATGACTATCGTGTATTCAGAACAATCAAACCTAATTCTTTCGAGGTTTACAAGAATAACAAGTTGGTTGATCAGGAAGCTGCAGCTAAGGACACACAGAAGTATCTGGAACAATCAGTCCTCAAACTTAACTACAAGAGTTTCACACAGGTCGTCATCCTTGGTTCATCCACATTTGTCCCCTTCATGCAACTTACCGCACCTCACAGGCGAGAAGTTATTGAAGATCTACTCGACATCAAGATCTTCTCAAACATGAATCTACTCCTTAAAGATCGTGTAAGAAATACTTTTACACAATCAAAGGATTGTAACCATCTATTATCTATAGCAGAAGAGCGTGTAAATTCACAGGAAAAACTTATAAAATCCTTAAGAGAAGTAAACAGTACTAGAAGGAAGGAAAAGCAAGCTAAAATTATATCAAACAAGGCTGAAATTGATACCATAGAGTCTCAACGTGATACCGAAGAGATCGCATTAAAGACATTAGAAAAGGATATATCTGGGACTGGTGAGTCTAAGTCTTTATTATCTAATTTAAAACAGAAGCAATCTGATATTAATTCAGAACTTAAGAGAGTGTCTAAGCAGATGAAATTCTTTAAGACACATGATAACTGTCCTACATGTAATCAGAATATAACTCCTAAGTTTAAAGAGAAGAAGATCTCCACATATACTACACAGGGTCAGGAACTTTCTAAGGCTTTTAAAGATGAACAAAATGCTATTGATGAAGTAATAGAGACCATAGAAAAAGCCGATGAACTTTCTATGAAGTGTCATGAAATGCGTAGTGATATTTCTCAAATGGATAGATCTATTAATCGTTTAGGAAAAGATAATAATCAATTAGAAACTGAGTTAATTGAGTTGCAAACAAATACACCTAATATTAAAAAGGAAAATGTTATTCTAAAGGATTTAAAAGAAGAATTTGATAAGACATCTAGTGAGTGTTCAAAAGTAAATCAAACATTGGATGAGTTCCAAATAGTATCCAACCTATTAAAAGATTCTGGTATCAAGAAACAAATCATTAAAAAATATGTACCTGTTTTTAACAACCTCATTAATAAATATCTTCACAGTATGGATTTCTTTGTCAACTTTACACTTGATGAAGAGTTTAATGAAGTTCTTAAGAGTAGATTCAGAGATGAGTTTAGTTATTCATCATTCTCAGAAGGTGAGAAACAGAAGATTGACCTAGCACTTCTCTTTACATGGAGAGAGGTTGCACGTATGAAGAACTCTGCTGCTACTAATCTTCTTATACTGGATGAAGTATTTGATAGTTCTTTGGATGCCTCTGCTACCAGTGAGCTACTTGCTATACTAGGTAACATAGCAAATGGTGCAACTAACCTATTTGTAATATCCCATAAAGGTGATATACTATTAGAGAAGTTTAAAAAAGTATTGCGGTTTGAAAAGATTAATGATTTCTCTAAGATCCTAGAAGATGAGTAAGGTATGGAGAGTATGGAAGTATGCATTGGGTTCGTTCTCTGATGAACAGACGAAGCGGTATGATAATTCTGTACTCATTATTCGATCTTTCATCTTTTTTAGTTATCTCATTACTAATTGTTTTATCGTTGCAGGGGTGATCAGACATTGGGACAGTGGACAAACTGTCCACCCACCCTCGACAGGGGTTCAAGAAGTGCTACAATAAAGGTATCAAACGAGGAATGCATGTTCAATCAAGAAGTAAAAGGTACACTCGCTAGACTACTAGCAACTGAGAACCTAACAGTAGAACACCGTAAGGTCAGCACAGCATACTTCGATGTGGACAAGAGAGTTCTTTGCTTACCTATATGGAAGACTGCTTCTGAAACTGTATACGACCTTCTAGTAGGACATGAAGTAGGACATGCTCTTTATACCCCACAGGAGGGTTTGGGTGATGCTCCTAAAGCATTTGTAAACGTATTGGAAGATGTTAGAATTGAGAAGATGATGAAAGAGACCTATCCTGGTCTTCGCAAATCATTCTTTGATGGATATCGTGAGTTATGGAGTAAGGATTTCTTTGGGGTTGCAGGTGAAGATGTAGAGGAACTACCATTCATTGATAGAATCAACCTATACTATAAAGGTAATAGCACTATCGAGTTCACTGATGAAGAGAGAGTATATGTAGAGCGTGCTATTAAGACTAAGACTTTTGAAGATGTATTAGAACTAGCAAGAGATTTATATGGTAAAGCACAGAAAGAAGAAGATGTAAAACCACAAGATTTAGATGACCTTTCTTTAGATAGTGAGGATGGTGATGATAAAGAGGATGATCCAAATTCAGATGGTGAGTTAGAAGTTAACAATAATGGAGATCAAGATGGTGAGTCTGATCAGAAGAAACCAGTTGATGAGATGACTGATGAAGAATTACTTGATGAGTTATTCCCACAAGAACCTACAGGTGGTAAAGAATATAAGGAGACTGAGTGTGTAACTGATCAAGCATTCGCTGAAGCACTAGAGACTCTAGTTGATGATGATACTAGAGACTGGAAATATCTAAGATTACCTAAAGTTGATGTTGATAAGATCATCACTCCATCTAAGAAAATTGCAGATGATCTTCAAAGACATTTTGAAGCACAGAAAGAAGATCAAACACAAGAAGTAAAAGATTATCCTTGGAGAGAGAATGATGAGTCAGGTGTAGAATATGCTGAAAAGCATTTCAATGAGTATAAGAAGTCTGCTCAGAAAACAGTTAACTATCTTGTAAAGCAGTTCGAGATGAAGAAGTCTGCAGAGCAGTATAAGAGAGCAGCAGTATCTAAAACTGGTGTTATCAATACTAACTCATTATATAAGTACAAGTTGACTGATGATATCTTTAAGAAGATTACAACTGTACCTGATGGTAAGAATCATGGATTAGTAATGTTTCTTGATTGGTCAGGATCTATGAGCACAACAATCCTTGATACTCTTAAGCAAACTTATAACCTAGTTTGGTTCTGTAAGAAAGTAAACATTCCATTCAGAGTTATTGCATTCCAGAGTGGACACTGTGGAGGATACTATGGAGATACATATCAGAGATTTCATGCTGGTGTTAAGGTAGAAGAGGATACTCTTGCTATCGGATCTGACTTTACTTTACTAGAGTTCTTCTCTTCAAGACAGTCTAAGAGAGATCTTGATCAATCAATGAAGTATGTTTACCTTCAAGCATTCTCATTCAATGGATGGAGAACTAGGCAACTGAATGATTATAGTTTAGGTGGTACTCCATTAGCAGAGGCAGTATATTGTGCCAGAGAGATTGTTGCTAAGATGAAGAAAGAAGAGCAAGTAAGTAAGGTCAATGTAGTTTGCTTAACTGATGGTGAGTCAAATCCAATAGCACATGTTGCTAAAAGACATGGTGATGCACATTGGTCTGGTGCTTCAGATGAAAATGAACTTACAATCAAATCAACACAGTACAGTCATGCAGTTTACATAGTACGTGATCCTGTAACTGGATACCAGCGTGTAATGAACATGAGTCCATACCAGACTACAGCAGAGATTGTATCTTTCATGAGAGAGATAACAGATTATAACTGGATCGGTATTAGAATTTGTTCTAAGTCTGAAGTAAGTAGAGTCTTTAGAAACTTCCTATCATATGATCATGAGGAAATGGAGAGAGTAGATAGGCAATGGAAGAAAGATAGATTTGCTTCTATCAAAAATAAAGCAGGTTTTACTGAAGCATTCTACATCCCTAACCAAGGACTAGGTGGAGAAACTTTAGACCTTGAAGTTAAAACAAAAGGTGAAGTTGCAACTAGAGCAGAGTTGGGTAGAGCATTCAAAAAGCACATGGGTTCAAAGATGACTAACAAAACTATCCTAAATGCTTTCATAGAGCAGATAGCATAATGGTAGATAGTCTCGCAGCATTAATCCGTTCTGCCATCCTTCATATGGGTGGTGAACGGTATTATACTGATCACGAAAAGATAGTTAAAGGTGATCTGGTAATTGATAATGAAATGTATAAACGTGAAGGGCATCGTAAGATGCATATAGAAGTAGCAAAGACTGGAAATTTAGATATCATGCATGTGGTATTCTTTCCTGACTATGAATATAATATTCCTATATTTGGTGCTGATATAATTGCAACACCTTCTGTTGTTACTGCTGCTATCTGTGATATATCTCCAGTAAGAGGAACGGAAGAGATCTATAAAAAGATTCAACCTATTTCCAATAAGATACATTTTCCAACTAAGAGACCATTACCATTATGGGGTGATGAAATATTCTCACCATTCTGTAAGTTTCTGAGATTAAAATCTGAAGAAGAGAAAAGAAATTTCTATCAGATAGTAGCAGAATATCTTTTCATCTATATGGACTGGGTTAAAGATATAGAAAAGGATACTGACTATGTTAAAAGTATGTTGAGGATGGATGATCAGATATATTATTCTACACAACAAAGAAAGAATCCAAAAACTATAGCAGTTCTTTCAAATTGGTTTGATAAAGACTGGGCAAATAATTATATAGATAATATATTATTCTGTAAACCAAATGTTAAACACGACTTGGACAGCACAAATACTATTACCAAGTAATAGATTACAGAAAGTGGAATTCATGTGTGCATCTAATTTAAGAGAAGATGCAGAGGCACGTTGTAGATCTTTGTTTGGTGTGTCTGATGTAAGACAACTGACTAGGGTGTGGACAAAATAATAAGTGTCCCTATGGCTGTTGTAAAGCTTGTGAATCTGCTATAATAGATCTATAGACAACAAAAGATCCAATGCCCTTTCAAGCAAAATTTTCCGAAAATGAATTAATCTCTTTCTTCGAGCAGTTCGGTAATGACATCGATTCAAGTCATGTCAAAAAAGCTGCCGAATATCTTGGTGTAAAAGTACAGAGTGTTACTAAGAGGATGAACAAGATTGCAAAACTCCAGAAGCGTGGACGTGGAAAATGGTGCTTATCAACTCAGGAACTTATCAATGCATATGAAGCACCTGCTGCTTCACCTGCAGTTGAAGTAAATTACATACCTGAGAAGGATGGTACATATGTTCCATTTGGAAACTTCACTTCTGTTAAGAAGATCATTCAATCAAAATTATTCTACCCTACCTTTATCACAGGATTATCTGGTAATGGTAAAACCTTGTCAGTAGAACAAGCATGTGCTAATTTAGGACGTGAACTAATTCGTGTAAACATTACTATTGAGACCGATGAAGATGATCTTATTGGTGGGTTCCGTCTTGTTGATGGGTCAACTGTTTGGCATAACGGACCTGTCGTGGAGGCACTCGAAAGAGGAGCAATCTTGCTACTCGATGAAATTGACTTGGCGAGTAACAAGATACTATGCTTACAATCCGTACTTGAAGGCAAAGGTGTGTTCTTGAAAAAGATTGGTAAGTATGTTAAACCTGCTTCAGGGTTCAATGTAATTGCTACTGCAAACACTAAAGGAAAAGGATCCGATGATGGTAGGTTCATTGGTACTAACGTACTTAATGAAGCATTCCTAGAAAGGTTCCCTGTAACCTTTGAGCAAGAGTATCCTTCTGCTTCAATAGAGACTAAGATCCTTATTGGTAATGGATGTGATCCTGATTATGCTGAGAACCTTATTAAGTGGGCAGGTGTAATCCGTAAGACATTCTATGATGGTGGAGTTGATGAAGTTATTACAACTCGTAGACTCGTACACATCACTCAAGCATATCAGATCTTTGGTGATCGTTTACAGGCAATCACTAACTGTGTTAACAGATTTGATGATGATACTAAGAAGTCATTCCTAGATCTTTATACAAAGGTTGACGCAGGAGAAGAAGAAGAGTATAATGAAGAGGACTAAAACCCTTCATTATGAGAAAGTATAATGAGGACGAGATCCTCAAGGAGATGTCTGATTACATCTCCAATACATATCGAGGTCATTATTCTGTAGGAAATGTACAGACTCTTGACCTCATTGATTCTGTGGGTGATGCTGAAGCATTCTGTAGAAGTAATGTTTTAAAGTATGCTTCTAGGTATGACCGTAAAGGATCAGCAAGAAAAGATATCATAAAGATTATTCATTATGGTATGCTCCTTTTACATTTTAATGATAAGAGAGAATCAGCAAATCAATCACAAGCAAACAACCCTACAGCATTCTCAGTTGACTACGACAAATGACAGTAATTACCAAACCAACGATTGAAGTCCTTAAGAACTTTTGTTCTATTAACAAGTCTATTGTCATTAAACCTGGCAATAAGATTTCAACTCTTTCTATTAATAAGAACATACTCGCTATTGCTGATGTTGAAGAGCAATTTGATTCGCAGATTTCTATCTATGATCTGGGGGTATTTCTTGGAGGGTTATCTTTATTTGACGCACCAAAGATTGATACTACAGAGAAGAATTTCTTAACTGTTAGTGATACAAGTGGACGTACTAAGACTAGATTCTTCTATGCTGATCCTGACATCATTACTCAACCACCTGAGAAAGAGATTTCTCTTCCTACTGTTGATGTAAACTTTAAATTAGATGCTGCCACATTACAGCAATTACAACGTGCTGCAAGTGTGTATCAATTACCAGATCTATGTTTATTTTCTGATGGTGGTGTTCTACAGTTATCAGTAACTGATAAGAAGAATGATACTTCTAACAGTTATTCTGTTGATGTGGGTGAGAGTGATGGTGAGTTCTGTTATTGTTTTAAAGTAGAGAACTTAAAACTTTTACCAGGTTCATATGATGTTTCTGTTAGTAAGTCAAATGTAGCATCCTTTAGAGGTGATGGCATCAAGTACTTTATTGCATTAGAACCTAATGCCTAGAGAAATTCTCACTAAAGATTACATGGTTGATGGGTGGGATAGATCACCCCATCTAGCAGTACATCCATACAAACGTGGGAGTAGGCATAATAAAATAGGTATGACTATTATGTGGACTTATTACGTTATCTTTGCTATGATGGTGGTAAGATTAATTTGGGTCTTAAACACATGAATATTTTTGTAACTGATCCATCACCATACCTATCTGCTCAATGCTTACCTGATAAGCACATTGTCAAGATGCCATTAGAAACATGTCAAATGCTTTCTATTGTAGCATCTAAGAAGTGGGGTCATGACTATGGTACATTACCTAAGAAAGATGGTACTTCATACAAGACAGAGAAAGGTGCATTTCGTAATCATCCTTGTACTATCTGGGCAAACGAGACAGTAGCAAATGCACGATGGTTAATTAAACATGGTTTAGCATTATGTGAAGAGTATTCAAATAGATATGCTAAAATACATTCCTGTTTACATACTCTTGCACATGCAGATAAACTCTTTCCACTTGATGCAACTCACATGTCAAAGTTGACACCATTTACTAGAGCTATGCCTGATGAGTATAAACATGACACAAGCATTAACACTTTTACTGCTTACAAAAATTACATTAGCAGCAAACCTTGGGTTGCATCTAATTATTTACGTGACCCATCCAGAAAACCGAATTGGTTATGAATGATTTTTTATGGGTAGAGAAGTATAGACCTCAGAAAGTTGAGGACTGCATACTTCCTACAGATGTGAAGACCACATTTCAGAGTTTTATAGATAAGGGTGAGATACCAAATCTCCTCTTGTCTGGGACTGCTGGTGTTGGTAAAACTACTATTGCGAAAGCATTATGTAGGGAATTAGGAGTAGATTCTTATGTCATTAATGGGTCTGATGAGGGTAGATTCTTGGACACTGTACGCAATCAGGCAAAATCCTTTGCTGCTACTGTTTCTCTTACATCTACATCTCGTCATAAAGTTCTCATTATTGATGA
>Ga0163179_10001794_pt1 | contig 15027 bp, 2 predicted proteins | sample AtlANTMetagenome_FD_109643 | JGI IMG/M metagenome (GOLD analysis project Ga0163179, IMG submission 109643) | Marine eukaryotic phytoplankton communities from the Atlantic Ocean - Atlantic ANT 2 Metagenome | ecosystem: Environmental > Aquatic > Marine > Oceanic | place: North Atlantic Ocean...
AATATTTTGTCGTCCGACCGAGGTGCGGTCACGCTCGTCGGCGAATTCAGTGAGACGTATGATCTGGATTGGTATGAGTTCGACGTTCGACTCGAAGGCATCCAGCGGATTCCCGGCGGCAACACCGTGACTCCTGTGTATGCGTCTGTCACCTTTGATGTTGACTTTACCGATGGTCTGGCACGTCCAAACACCAAAATTTACATCTTCAACGATGGTGGTCAGCTGGTTTACAGCAGCGATGATTCGAGCATCCCGGATGATCGTCCTGCGATCGCCGGTAACGATTCGCTCGCTGACCTGTCGGCAGGTAGTACAGGCTCATTGGATCCATTCTTGGGTACTGTCGAATTGCTAGAAGGGACTTACTACATGGCCGTTGCCAACGAAGCGTTCGACGCTGACGCTCCGGGGGCGAATCCAGTTTTGCGTGCCGAACCGGTCAACTCGCTCGTGCGTGTTGCTGAAGATCGGGTCGGGTTCTCCGGGGGATCGACGATTCCCGACGGTCCCATCGTTCCGATTCTCTTCACCGATGCATTCGGACTCGTGCCGCCTGATGGCGACAAGTTGGTGGATGGCGAGACCTTCACCATTACGGATCTCGATGGCGAATCAGTCACTTATGAATTTGACAGCGACAATCAGGTTCAAGGACTCAATGTTGCTGTTCCTTACAATCCGGATCCTGATTTCGGTGATTTTGCCAGCCAGATTGCCGCCACGATGGCGTCGGTTATTCAAGAGAATGGTCCTGCCGGAGTCACGTTCGGGAGCAATACCTTTGCTTCTCTTGACGAGGTAGCACTAGAAAATATCGCGGGTGTAAAACGCAAGGCGGCACCCGGTGAAGCGACACCGAAGCTTTATGTTTCGACGCCAAGTCGAACTCCTTTCAACTTGAGTGATGTAACGGTCTTCGCCACCAACGATTTTGGTCAAGATCAATCGCAGTTGGTCGCGTTTGACGCCTACACCGGAGCGCGAGAAAACATCGTTGGTGTCTTCAATGGCAACGTCGAGGATATTGCCATTAAACCGGATGGTCGTCTGTATGGTTTCACCGTTCCGGAGGAGGAGCGGACCGATGCGACATCAGGCAACTATCTGCAAATCGACTATCGCAGTGTTGACACGCAGAATCTTAGTCAGGTCATTGGTGATGACGGCATTCAAACCTTCCAGGACGATCCGCAGAATCCCGGAACTGTGCAGCAATCCGATGACGGCGTTCAGTTCGAAGGGATTACGTTCGGTCAGATCGGTGATCCTCTGCGTGGCTTTGCGATCGGAAATCGAGGAAACCGTTTCGCGTTGAACGTCGAGGGCCCGCTAACGAACTTGCTCTACGAATTCGATGTTGAATCGGGCGTGGCGTTCAGTATCACGCCTCCAGATCCGGCAGATCGCGACGATGATCAACGTTTACAGGGTGCTGGTACTCAGATTCGAGAACGTGGACGACTCGATACGACAACCGATCCCTTCGGGCCTGGCGACACTGCCTTGTTGACATCGGAAGCGACCGAGTTTGATTCTGCAGGGCGGACGATTGCCCGTATCGTCGACGGAATGCAGTTTGTGATTGATGATGGATCAGGTCTGAACTACACCTTTGAATTCAATAGTGGACCCGAAGTACGTTACACCTACAGTCCCGAGAATGGCATTTTCGTCCGAGACGGCGATACATTCCTGTTGGACGGCGCTGCCTACGAATTCGATACCGGTTCGGTGATTGTGGTCAACACCGTCAACGGAAACGGCATTGCTGATGGTGAAACGATCACGCTGACGGATGACCAGACACCCACGGTAACTCGTACCTTTGAGTTTGATGATGGTACGGGCGGGCCCGTTGGCGCCGGTCACGTTCGTGTGCCCTTCAATACTGGAATGGATCAGGCCACGCTGATCAACACCATTGTTTCCTCGATTAACGCGGTTGGTAATTTCAATATCCAGGCTTCGCTCCTGCCGAATTCGAATCGTATTTCGTTGGTCGGCGAATCGGCGAATCAAGGTGCGGTTACCAACTCGTCGGGAATCGTGATCCAGGGGGCCCCCGGCGGTTCAGGGAATCTCATTTCCGTCGAAGAAGACATGACGTTCATCGACTTCGGCTCGGCGATCAGTGATAGTGTTCCTGAAGCCAGTGTTGACGGTAACCGCATTAATTTCCCCGGCTTTGTCGTCGGCAGCTTTTTCCCAATCGAAAACCGGGGAGTCTTCCAGGCGAATCCCAATGCCGATGGGAGTGTCACGCCCGGAGTCATCGGCGTGGACTTTGGAGCGGGTGATGCGGCAACGCAAATCAGCGATCGTATCGCGTTGGCAATCAATACCGGGACGCCGTTGACGGCAACCGCAGGCGGCAATTCAGTGATCTTGGATGCACCTGCTTTTGTCGTGTCAGCCGACGATCCACTCCGTATCGGTGGTACTGCTCCAGGCGGTTTGATCACCGGTCTGGCCGTCGTGGGTGGACGACTCTTCGGGGTGACCGGTCCAGACTTTTTCCCCGAAGCCTTTGGGGGTCTTGGTGAAGGCGGTGGTCTGTTTGAGATTCGCGGTGCTCTCTCCAATTCAGCCGTGGCCGATTATGTCGAAACCTCGACCGATCTATTGACCGGTGGACGAGACTTCCTCGGAAATCCGACGGGAGGTCCAATCGAGTTTACGGCTTTGCAGGCAGGCCCCGACAATCTTGCGGACGGTGAGTTTGCCGACATGCTCTTTGGAATGGATCGGTGGGGTAACCTGTACGCCTTCGATCTTGAAGGTAAGATGCAGCCTGTCTTCCAGAATAGTACCTACAGCGTAAGCACCGGATTGTTTAATTCCACCGGTTTCAGCTTCGGTACTCTGGATATGAATCTCTGGCACATCACCGATGCTCGTCGTGGCGATCCAGGTCATGGTTACAATGCGGCTCCGGACGGAAGTCGTGATGCGGAACCAGCAGACGGAAACACCAGTTTACGATTCGGATTTAGCGATCCGAACAACCAGCCGGGTAACTGGAGCGGTGTCAATAACGACCCCGGTATCCGTGACTCCTATGACTTCCCGGGTGGTGCTCATGGTTCGGTAATTACCAACTCTTTCAGTCTCAAGGATTATGATACGACTGATCGGGCGACCTTGTACTTCAACTATTTCCTCTCGACTGAAAATGCGGAAGGAGATGTGTTCCCACCGCCGTTCATGCGAGATTCGTTCCGTGTCTTCGTTTCTGATAACGACGGTGAATGGCAGTTGTTGGCAACCAACAATGCATTCCGAGGAGACGGCGAAGCCGACGACGAGTTCGACTACGCTCCCTTTGCCGTACAGGAATTGGCCGATAACGCCGGCTGGCAGCAAGCCCGAGTCGATGTTTCTCCCTACGGTGGCCGCGACAATATCCGACTCCGTTTCGACTTTAATACCGCCGGTTCATTCGATATCGGAAACGCGAATACGGGTGGAGATGAATTGCGTGCGGTTGCTGCGACGCAGATTGTCGATGGCGACACCATTCAAACGGGTCCGCCTATATTCGGTGGCTTCGGTGGCTTCGGTGGCTTTGGAATCCCGGCTCAAACGTTCGAATTTGATCTGGGATATACCTTCAATACTATTTCCGGTGCCGGACTGTCCGACGGCGAAATGTTCACGTTATCGGATGGAGTCAATTCCCCCGTTAACTTCGAGCTTGATCTGGGTGATGGCGTAAGTGCAGGAAACGTCGCTGTTAATTTCCATCGGGGAATGTCGCCGGTCGAAGTGGGCCAGGCCCTGCAAAATTCAATCCTATTGGGCTTTGGGAAGGGAATTGAGAAACGCGACTTCACCTTTGAACAGAATGATACGATTTCGCAGCCCGTTCGCTCTTCATTGTTTTCCGGCTACATTCTCAGCAAAGGAACGATCGGAGATAATCCGACCTTGTTCGGTTCGAGAACAGGTTTGGACGTCGATATGCTTGAGGTGCAGCTGGAGGCTGGCCAGGAAATGCACGTCGATTTGGATTCCGCCGGTGATTTCACGGAGCAGTTGAGTGACTCCTATCTGCGAATTTTTGACGCTGATGGAAATGAGCTGGCATTCAGTGACGATGATGCGGCCCCGAATGAATCTGCATTCACATCAGATTCTTACATTGAATTCACCGCCCCGGCATCGGGCAGTTATTACATCGGTGTCAGCGGTGGATTGAATGCCGACTACAATCCGTTCGTCGCAGGCAGCGGGTTTGCCGGTGACACGGGCGATTACCAATTGCAGGTGCGATTGGTGGGTGAGGATTCTCCGGTCGAGACACATCTCAATGGTTCGCGCCTGAATCTGCAGGGCGTCGAATCTTTGACTCAGCCGGCAGGTGCGACGCTTGTGGTTGACGGTGCACCGGGTACCTTCGGTGTGCCGATCCCAATTCATCTCGACATGAGTGCTGATGAAGTCGCACTGGAAGTTCGTCGCGCGTTTGCGGAGACCTTTGGCAGCGGTGACCTGACTAGCGTGCCCGGTTACTTCAATATTATCCAGTTGTATGGGACTCAAGTTTACGACGCTGGTCCTCTGGGACTATCGGTCACTGGATTCCTTGATGACACGTTTTTGTCACAAGACGATCCCTTGTTCGAATTCGATATCAACGGACTTGACGGGGATACCTTCGGAGCCTTCCGTGCGTCGACGCAACCCGATGGGGCCACCGACGCTGACTTCCCCGGTTATTTGAGGGGACGTGACAACGCCTTTGAAGGTGTCTACATCGATGACATTGTCATCGGTTTCCGCGAACGGGGTGAGATGTACACCAGTGCGAACGGAATCGATACCTTCACCCGACGTGATCCGGTGCCCACCGAAGAGATTCTGACTGGCCAGTACAGTATTGAGATGCGCTCGTCACCATTCTATGGTTTGCGAGATCCGGAACCGATTCCGACGCTCATCCTGACAGAATCGTACGATCCTCGTGACCGTCTAGCGAATGGTGTCAATCTGTTGGCACCTGGTGGCTATGAGATTGCTGACGGGATGACCTTCTCACTCAGTGATGGTACCGACGAGGTGATCTTTGAGTACGATGAAACCGCGTTGAGGAATGGAATTACGGCCGGGAACGTACCCCTTACCTATACCGCTGCAGATACGCCGGCCGTCGTCGCCAATACGATCACTCAGGTGATTAATAGTCCTTTGGTTCAAAGCCAAATTGACGTGCGTGCCGAATCTCGCTTAGGCAGTAGTCGCATCGATTTATTCGGTAACGCGATCGTCAAAACGGGTGTTGATCAGCGGGAAGGACAAATCTTAGAGTCGAACGATACGATCAGTGAAGCGACAGAGACGCTGATTATGCCGGGCGAAGGTCAACGCTTCAGCGCCGCTGGGGTGCTGGGCGACAATCCGTCCATCGGCGCTGGCCTTGATGTGGACATACTGCGAGTACAGTTGTCAGCCGGCGATCGGATTTATGTTGATGCCGACTCTCTTGAGCTTCCGGTCGATACCATCTTGCGGCTGTTCGATGCCAGTGGTACCGAGTTGGCCTTTAGCGACGATACACCGGCTCCTGGAGAAGGTGCCTCTCGCGAAGCGTATCTCGAATACACTGTTGCGACTACGGGTGACTACTTTGTAGGGATCAGCGGCTTCAGTAACCTCGACTACGATCCCAACGTGATCGCAAGTGGCACGAGCGGTGCCCTTGGACATTATCTTGTCGAAGTTGTCGTTGGTGGTGAAAAGACTGCCATCAAGGTGAGCGAAGATAAGGGCTTTGGTGACCAGAACGTGCACCGCGACCAAGGCCAGCTGATTATCCACTCCTCGACGATTACGAATTCGATGGAATACGGTATCTTGCTCGACGCTGGAGCTCGTATTGGTCCTGGCAACTTTGCCCATCAGGGACCACCGCGGCTTCTCTACGAGGGCAACCCCGAAGCATTAACTCGCGGCGCCACGATCAAGAATAACGTCATCGCCTACAGTGGCTTGGGCGCGATTCGGTACAGTGGCGACCCGCAACTTGTGGGGCAACCGGAGGCCGCCGTGCCGTTCGGACGAGTTGTTAACAACACGTTGGTCGGTGGACGTCCCGCACCTGTTCCAGAATTGCTGGACAACGAGCCGCTGGGTGTCGGGGTGCAAATCAATGAGAACGCCAGCCCGACTTTGTTGAACAATATCATCGTTAATTTCGAAATCGGTATCGACGTTGATACATCGTCTCAGTCGACCGTCATTGGCGGTACGCTCTATCAGGATAACATTGCCAACTCGAATGCCGGTCTCGGCGACTTCCCGATCGTACTTGGTCGTGACGAAAGCCTCTTTGTCGATCGTGACGCGAGTAACTTCAATTTGTCCTCAGGTTCGTTAGCGATTGATAGCTCGATTGACTCCTTGAGAGATCGTCCAGCCATCGTCTTTGCTTCGAATTCCATTGGAGCAGATCCCTCACCGATCCTCGCACCTGAATTGGACAACACCGGACAACTTCGAGTCGATGATCCAACAGTCGATACTCCGGCCGGTTTGGGCGATAACGTGTTCAAGGATCGTGGAGCGATTGACCGTGCCGATTTCGTCGGACCGGCAGCCAGCCTGATTCAACCCGCCGATAATGGTAGCAACGATCTGAATTCGGCTACTGGTATCGTCCAGCTCACCGATCCTGTTGTCCGAGCCTTTGAGATTCAGCTCAACGATGGACTCAGTGAAACCCAACGGCAAGGTGGTACGGGGGTTGACCCCAAGACCGTGGTTACCGGGGCCTTCGAGGTTTATCAGGATGGTACCCTGATGGAAGACGGATCGGACTACACCTTCAGTTATGATCCGACCAGCCGCATTGTGCGTCTGACGGCTCTCACGGGTGTTTGGCAACCTGGACGAGTTTACGATATCGAAGTCGACAACTCCGAGGCCTCCGGCATTCGCGATCTGGCGGACAACCTGTTGCAGCCCAACGAGTCGAGCGGACAAACTCGCTTTACGATTTCGATCGGTGGCGAGGAACAAGATTTTGGGGATGCACCTGTCAACTATCCGGTGATTCTGTTGAATAACGGAGCCAGTCACCTGATTGACCCCGAATTCTTCCTGGGACAATTAGTCGATGCCGAACCCGATGGGCAACCGTCGTCGAACGCGACCGGTGACACTCCGGATGAAGATGGCGTTCGCTTCCTGAATCCGATGGTACCGGGCGAGTCGATGCAAATTGAATTGACCGCATCGCAGGCCGGATTTGTCGACGCCTGGGTCGACTTCAATCAGGATGGTGATTGGAGTGATCTGGCAGAGCAGATTATGGTCAGTCAAGAGGTGAGTGCTGGTAGCAACGTCGTCAACGTTGCGATTCCGGAAGGAACTGGAATGGGTGACACTTTCGCTCGCTTCCGACTCAGTCGGGAGGGCGGATTGGCCCCAACCGGTCTCGCACTGAGTGGCGAAGTTGAAGACTACGCAGTCGACATCACCAGCCTTGTGCCATGGCAGAATGGCGATCTTCCATTAGACGTCAATAATGACGGCATCATCGCACCGTTGGATGCCTTGTTGGTCATCAACGAACTCAATATGCGACGTGCGAGCGATTCGGTTTCGGGCTTGTTGATGAACCCACCGGTTCCCCCGAATGATCCCGACAGTCTCGGCTACGTCGATGTGGATGGCAATGGTTTCGCGACTCCGCGGGACGCGTTACTGGTTATCAACGAGCTGAATCAATCTGCTCCTGCTACGGCAGCCGTTGCAGCAGAAGCTGAGCCTGATGAGGCCGGCGTCCTGCTTCTCGATTCAAGCTTGGATCAATCGACTGTCCTGATCGGCGCAAGTCTTCTGACGAGCGACCTATCGTTGTCGGCCGATGCGGTCGATCGGGCGATTGAGTCGAGGTCGGAAACTGTACAAGAACGGGTTCAGATTCTTGAGCTTGGCGAAGCTGAACAGATTTTCGGAGATGATGCCGCCGATATGGATGACCTGCTTAGTGACATCGCGGCGGGCACACTTTTGGGCGACGACGATGACGAAGATTTGATTTAACGTGCTTCGGTTTAACACCTTGAACAAGTTAATCCCCAAGGATGAAATTTAAACGCAAATTCGCTACACACGGAATTCTGAATGCCTGAAAAGGGCTTCGCGAACAGTAGGCACTTTGCGTTTTTGAATCATACTTAATCGAGCGAAGGGCATCGCGCGTTTCAGTTTATATACCACTGTCCGAATCGTTCAATTTGGGCAACAAAGACACACCACCCGGATTTGAGAATGAAAAAGAGCGGCTCAATGATTCAACGCCTAACACTGAGTGGTAAGCCATCGCGTCGTCGTCATGAAAGGTCCATTCGTCGACGTCTTAGTTCAGAACAGCTGGAAACACGGACGCTGCTCGCCGGTGACTTGATGCAAAATCCGGCAAGCGTCACGGACGTCAATGCCGATGGTATGACGACTCCCGTCGATGCTCTCTTCATTTTGAATGAGCTCAATTCGGGAGGCGCTCGATCGCTGGTCGCTGGCGAAGATCCGAGTTCTGCCGTCTTCTATGACGTTAACGGCGACAGCTTCTTGAGTCCCATGGACGCTCTGGTCGTTCTCAATAAACTGAATGCCGAAGGCGAAGATGATCTGCTCGTCCAGATTCGCTTGGAGGTTTCCGACCTCGAAGATAACGTCATCGAAAACATTGATACCGGCAGCGATTTTGTGCTGAAAGGTTATGTGAGAGATCTTAGTGATCGCGGGGAAGGTGTCTTCGCTGGATATCTTGACGTTAACTATTCAAGCGAGCTAGTCGTCGCCAACGGTGAAATTGTCCACGGTGGCAGTTATGGGAATGGACCCTCTGGAGATTTGTCCCAAGTCGGATTGATCGATGAGGTCGGTAGCTTTGACGGCTTTGTTCCGTTGGGGCCCGAAGAACAATTACTGTTCTCGCTGTCGATGGCTGCTCAAAACTCGGGTACCGTGACCTTCGCTCCCAGTTCGGCTGACGAATCGCCGCTCCATGACGTCTTGTTGTTTGGCTCGAATGATGCCGTTACCGCCGAACAGATCATGTTTGTTGGAACGTCGTTGCAAATCGGTTCCACCGATGTTCCGGTTGCCGAAGGTAATCAATACAACGCACTGATGGACACCGAATTGATTGTTGACGCTGCAAATGGTGTCTTATCCAACGATACCGACCCGAGTGGCGGCACTTTAGCCGCTTCATTGGTGTCTGATGTTGCTAACGGGCAACTTGCTCTCGCGGCTGATGGTTCGTTTAGCTACACCCCGAATTCTGAATTTGTGGGTACCGATTCCTTCACTTACATTGCCAGCAATGTTGGTGCTTCCTCGAATGTGGCCACCGTGGAAATCACGGTGGAAAGAGTTAATCGAGCGCCGGTCGCTGTCGACGACCAGTATGTGACGGCCCAGGATACGGCATTGGATCAGGTCGTTGGTGTGCTAGAGAATGACTTTGATCCGGATGGCGATGATCTGACCGCTCGCATCATTGTTGAACCGACGAATGGAACGGTAACGCTCAACAGTGATGGTAGCTTCGTCTACACACCGAACGCCGATTTCTCAGGAACCGATACATTCCAATACGTCGCTAACGATGGCGAACTCGACTCAAATCAGGCTACAGCAGCTATCACGGTTGAAAGGGTCAATCAGGCACCGGTCGCTGTCGACGATCAGTATGTGACGGACGAAGATACGGAATTAAACCAAGTCGTTGGAGTGCTGGAGAATGATTTTGATCCGGATGGCGACGACCTGACCGCTCGCATCGTTGTGGAGCCCGCGCATGGAACGGTTGGCCTCAATAGCGATGGTAGCTTCGTCTATACGCCCAACGCCGAATTCTCTGGAACCGATACCTTCCAGTATGTCGCTAACGATGGCGAACTCGATTCGAACCAGGCCACCGCGACGATCGAAGTTCGAACAGTGAACGATCGGCCGGTCGCTAATCCAGACTCCTACTCGACTTTGGAAGACGTTGAGCTGAGCGTTAACGCAGCAGACGGCGTGCTCTCTAACGATGTGGACATTGAAGGAGAGGGTTTGTCGGCTGCGATCGTGACCACCACGTCGCATGGTGCACTCCAGCTCGCGGATGACGGATCGTTTACCTATCTGCCCGATACCGAATTCACTGGAGTCGATAGTTTCACTTACAGTGCTGTGGACGCAGGCGGACTCGCCTCGAGCCCGGCCACCGTCACCATTGACGTACTACCCGATGCGTTCGTTCGATTCCGACTCGAAACAACGAATGCGGCTGGCGAGCCAATCGATACCATCGCGGCGGGTGGAGAATTCCTGCTGAAAGCTTATGTCGAAGATGTGAGCAGCGCAACACCCGATGGTGTGTTTGCTGCTTACATAGATGTTGAATACACCAGCAATGCTTCGACAAATGGTGATCCGGTATTCAATAGCGAGATCTATCCCAACGGTCAGACCTATGTGCTTGAGCCAAGTTTGGTTGACGAGATCGGAGCCTTTGATGGTTTCGATCCGGTGGGTGCTGGTGAGATCTGGTTCTTCACAATTCCGTTCGTAGCCGGTAACGAAGGAGCGGTTGTTTTTGAATCGTCGGCGGCAGATCAACTACCCTCTCATGATGTGTTACTCTTCAATCGTGACAATGCCGTTCCGGCTGACTTGATCGAGTTCGGCACCGCGTCATTGGCAATTGAGGCAAGCGAGCCTCCTGTCGCTTTCGATGATGAGTACGAAGGGAGAGAAGACGAAACACTTTCCGTTTCTCAAGAAGACGGTGTTCTGGCCAACGATGTGGATCCTGACGGTGACGCACTAACGGCTGTCCTCGTCGATTCGACCACGAACGGTTCACTGACGTTGAATCTTGACGGTTCCTTCGAGTACATGCCCAACGAGCATTACTTCGGAGTCGATACCTTCAGCTACCAGGCAAGTGATGGAGCAAATCTGTCGAACGTTGCCAACGTCACGATTACCGTGTTGCCAGTCGACGATCGCCCGATTGCTGTTGACGATTCCTATGATATGGATGACGAAGGTCAATTGGTGGTCAGTGCTAGTGAGGGTGTGCTGGCTAACGATCAAGACATCGAAGGCGACCCCATAACGGCCGTTCTCGTCGAAACGACTCAAAACGGTGACTTGCAATTGGCTGACGACGGATCGTTCGTCTACACGCCAGTTCAAGGTTTCATCGGCCGAGACACGTTCACCTATCAGGCACAAGCAGGTGACTTGTTATCGAATATCGCGACCGTGACCATCAATGTCGGCGGTGTTATCTCGCCGAGTTCGATTTCTGGTCTTGTCTACTTCGATGTCAACAATGATGGCGTTGCCGGCGGTGTTGAAGATCGAATTGCCAATGTCGAAGTGACGCTGCGAGGCACAGACTTGTTTGGTGACGAAGTCTTCGAAACGACGACGACCGATACCGATGGAATCTATCGGTTCGACGGTATTTTGAAAGGTGACTACGTGCTAACCGAGTTCCAGCCGCAATTTACGATTGACGGTAAGGATACGGTTGGCGGCGTTGAGGCTTCGGCGAATGATCGTTTTGTCATCGATCTTCCAGGAGGTGCTGAACTTAGCGGCTTTAACTTTGGTGAGCGTGGTCTTGAGCCAGCGTTTATCGGGAATCCGCTATTCTTCGCGTCACGAAACCCCGAAGGACTCTGGACCCACCTGGATGGAAATGGTCAATCGCACTGGTACGATGCCGACGATGGTTGGGATGATTTTGACGCCATTTCCGTCGACTTAAATGGCAGCCTGACTTCCGCAACGGTTACCGCTCAAGCAGGTGGTTTTGTTTCCACCTCGCAGATCGAAATTCGTGGCAATCACGAACTTCATCTTGTGGGTGACGCCAATGGATACATTCTTCAGCTCGAAGGTGCTCCGGAAGCCCATGGTATCGAACGACCTTTGGCGGCTGCAGCAGTCGATGCGGCTTTTTCGGATGAAAATTAGTCAACGATAAAATTCTTAAGCCGCGACATCTCGAACGATGTCGCGGCTTTTTTTGTGAATGCAAATAGAGAGTTCAATCATGACAACGCTTGCTCGTGGTCTCTCGTTTGTGTGGTTGCTGCTATTCTCGCACGGATTTGTCGCTTTCTCTTTCGCCGTGGCCGTTGTCAGAGTGATTCAAAGAAGCGCTCAAGATGACGACACTCGGTTCTTGGTTTCTCCATCTGACAGGCTAGTGACCTCCCACTTGCTAGTAAAAAACCCCAAAATGCTGTCATAATGTCAGTACTAGCAAAACGATTGACTTTTGGTCCGCGATTTGCTTTTTCAGGTCATAGAGAAGGGCACCTAGCGTTTTTCCGAGTCGAACCTTCGAGGGCGAGCGGTCCAAGTGAGAACTCTATGATTAGAATTTCGGTAATTGCAATTTGGTTTTTGTCGGTTTCGTTGGTTTGGGCGCAGGATGAAACAGGAGTTTTGCCCGATTCCGATGTGGAGCCCTTGTTGAGAGGACCCGTCCACGAAGCTTTTGCCGAACCGGTTCAGCTGAACCCGGAAGAAATGCTGACCGTTCCCAAATTGCCACCGGCATTAGTGGAAGAAGTTCCACCCGATGCTCGACCTGCCGGTGAAGATGTGAATTGGATTCCAGGTTATTGGGCATGGGATGATGAACGAGAAGATTTTATTTGGGTAAGCGGAGTCTATCGCCGCACACCATCAGGTCGATCTTGGCAACCGGGACAGTGGGAAGAGGTCGCGGATGGTTACCGATGGTTACCGGGTCGTTGGATACCGATGGCGGGTGGCGGTGAATTGCTGCCAACGCCCCCGGAATCGCTTGAAGAGGGACCTCAGGGAGAGCCGATCTCCGAGGATCACTTCTGGGTGCCAGGAAGTTGGCAATATCGAAATCAACGATACGTTTGGCGTCCGGGATTCTGGTCTGCCTGTCACAATAATTGGGTCTGGGTTCCGGACTACTACGTTGCTGGCATGAACGGCTGTCACTTCGTGCCAGGCTATTGGGACTACGGCTGGGAACATCGTGGAACCATCTTTGCACCTTGTCGTTTCCGCAGGTCTCATGTCGGTTTTCGTTATTGTCCGAGCGTCGTCATTGATTTTGCCGGAGCCTTTACTCATCTGTGGGTACGTCCACGGTATTGCCATTACTACTTTGGTGATTACTACGACAACCGCTATGGGAGTTGGGGGATTCAGCCGTGGTACCGATATCACCACCACCATCGACGCGCCTACGACCCACTCTATGTGCATTACAAATGGCGATACAAACATCACCACGGTATTGGGTTACACAAGCATCTGCATAATCGGCACGTGCACTATCGCGACGGAAAGCACCGAAGACCTGACCGGAAATATCGTGATTATGCCGCTCGTGACAAGCATCACGATGCTGATGTACTTGCGCACCGCGTGAAGGATCATCGAAAGGTTGAAGAACGTCGGAAAAAGACTCGACGCGATGTATTACAAGTACGTACAGAAGCTCAGAAACAGCGATTCCGAGACGAACCGGAGGGGCGAGTGAATGACGTCCGTCGTGCAATCGCGGAGAACCAAAGAAAAGGAAATCGTGCAGCCGAGAATCGTCCGGAAAGAAATCGCGCAGCGGGAAATCGTACCGCTGAGAATCGTCCGGAAGGGAATCGTCCGGAAGGGAATCGCGCAGCGGGAAATCGTGGATCTGAAAATCGTGCGATCGAAAATCGCGTAGCAGGGAATCGCAGGGCGGAAAATCGTCCTGACGTCGATCGCAACGATGCAGATCGTCGAAATGGTGGACGTCAAGTTGCCCGGGAGCAGCGTAGCGGCCGGGAAGCAGAGGGGCGTTCGCGCAGTCGTTCGATGGCGGAAGTCATTCGCGATGCACGAAATCAGCAGGCGTCGCCAGAATCTCCCGCGGGCAATCAGGCCGGGGTTACCGATCCCATCAATCCCTTACGGAACCAAGTTGTTCGTGAAAGAACCGCGCCTTCGCAAGGTCGTGTGCAGCCTGGGGAAAGATCTTCCCGCCAGACGGACTCAGCAGCAAATCGATCTTCGCAATCGGCAAATCCCAATGCGGGAAATTCTGGCCGCGCACGGAGTACGGGGGCACGTCAGAATGGAAGCCCCTCAGCCAGCATTGCTGGTCAGAGCTTACCCGCTGAATCGGTTAATTCCAAGCTGCAGCAACGCACACGAACGCGTGCCAATGTCAAACCGACCACTCAGACGCCGGCAAACCGATTATCGCAGGAATCGTCGAAAAGCAGCCCACGGTCTCGCTTTGAGAATCGCACTGGGCAGACGCGAAATCGAGTTATCACCGCGAAGCCAGTGACGCAGCCAAGATCGGATAAGCCGACATCTCGTGCGAATAATCCATCTGCTAGTCGCTCGCAAACATCACCGTCACCCGTAACGCAGGCGACCGCTCCTCGTACTTCGAACAACCGTTCGTCGAGCTCACGTGCAAGTTCGCCTCCGTCCTCGATCAATCGTTCGTCGAGCTCACGTGCAAGTTCGCCTCAATCCTCGAAAAACCGATCGTCGAGCTCACGTGCAAGTTCGCCTCAATCCTCGAAAAACCGATCGTCGAGCTCACGTGCGAGTTCGTCCTCGATCAATCGTTCGCCCAGCTCACGTGCGAGTTCGCCTCAATCGTCGAACAACCGATCGTCGAGCTCACGTGCAAGTTCGTCTCCGTCCTCGATCAATCGATCGTCGAGCTCACGTGCGAGTTCGTCCTCGATCAATCGTTCGCCCAGCTCTCGTGCGAGTTCGTCTCCGTCCTCGATCAACCGATCGTCGAGCTCACGTGGAGGCTCACCTCGGTCGAAACTCAATCGTTCATCCAGTTCTCGCGCGAGTTCGTCTCCGTCCTCGATCAATCGTTCGTCGAGCTCACGTGCGAGTTCGTCCTCGATCAATCGTTCGCCCAGCTCTCGCGCGAGTTCGTCTCGATCCTCGATCAATCGTTCGTCGAGTTCCCGCGGGGGTTCGCCTCGGTCGAAGATGAGC
>Ga0163179_10001795_pt1 | contig 15024 bp, 6 predicted proteins | sample AtlANTMetagenome_FD_109643 | JGI IMG/M metagenome (GOLD analysis project Ga0163179, IMG submission 109643) | Marine eukaryotic phytoplankton communities from the Atlantic Ocean - Atlantic ANT 2 Metagenome | ecosystem: Environmental > Aquatic > Marine > Oceanic | place: North Atlantic Ocean...
GCTTTTTGGAAGAGTTGTAAATACAGATAAGGCTTTTAGTAATATAGGTAATGAACAGTATTTTCCTGGAAGAAAATCTTTTACAACTAATACTATAGAAGACTTGTTTGATTTGTTTGATACGGCAGATTATACAGGTACAGCTGGTACAATACCTATAACTAGCGATACTAATCCTTATTATGCTTTTTTTAGATCTGAATCAAATCCTTTTGTAGCAGAGTTTATTACTTCACAAACACCTGCAGATCAGTTTGGTTTAGTTAATATAGAAGGCAATACTTCAAGTCCTCCAACTTATGTTAAATTTTCAAACTTAACTGTATTAGAAACAGCACCTACAATATCTAGACTAGATATATTTTGGGAAACAGCCACGTCTGGTCTTTTATCAGAGCTTAATACAGCTATTAGCGCTGGTGGGAATAATTTAAATGCCACTGGTATTGATGCTTGGAATTTTACTTTAGATGAAGCAGACGCGCCTGGAACTGTTATTGTTAATGATTTTTATTTTGTAAACAATCTTGGCCAGCAAATAACACCTTCATCTGCAACACTTGAAGGTGTTGTTGATCAACTAGGAAATGATGTAACAACACAATTTGTATTTAGTGCTGGTGGTAGTGCTAATACTTATGATATAACAACAGCAGGTGGAGCTTATTTTTATTATGATAATCCACAAGGTTATGTATATACTTTTACTTTTAGAATTAACAACACAGATCCAAACATAACTATACAAGGTCAATTAGCAAATGTAGCACCTAGTGTTTCAAATAATACATCTATAAGTGTTCCACAAGGAACTTCAGAAATTATAGCTACAATAAATGCTGTTAATGGTTCTAATGCTGCTGGTGGACAATCTACAAATGATATAACTAATACAATAACAGCTCAATCAGGTGCTGGTATTTATACGTTAACTAATAACGGTACAAAAGTTATAAACACATCTGCAGCTGCAACAGGTAGTGGTCAATTTACGTTACAAACAACTGATGCTGGAGGCTTGTCTATATCTACTACTTTTAATGTTATTTTTACACAGCCAGCTGTAAATGCAGATTTTAATATTAACGGCGGTAAAACAATAAACGACGGAGATGGGGTGGCTCTTTGGTTTGCTAATAACACTACAAATCTTACAGCTAACATACCTAATTATTTAGACGGTGGATCTGGAACAAGCGCAAGAGACTTTTTGTTTGGGTTAACCGCGCCAGGATCTATAAATACTACTGTATTAAGAGATGTTTGCCAGCCTAATATAACACCTACAGGTAATAGTGGTACTTTTACCAATCAAACTTTTGGAAATCCTTTAACCGTTGGTACTTTTTATGTTTGGATTCAAGGTATAAACAGTACTAATTTAATAGCTGGTCAAGGTACTCAAGGTTCTGACAGAGTACCAAATTTAAATACTAGATATGCTATACAACGTAGAGCTAATTCAAGCTCTAGCTGGCAAACAGCTGTAGATATTTCAAATATTTCTTTAGATGCTACTGCTACAACTAGTACTTGGAACTGGGATTTTACAGCTGGTGGAACAGATAGAGGTTTTGTTTCAAGTTCAAGCAATTACGATCCACAAAATTTTGCACAAGGTCTTCGTCTTACCAGAGTAACTCCTGGTGTGAGCGGCACATATGACACTGCTTATTCAGGTCAAGTTTTTGCTTTTGACACAAGCGGAGAATATAGAATAATACTTGGAAATCTTAGTGGAGGTTCTTCTAATTTTTCGTCTTCTAACCCAGCTAATTACGATTATTGGAACGTAAGTGGGCCAACTGGACAATATGGTTTCTTTTCTAAAACTGGTAATTATCAATTAGAACAAAAACTAGGTTGTTATAATCCTACAGGTGTTAATACGCCTTTAACAACTAAGCAAAGCAAAGTATATGTGCATGATTTTAACGCGCCTGAATCAAACATAGCCCCTGATTACGGCACTAATCCAGGTGTTTATAGATATCAAATAGCTAGTAGTAGCACCTGCAGCTCTACGTTTACATCTACAGGTGTTAATTATTATGCAGCAGAGCCTTTTGCTAAGTATGTAACACAGCTTTATACTGATGTTAATTTAACTACTGAAGCTACTTTTGGAAGTCAAGCAAATAAAAGATTTAGAAGAATGCAACTTATAAATACAGCTAGCACTGATATAAGTAACCCTGAATATACCAATCAAGGCGCTTATACAGCTACATTTACAACAGCAGCTGTAAGAACTGGAACTGTAACACGTTGTGATTATACTTAATTTATGGCAGCAATAGTAGAAGTAAAGTTTTTTAACTCTTTTTTATTAAAGAAGACAGTGCCAAACGGCGCTACTTCTACAACTGATCCTGTTTGGAACGGTTCTACAGGAGTTCCGACAGGTATCGCCGGTGCTTATCCTATAGTTTCCAGCCCTGTGCAAGCGGATAGTTGGGCTATTGAAGAAGCTAGAATACGCGGAGGTTATAACAATGTTATTGTAGATTTAGGTGTAAAAGCTTATTTAGTAGAACCAGAACCTAATGCATCGTTTAGAATAAACAGTATGATATACTCAGGTATATTTAATTCTAGAACCGGTATTAATGATACTAATGTATTTAGCGTTGGTGAAGACATAACAAGATCTGTAGATCCTGCTAATGGTAGTATACAAAAACTATACGCTGAAGATACAAACCTTATTATATTCCAAGAGAATAAAGTTAATAGAGCTTTAATAGATAAAGATGCTATATATTCAGCTGAAGGTCAAGGCACCGCTGTAAGCACTAATAGATTAGTTATAGGTCAAATAGTACCCTATGCTGGTAATTTTGGTATTAGTAAAAATCCTGAAAGTTTTGCAGTGTATGGTTATAGAAAATATTTTACAGATAAAAATAGAAATGCAGTAATGCGTTTATCTCAAGATGGTCTTACAGAAATATCTAACTATGGTATGATAGATTATTTTAGAGATGAGTTTAAAAATTTAGATACTATAGGTGTTAATGGTAAAGCTATTGGTGCTTGGGATATATATACTAAACAATATGTATTAAGTCTGCAAGGTTCTAATATAACGCCAACAATAACCGGAAATGATAGAGGAGCTTGGGTTTCTGGTAGTAATTATGAAAAAGATGATACTGTAACATATTTGAATGGTGTTTACGTTTGTATATCTAACGTTTCAGGTTCAACCACACCACCAAGTAGCGATACTAGTAATTGGTCTATTTTTTCAAACACTTACCAAACACTTTCGTTTGATGAGTCTGTTAGAGGTTGGACTAGTTTTTACACGTATAAGCCTGAACAAACCTTTAGCGTACAGAGTAATTACTTTAGCGTTAAACAAGGTCAACTGTATCAACACAATAAAAACACGGGCCAGAATAATGACAGGTCTATATTTTATGGTATATACTCTGCCTCTTCAATTTCATTTATATTTAATCCGCAAGTTAGCTTATCTAAAGTGTTTAAAACAGTTAACTACGAAGGATCAACAGGTTGGGAAGTTTCAAGCTTTAACGCTGCTAGAAGCTTTGAATTAAATGACACTTCAAACTTAGTTTATAGCTACGATGAAGGTGGTTATACAGAAAACGGCATACAGTACTATGCTGGCTTTTATAATAAAGAGGGAAAATATTTAGCTAACTTAGTTAACAGTAGTCAACCTACAGCAGGAGAAGTTGTTTTCGGTGATGACATGACAGGTGTAAAAGGCTACTATGCAACTGTAACTATAAGAACTGATAGCTCTACGCAAGTAGCTGGAGCTGGTGGTAAAACAAGAGAATTATTTGCTGTATCTTCACAATATGTAGAATCAAGTTATTAATGGAATTAAATAAAATAAAATCTAATAAATTAGCTAACATAGCTGAGTTTAGAAATAAAGTAATGTCTTTAGAAAATAAAATGTTATCTTCTGACAATGAACATATTGTTAAAGGTAACTCTGATACGTTTCCATTAACGCATTCTTTTTCAGATGGCGTTTATATAAGAGAAATGTCTATGTTAAAAGGCGGTATTGTTATAGGTAAAATACATAATAAAAGCCACACTTGGTTTTTAATGAAAGGTAAAATAAAAGTAGCTACAGAAGACAGCGTAGTTACTTACTCAGCCCCAACATATGTAAATGCTAAAGCTGGTGCTAAAAGAGTTATAGCTGCAATTGAAGATTCTGTTTTTGTAAATGTACACCCAAATCCAGATAATATAAAAAATACAGACGAATTAGAAAATATACTTACATGTAAAACATATGATGAGTATATAAATTATAAAGTTAAAAATTAAGAAATATGACAATGGTAACGGCCGGTTTGATTTCAGGAGGTGCTAGTCTTTTAGGCGGACTATTCGGTGCATCTTCAGCTAAAAGAAGACAAAGAGCAGCTGCTAAAGAGAAAAAAAGATTAGAGGCTAAACTTACTAATCTTGAAAACAATAGGCAAGCTGTTGTTAATCCTTATGAAACTGTTAAAGATTTGTCTGGCATGATTAGTAATCCATACGAAAACTTAGGGGTTGCTACGCAAGCTGCTAGAAATCAAGCGGAGCAGGCAGATATTTCTTTAGCTAATACATTAGATATATTGAGAGCTACTGGCGCTTCGGCTGGTGGTGCGACTGCTCTTGCTCAGGCAGCATTGCAAAGTAAAAAAGGTGTATCAGCTAGTATTGAACAGCAAGAAGCCCAAAACGAAAAGCTTAGAGCCCAAGGGGAACTAGCCGAAACAAGAGCGCGTATGGCTGAAGCTCAAAGAATTCAAACTGCAGAGGCTGCTGGAAAACAATTTGTATTTAGCGCACAGGAAAATAGAGAAAATGCTCAACTAGATAGAGTATCTGCTCAACTGTCAGGCGCGGAAGCGCGTGAAGCTCAAGCAGCATCAGACAAGGTAGGGGCTATAACAAGTGCTGTAGGTTCTATAGCTGGTATTGCTGGTAGTTATATGGGTGGATACGCGCAAATGGAAGCCGCTAAACAATAAAATAAATTATGAGTTATAGAAATCCAAGACAATTTATAGATACTTCTACTGCAAAGCATTTTGAAAGACTTCAACAAAATATATCTGAATCATTTGCTTCATTTGCTAAAGTATATGGTGACTCTTATGCTGAAGCAATAAAAGAAGAGCGTGAAAGAATAAAAGCTAACGAAGCTGCTATTTCTAAACGTAATGCTAAAATAGAAGATGATGCTAATAAAATAAGATTAGATCAGGCTAAAGTTAAAGCAAATAACCCTGCTATTAGCTTTCAAGATTTAAATACAGAAGTAGATTTATTTAGTGATCTTCAAACTAGAATAGACTCAAATCTTATAACAGATCCAAAAGAAAGATCTAAAGCTAATCAAAGAATAATATCTATACAAGCGCTACCAGAACAATTTAGAGGAGGTTTAGAAAACCTTATTAGTGTTGGACAAGACTATAGCGAAAAAAGAGGTCTTATGAATCAACCAGGTGGTTTTTATGGTGGTGCAAATTCTAGATTGTTTGAAGATTTTGGTGTAATAAGTAATCAACTAAAAGGTAGTGTTAAAACGCAGTACAAATATTTAGAAGATACTAACGTATATGAAACAGGTTTTGTTATTACTCCAGAAGGTAAAGAACCTCAGTATTATTCAGACGCAAGATTAAAAGAAATTGTTAATAGTAGAGATGGTAGCATGGTTACTATACCTGATGAAACAAAAGATTTTATTACAATGCGAGATTCTGTAAGAGGCTATAATGAAGACAGTGAAGTAAAAGAATTTCCAAAAAATCTTCTTATAGGCGAAGAGTACCAAGAAGTTATAGACGGTGAGTTGGTAACATTTAGAAATGTAAATGCTGGAGCTGCAGAAAAAAAAGTTAATGCTCAATTAGATGCAAATGTTGATGGTGATGCGTTTACTGACTGGGAAAGAGTTGCTTTTTTTAACACACAAATTGATCCTAATAATCCTCTTATACACCCTGATTCTACAGATTTTGATAGAGACATAAATAACAAAAGGTTTTCTGAAGGTTACAAGGAGTATTTTATAGAAAATTTTGTTCCAAAAAGAATAGCTTTAAATAGCCGTAGGCTAAGTCAAAAAGAATTAGATGCTAGAGCTGGCGTTGGCGATTTTAAAACTTCAGCGCCAAAGGAAAGAGCTTCAACTGTTATAGATTTATTATCAGAAAGCCCTGAGCAAGCTGTAGCTACATATTTAGGTGAAATACCTTTTACTAGAGATGGTAGTAAAATAACTATAACAAGAGAATCTGGTGATGAGACTTGGGATTTAACTATTCCTAGTCAGTTTGAAAATCTAGCTACTGAACTTCATAAAAAGAAATATGGTGATGATGATAAAACTCTAGATGCTATAAGAGATATACTAAAGACAAAAGACTTTGACGCTATTTTAAAACCACCATTTGTTGGTCCATCTAATAAACCAGTATTACCAGTAAAAAAATAATATATTATGTTTAAATTAAATGGAACTGAATATTCATTAGAAGAAGTTACTTCAGCTGCTGAAAGTTCTAATCTTTCTGTTGATGAATATGTAAACGAATTTGGTCTTGAAACTGTAGAAGTTACAGACGAAATACAAACAACCCCAACTGAGGGAAAGACAAACGGTGCTGTGGGAGTGGATGCGGCTGTAGCACCAGTAGCAACACCAAGCAGAGCATCCATGATTGTAGATGCTCAACCAGAGAGTACGGTATCAGACTCGGTAGATACTTCTTCGGTTTCACAAGATAACCTAACAGGTAGAGAACGTATACGGGCTAGCCGTGAGGCTGCAATTTCTGAAAAAAGAAAACAAGAGGCTAAGTTAGCAACTAAAGAAATACAAACAGCGCAAGAAAATATACCTCAAGAAGATATTCAAAAGCAGCAAGCAAATATATATTTTGATTTACCAAGTATAGCCCCTAGAGACAAAATGGATTACGTCTATTCAGGCGGTTATGGTATGGGTCAATCTTCTAAACCTATGTTTGAATCTGATGAAGATTATACCGATTATTTAAAAGGTAAATTAGGCGATAAATATGATCAATATATAGAATTTAATAAAACAGGTTCTATAACACCTAATGGTACTCAAGAAAATGAAGATGAATTAAGATCATTACAAGTAGACGCTAGAGATCAAATATCTGCTAAAATAGGTAATGACATGCTATATGGTGTTTCCGAAGGTGCTCAGCAGTACATGGCCCCAAGCCCTTTGTTTGCTAGTGGTAATACTTTAGAAGAACAAAAATTTGTTATAGATGAATTAGGAAACAACATAGGTCAAATGAGAGTCAACTACGCTGAAGGCGTTAAGGCTTATAATGAAAATGCTGTTCCATTAATAAATCAAATAAAATCTATAGATAATACTATAAAAGATTTAGGCGGAACTAATAAAGGTTTACAATTTTATGAACCTGGTCAAGTAGGAGGTTTAGACTCTCCCAGACGTATACAGCAGTATAACGATTTAATAGAACAAAGAAATTCTTTATTAAACCAATATAACGAAGGAGGTTTTAATGTTTTATACGATGGTTTAATATCTCAAGAAAGAGTAATAAATCAAGAAGCTGAAAATTATATTAACCTAGTTAACACTACTAGAAACAAAATAGTAGATTCTGAATTATTAAAAGAAGCTATATCAAAAGATTATTCTGCGTCTGCTAGAGTTGGTAGAGCTTTTGATGAGTTTTTTTTACAGAGCGGTAGAAACGTTTTAGATCTTGGCGCTGAAATAGGTTTGCAAGCTTTTAAGTTTACGTTAATGCCTCAGTATAGACCAGCTATAGACGACGTTATAAATATTGTTCAGCAGAACAATAAAAATTATAACTTAGAAATGGATGCTAAAAGAAAACAACTTCCTACAGCTCCAACGTTAGATGATATAGGCGAAAACAATATAGGGTTTTTTGATTGGTTCTCTGTAAAACTTCAAGATAATTCCCCAACTATAGCTACAACTTTTATACCAGGTGGATTAGCAGCTAAAGGTGCTGCCGGTGTTAAAGCGGCTTTTAAAGCCGGAAGCTATGCTGCTAAAAAAGCAGCATTACAAAACCAAAAAAAGCTTTGGTTAGCTGGTAAAAGAACATTACAAACTGCTTTCTTTGTTGCTGAAACAGGTGGTCAATATGGTAGACTGCAAACTGAAGAAGGTAATAGAGAACAACAAATATCTTTATTAGAATCTCAATTAAACGAAACTGAAAGTTTAGAAGAAAGAACAAGACTTTATAATAAAATTGAAGAGTTAAAATCTGTAGAAGATTATTCTTTATTTCAAAAAGCTTTTACTTCTTTTGGGTATGGAACTACAGCTACATTAGCTGAAACGTTTGGTACTTTAAAACTTATACAAGGTGGTAAGTCATTAGCTAAAAACATAGGTACTCAAGCTGCTAAAAAAGAATTTTATTCTCAACCATCTACATTCGCTGCTGGTATTATAGGTGAAGTAGTTCCTGGTCTTAGTCCTTTAGCTAAAGGCGTTGCTGTAGAAGAAATGGAAGAAACACTTACAAAAGTAAGTCACAACATGTTCGATGTGTTTGTTTTAGGTGAAGATAAAACTTTAATAGATGGTTTAGATAAAGATTTCTTTGCTGACGTAGCTGTTACTAGTTTCGGTATTATGTCTCCTAAGACTACTGGTAATGTTGTTAACATTATTAAAAACGAATTTAGAACTAAACAAGAGGTATTAGATAATCAAAAGTTAGCTGTAGAATTAATTGAATTAAACGAGGCTATACCTGCTAGCGCAGAAGATGCTAATGTAATAAGAGAAAGAAAAAGAAGCATATTAGAAGAGCTTGCTTTAAACGACGCCGTTAGTCTTCACAAGCTTAGATATATGACACCTGCTCAAATAGAAGAGGTTGCTGATTTAAATAGACAAAAACGTAAGCTAAAAGAACAGATGTTTTCTCTTGGTAGAACAGGCGAAAGATCTAAAGTTCAAGAGCAAAAGCAAGCTGAAATAAACAAAGAACTTTCTGCTATAGAAAGAAAGCAACAAGAGATTTTAAATTCAAAAGAAAGAGCTAATAGACAAAAAGCTAAACAAGTTTCGGAAGAATTAGGTGATAACTTTGCTAATGCAGACGCTGCTTACTGGTATGGTTTTAATGATTTTTATAATGAGATTGCTATGGCTCAAATGGGTGATGGTGATTTTATAAGTGTTACCGCTGAAATGAATAATGAAGCTGCTAAATTAGGTATATCTGTTTTAGATTATAAAAATTTAGACGAAGAATTAAAAAAATATAATGAACCTACTAGAGCTGCTATCAAGCTTGCGTTATTAGGTGGTAAAAACCCTGAAACAGGTGAAATGCAACCCGCTGTATACGCGGCGCAGATTGGTAAAGATATTATAATAAATCAACCTCTTATAGATCAACAAATAGGTTTAGCTCCTACAAGTGCTGGGGCTAAATACGCTGCGTTAGCTCCTCTTGAAGAACTTTTTCACCTTAATAATAAAGGCAAAAAAATGAAGTTTGATGGCGATGCTAAGCTAGCCGTTGATGAGGCTATTAAGGTGTTAGAAAATAAACTAGAGCTAGGTGAAATATCTCAAGAAAACTTTAACGACTTAACCAGCAGGTTTGAACTGTATAAAGATGGTGAAGCATTTGACGTAGAAGAACTTATAGCGCAAATGAATAACGCTGTAGCATTAGGCGATATAAAACTTAGTGACATAGCTAGTACACCATCTTTAAAATCTTTTTTGAACGGAGCTATACGTAATGTATTTGGAGATCAAAGCTGGATGCTTAATCTTAAAACATCTGATGATGTGTTTAATTTTATTAAAAACTTTCAATCTGATATTCAAGGAGAAGTAAGTCTTCAACTACCAGACGAAGATGATTCTACAATTAAACCTTCTTTAAAAGCAGAGGACTCTGCTAAAGTAAATGAAATATTTGCAGAAAAAGGTACTGATGGTAGCTTTGAAATATTAGAACTATTAAAACCTACGGCTATTAGTCTTGCTAATAGATTTAATAAAAGACCTTCGCGTGAAGGTTCTGATAGACAATTAATAGAAGATCCAGAAGCAAAGCAATTACTAGTAGATGAAATTATGACAGGCTATAGAGGTATGCTTGACATCATTAATGAATATGCTACTAAAGTTAAAAAAGGAGAAAAAGTTGGACCACTTTCTGGTTTTTTAAATAATAGTTTTTCTACTAAAACTGGATTTAAAAGGTATATTGAAGCAGCTGATAGAGTTGTAGGGAAAGAATTTGGGCAAAGTGTAGATAATTTAATTGGACTAGAAGACACTGACGCTACTACTACTAGTGCTACCACTAAAGGAGACTTTGATGTAGTTGAAGACATTGAAACTAGACAAGCTCAGTCGCCTAGAGAAACTACAAAGTTTACTTCTGATTTTATTCAAAATCTTGACATTGAAACAGAAGGTAAAACAGAGGCGGAAATAAACGAAGAAGTACAAGTGCTATTTGACAAGGCTATAGCTAAAGATTTAGAAGCTATAGGAGATGTTACGACGTTTGGCCAGACTAAAGACATAGGACCTGCGCTAGCTGCTTTAATGGAAAAAGCAACTCAAGGTAGAGCTGAAAAAATAATAGACGGTGAGAAAGAAATAGTAAAAACTCCTGGTATGCCAGCTGCGGTTTTTTCTGATAAAAGACAAAACATATATAAAAAAAATGCAGAGTCTGGTGCTTTAACAGCTCTCAAACAATTTTTAGACGCTAACGCTCAAAGAGATTTTAATAACTTACCTGATGCTTTTTCTCCAGATACAGGCAAGGCTACGTTTATACCTGAAAATGTAAAAAAAGCTTTGTACAGAAAAAACGATAAAGATAAATTTGTTTTAGATAAAAGCAAAAGTGTAAGCGATTACAGAGCTTTGCTCGGTGATATGGAAAAGCCTGTGTATAGAGCTAGTGAAGCTCAGACTATAAAAGGTTTAATTGCATTGTCTTTAAGAAATAGAATGTTTGAACAAGCGGTACCTGATGTTGTAGCTAGAAAAACAACGGGTGTTAAGTTTAGTAGACAAGGTTTATTAGATGTTACACAAGCTAGAGATATTAATGCGGTAGCTAAAATACTAAACATATCTAAAATTACTGTTAACGATAACAATAGAGTTGAGAAACAAAAGCAGATGGAAGAAGCTATAGTAGCTGCTAAAATTCCTAGTTGGATGTTTGAAGGTTCTAAGTTTGGTGCTCCTGGTAGACGTAAGGTAAACGGGGTTTATGTTGGTTTGCCAAACAGGGGAGGTTTGTATTATGGTAGTGAAGATGTAGCTTATCAAAAAGCTTTAGCTTTAGCTAAACAAAACAATTCTCTTTACGATATAAAACCACCTAAAAGAGTTCCGGCTAAAAAAGCTAGTACTGAAAAAATGAAGCAACGAAGTAAAGATAATTTAGAAGCTTTAGATTTTTTTGGTAATAAACTAGCTGATGCTGTTGCTAAAAAACAAATGCCATTAGAAATAGCAGCATTGTTTATTACATCTGGGTATCAAGCTACTTATGGTATAATAAAAATAGTAGCACCGTTTAGATACTTTTCTAAAAACCCTCAATTTTCAACTAATCCTAAAGCTAAAGCAAACCAAAGAGCTGAAGGTAAAGGTGAAAAATACAGGGAAGAGCATAATCCTCCCGCTTCAGTAATTGGCGCTACATTGATATATGGTATAGCTACTAACAACATGAGCAGCGTAATGCCTGATATTAAAAATAATTATTATCAAACTAATCTTTCTAAAGCTGATGATTTTAAACTAGATGATGCTAATTTAGATGCTACATTGCCCGCCGGAACAACTATAGCAGATAACCCTGCTATTAGATTTATTGAAGCTGGTATCGATCTTAATAGTATTGTTAATTACGAAACAGGTCAAACTATGGCTGAAGAACTAGGTGTTGCTTTAAAACCTAGTGATGTAAATGTTGAAACTGTATTTGAGCAAAATAAAATATTAAAACAAGTATTAAGCGGGGATATAACCGCTAAAACAGGTCAGAATAGATTAGATAAAATTGCTAAATTAAAATCTATACCTAAAGCCAGCGTTGGTAACAATAACGAAAACAGCGTTATTAAATTTAGCAAGCAAGTACCTAATCAAGAAGTACTTGATAACTTAGGTAATGCCGACGAGGCTATGGCTAACGCTAGAAACCCTGAAGCGCCTGTTAAAAAGATACGTGTATTCGACTTTGATGATACATTAGCTAGATCTAACAGCAATGTGTTATACGAAATGCCTGATGGTACAACTGGTAAGCTTAATGCTACACAGTTTGCTGAAAGAGCTGGAGATCTAGAAGCTCAAGGAGCTCAGTTTGATTTCTCAGAGTTTAGTAAAGTAGTTGATGGTAAAAAAGGTCCTGTGTTTAAAGCTATAGAAAACATAGTAAAAGCAAGAGGTGCTGAAGATGTATTTATACTTACAGCTAGACCTGCTAATGCCGCTGGTCCTATTAAAGAATTTATGGACGCACTTGGTGTTAACCTACCTATAGAAAATATTGTAGGACTTGGTGATGGCAAAGCAGAGGCTAAAGCACGTTGGATGACGGGTAAAGCCGCTGAAGGTTACAATGACTTTTTCTTTGTAGATGATGCGTATAAAAATGTTAAAGCGGTACAAGACGCGTTAGACGTGTTTGATGTTAAATCTAAAACACAGCAAGCTAAAATTAAGTTTAGTAAAGCTGCTGATCTTAATAGAGGTTTTAATGATATACTAGAAAACAAAACAGGTATAGCATCTGAAAAAGAATATGGTAGAGTAAAAGCTGAAGTAGCTGGAGCTGGTAAAGGTAGATTAAACTTCTTTATACCACCATCAGCTGAAGACTTTGTAGGTTTATTATATGCTACGCTTGGCAAAGGTAAGTTAGGTGATCAACAAATGGCATGGTATAAAACTCATTTGTTAAATCCATACGCTAGAGCTATGAACGAATTGTCATCAGCCCGTATAGCTATGTTTAATGACTACAAGTTATTAAAGAAACAATTAGGTATAGTACCTAAAAATCTACGTAAAAAAGTTCCAGGTGAACCGTTTACTAGAGAGCAAGCTGTACGCGTGTACATATGGAATAAACAAGGTATGGATATACCTGGAATAAGTAAGAAAGATCAAGCCGAGCTTAGCAAGTACGTAAGCGACAACGCTGAGTTGCAGGTTTTTGCTGATCAACTAATTGCTATACAAAAAGGCGATCAATATGCAGCGCCTAAAGAAGGTTGGCCAGCTGGTACCATAACTACTGATATGCTTGAAGGTTTAAACACCACTAAGCGAGCTAAGTATTTAGAGCAGTGGCAAGCTAATGCAGATGTTATATTCTCTGAAAAGAATTTAAATAAACTTGAGGCTGCGTACGGTAAACCATATCGCTTAGCTATGGAGAATATGTTGCAGCGTATGAAGTCTGGTCGTAACAGAAACTTCCAAGGCGATACGCTTACAGGTAGATTTACTGACTGGGTTACAGGTAGTATTGGTACTATAATGTTCTTTAATACAAGATCAGCAATACTACAAACTATATCTAGCATTAACTTTATTAACTTCACTGATAATAATGTGCTAGCCGCAGGTAAAGCTTTTGCAAACCAGAAACAATACTGGTCTGACTTTATGACGCTTATGAACTCTGACTTTTTGAAAGAACGTCGTGGTGGTTTGCGTATCAACGTAAGTGAAGCTGATATCGCGGACATGGCTAAAAAAGGTGGAGCTAAAGGTGTTATAAATAAATTACTTGAGTTTGGTTTTACGCCTACACAAATAGCAGATAGTTTTGCTATTGCATCAGGTGGCGCTACTTTTTATCGTAACCGTATTAAGTCATTGAAAAAACAAGGTATGACAGATGCTGAAGCTGAGGCTCAAGCGTTTATAGATTTTAGAGAGACAGCAGAAGAGTCGCAACAGTCGTCAAGACCTGATAGAATATCAATGCAACAAGCAGGTTCATTAGGACGTCTTGTATTGGCTTTTGCTAACACACCAGCTCAGTATGCTAGACTTATAAAGAAAGCCGCTAGCGATCTTAAGAATGGCCGAGGCGATGCTAAGACTAATATAAGTAAAATTATATATTACGGTGTAGCGCAGAACTTATTGTTTAATGCGTTGCAACAAGCCTTGTTTGCATTTGCATTTGATGATGACGAAGAAGATACAGACGAGCAGAAGAAAAAATATGTTAGCATAGCTAACGGTATGATGGACTCGCTGTTAAGAGGTATGGGAATAGGTGGTGCTATAGTTTCAGTAGGTAAAAACGCTATAATGCGTATTATAAACGAGATGGAAAAGAAACAACCTAAGCTTGAAAAAGTAGGTTATGAAATTACTAAACTATCTCCACCTATATCTGCTAAGCTATCACGTATAAATCAAGCTGCAAGATCTTATCAATGGGATAAAAAAGATATGATGGAAAAAGGTTGGAGCTTAGACAACCCAGCTTATTTAGCAAGTGCTAATGTTATAGCAGCGCTTACTAATGTACCTCTTGATAGAGCAATAAAGAAAACCAACAACGTGGTTACAGCTACATCACAAGACTTAGAAACTTGGGAACGTTTAGCTTTACTAGGTGGTTGGCAAGACTGGGAGATCGGTGTTGATGAAGAAAAACCTAGTAATAAACCGCAACCAAGAAAAAGTAAATTTAAAAAGAAAAAGTTTTAATTATGGGATCACCACTATACGGAAAAATAAGCGGACCTTGTAAAGCCGCAGCAAAAAAGAAATTTAAAGTATGGCCATCGGCTTACGCCTCAGGTTGGGGCGTGCGTTGTACTAAAGCTGGTGGGCCTAGTAAATTTGGTAATAAGAAAAAGAAATAGTTATGGATAAGAATTTAAAATCAGTGGTTGCTGAATTAAAAAAAGCATCACGTATGCACGCTGCTCAAGCTA
>Ga0163179_10001796_pt1 | contig 15021 bp, 11 predicted proteins | sample AtlANTMetagenome_FD_109643 | JGI IMG/M metagenome (GOLD analysis project Ga0163179, IMG submission 109643) | Marine eukaryotic phytoplankton communities from the Atlantic Ocean - Atlantic ANT 2 Metagenome | ecosystem: Environmental > Aquatic > Marine > Oceanic | place: North Atlantic Ocean...
CATTTTGCGCCCGTCTATAGCGACCGGTAGCCCGCGTTCAAACGAGAGCATGATCTCGACGGAGCCCTTCGGCGCGTGAGAAGGATCTTTCGTCATTCTCCAGCAGTCAGCGGGGGGCTCGACCCAGAGGTCTTCCATTTCTCCACATTCGATGGCACAGCCCCAGAGGTTCTCGTCGATCGAATACGGCTTCTCTTTAGTTACAGGCACGGGGATGCCGTGCTGTTCGGCGTAGTCCACCTCAAGTTCACGGGTCACCAATTCCCACTCACGGAGCGGCGCCAGAACCTTAAGCGTCGGATCAAGTGCGTTGGCGGTGACCTCGAAGCGAACTTGGTCGTTGCCTTTCGCGGTGCAGCCGTGCGCGATCGCGTCAGCACCATATTCATGGGCGACCTCGACCAGTCGCTGCGAAAGTAGAGGCCGACCGAGCGCGGTGTGCAGCGGATATTGGCCTTCGTAAACCGCGTGGGCTTGAATCGCTGGGAAGATGAACTCGCGGACAAAGCGTTCTCGCAGATCGTCGACGACTGCGTGTGTGGCGCCGGTTGCAAGCGCCTTGGCTTTAATGCCGGCGAGGTCGTCACCTTGCCCGAGATCACCTGTGTAAGTGATGATTTCGGCGTCGTAGTTGTCCTTCAGCCACTGCACCATGATGCTGGTGTCTAATCCGCCAGAGTAAGCGCATACGATTTTCATGATTCTTTCCAGAGCCTAAAGGCTGTTTTCGGGATTCTAAGGGGTTTCAAGGGGTAAGGCGTCGCCGATTGCGAGCGCCTGAATACGTTGAACAAGCGATGGAATGGTTTCCGTCGATCGCGGTGCGATGAATAGGGTGTCGTCACCCGCTACCGTGCCGAGGATATCTGGGTCGTTTTTTCCGTCCAGAAACGCCGCGACACCTTCAGCTCTACCTTCCAGTGTGCGAACGACGACCATTGATCCGTTTTCATGAACGCTCACGATCTCCATTCCGACGACTTTCCGAAGCGCTGCTAGGTACTGGCGCCTTTCGTCGAGGCGATATCGCGGACCTTCGCTGTCTACTTCACGATGAATACCCAGTAGTCGCAGGTCTCGAGATAGCGTTGCTTGGGTGCAGGACACGCCATGTTCGGAAAGCAGGTGCAAAAGCGAATCTTGGGACGGAATTCGCTGCTGCTGAACGAGCTGTCGGATCAAAATATGGCGATGTTGTCGTTGCGTCATGGCGCCGCGATATACGGTGATTTGCATTAAAATGCAAACTCTTTTGTCGGCTGTTTTGCCTAAAGACTTGACCCGGCAAGGGAATGGGCCGATGGTACCTAATGGGACTCATTCGATGAAATAGGTTCCGGTGCTTGTATTCGCGGGCACCTCTCGGGTACACTGAAACGAACTGTGGGACTTGATTTATGGCCGAAGCGGCCCGAAATAGAGCCTCTTCCAGCAAAAAGAAGAAAGCTGGCGGTAAGGGCAAAGGGAAAAAAGGTGGTCTACTCGGCGATCTGATGAAGCCGGGTGTGACGACTAAGGACCTCGTGATCTTCACGCGGCAGTTCGCCACGATGATCGACGCGGGCTTGCCGCTGGTGCAGTGTTTGGAGATTCAGGCCTCGCAGGCGCCCAACCACACGCTTCGTGAAGAACTGACTGTCGTAAAAGAGTCTGTTGAGGGCGGTTCGACCTTTGCGGATGCGCTTAAGCGTTTCCCGAAGACCTTCGACGAGTTGTTTTGCAACTTGGTCGCGGCCGGTGAGGTCGGCGGTATCCTTGATACGATCCTCAACCGTCTCGCTTCGTTCCTGGAAAAGAACGACAAGCTGAAGCGCAAGGTGAAGTCGGCGATGAGCTATCCGGCGATCGTCATGGTCGTCGCCTTTGTTGTGGTCAGCTTACTTCTGCTCAAAGTTGTACCCACGTTCGAGACGATGTTCGCAGAGTTCGGTGGGACGCTCCCCGCACCCACGCAGTTCGTGATCAACCTGTCGAACTGGCTGCAATCCAATGTGCTTTATGTCTTTGGTGGGCTCGCTGTAGTCTTTGTTGCGGTGGTCAAGTCTTACCAGAACCCCAAGGGCCGCGTCAGGTGGGATTACTTTCTTCTAAAGACGCCGGTCGTTGGCGCCGTCATTCGTAAGACGGCCGTCGCGCGTTTTTGTCGCACGCTGGGAACGATGGTTGCCTCAGGGGTACCGATTCTTGAGGCGTTGGAGATTTGTGCACGAACCTCCGGCAACCGAATCATTGAGAACGCGATCTTCACGACCCGAGACGCGATCTCGGAGGGACGCACGATCGCGGAGCCGTTGTTGGAGAGCGGTGTCTTTCCAGAAATGGTCTGCCAGATGATCTCGGTCGGTGAGGCGACCGGTGCGTTGGACGTCATGCTCAACAAGATCGCTGACTTCTATGACGATGAAGTCGATCAAGCGGTGGCAGCGATGACGGGCATGATGGAGCCGGCGATTATGGCCTTCCTTGGTGTGGTGATCGGTGGGCTTGTCATCGCCATGTACCTTCCCGTGTTTACGATGGCCGGGAACATCGGCTGATTGATCTGGAGTCGCGATGAGCGACGCTCCTGCTTGGGATGCTGACCCTCTTCGAAGACGGGTGATGATCTACACCCTCGCGCGGCTCGTGGTGGTATCGGGGTTTTTCGCTGTCGCGGTGGTGGTGACGCTCCAGGATCCGTCTCGACTGGGGCGGATGGAGTTCTTTCGTATTGCCGCAGGTGCGTATCTCTGGATCGGGATGAGTGCGGCCGCTGTGCGGAAGCTGGGCAATCGCACTGCCTTTGTTTTGGCGCAGCTGGCTTTCGACACGGCCCTTGTCACGGTGCTGGTCCTCGAGACCGGTGGGACGGACAGCGTCTTCTCAGTGCTCTATTTCGTGAACATCTTGGGAGCGGCCTATCTGATGGAGACCGCTGGAGCGGTCACGACGGCGATTGTCGATGGCGTCGCATATGCCGTGCCTCCGTTCTGGGGATGGCGTGATGTAAAGCCGCCGGAAGGCGAGTACGCCGAGATCATGCTGCACTTGTTCGGGTTCCTTCTTGTGGGCTTGCTCACGGGGCATTTGACCTCACAGCTCGCAAAGACTGGCGAAGCACTGCGTGTCGTTCGGCATTCTGCCCGGCGGCTCGCTGAACAGCACGCGGCTGTGTTGGAGTTGGTGCCATCTGGCGTACTTTTGCTAGATTCCCAGAGGGTTGTTCGTGCGGAAAACCGACACTCGAGCGGCATCTTAGGGTCTGCTTTGGGCCTGAATATTGAGACCCTGTTTCCAGACTTTTCAGACACTGATGGGCCTGCGGAATTGGGGGTTGCGACGGCGTTAGGCCCGCGTCGCTTACTCGCGGACTGCAGTCCCCCGACAGAAGGAGGCGTTCGTATTGTCGTCTTTGAAGATGTCACGATGCTGCGCGATATGGAGGATGCTGCGGAGCGTGAAGAGCGACTGGAAGGTGTCGGGCGTATGGCGGCCGCTATAGCCCACGAGATCCGCAACCCGCTCGCGAGCTTGTCGGGGGCGCTTCAAATGCTGTCGCAAGAGCGTGGTGGAGAATTGGTCGATCTCGCGCAACGAGAAGTTCTTAGATTGAGGGAACTGGTAGACGAAACGCTGGAGCACGCACGTCCCGGGACGATTCATCCTTGCGAGATGCGTGTCGATGAAGTGGTCGCGGACGTGATTCAGGCCTTCAGTAATGATCCCCGGTACGCGGGTTTGGTGGAGACCCTGCTTGAAGGAGCCACTTCGGGGCCGATCTTGGCGGATCCCGCGCGTGTCAGGCAGGTTTTATGGAATCTGTTGTTGAACGCTGCACAGATGATGCCGGACGGCGGAACAATTCGATTGAGGCTTGAAGAGGTCGAGGACGGCGTGAATATTCGTGTGATCGACGACGGGCCTGGGATGTCGGCGGAAGTGCTGGAGCAGATCTTCGACCCTTTCTTCACCCGAAAACGTGGCGGCACGGGGTTGGGGCTTTCAGCTGTGGAACAGATCGTGCATGCACATTCTGGCAAGGTGTCTGTGAGTAGTTCGCCTGGTAAAGGCGCGAGTTTCACGGTGTTCCTGCCAAGGACGTCGGGATGACTCAAAAACCCCGCAACTCACGTACTGACGCCAAAGATAGGACGCCTATGCTCGATGCTCGAATCTTGGTGGTAGACGACGAACCGTCGATGCGGGATGTGCTGCGCATTCTCCTGACGCGCGAGGGTTATCGCGTGCATACGGCCGCCAGTGCCGAAGAGGCGCTTCTCGCGTTCGAAGCCGATCCGCACGACCTGGTGCTCACGGACTTAAACCTGCCCGCAACGACAGGGCTTGAGCTCCTTCGATCCGTCAAAATGCGCGCTGCCGATGGCGATAGAGACGTTCCTGTCATCATGATTACCGCCTACGGCACCGCAGAATCCGCAGTCGAAGCGATGAAGACGGGCGCGTTCGACTACGTGATGAAGCCGTTCAATAACGATGAGCTTTTGCTGATTGTCAGACGTGCGTTGGAGGCGCAGCGGCTCAAAGCCGAAAATGTGCGGCTCAAAGCCGAGCTTGCCGATCGCTACAACTTCGGCACCCTGATCGGGTCGTGTACAAAGATGCAGGGCGTCTATCGACTCATTCAGCAGGTAAAAGACAGTCGCATAAGCTGTTTTATCCGCGGTGAAAGTGGGACGGGTAAGGAGCTCGTCGCGCGCGCGATCCACTACAACGGGACCCGATCTGGTGGACCCTTTGTCGCGATCAATTGCGGGGCGATTCCTGAAGGTTTGATTGAAAGCGAGCTTTTCGGCTACCGAAAAGGCGCGTTTACTGGGGCATTAAGAGACAAAGAAGGGCTCTTTGCGGCCGCACACAACGGCACCATCTTTCTCGACGAGGTCGGCGACATGCCCGGCCACACGCAGGTCAAGGTTTTGCGCGCGATCCAGGAACGTAGAATTACGCCCGTCGGCGGTGTTGAAGAGCGAGAAGTCGACGTCCGTATCCTCTCCGCCTCAAACCGTGACCTTGACTTAGAGGTCGCCGAGGGTCGGTTCCGTGAGGACTTGTATTACCGACTTCACGTCGTCTCGATTGATCTCCCGCCTCTTCGGGAGCGCGAGGATGATGTATTGGAGCTCGCACGCGCCTTCTTAGAGCGCTACGCGCTCGAGTACGGCAAACCGCTGACGGGCCTCACTCCAGACGCTGCGCGTGCTCTCAAAGGCTATCGGTTCCCGGGTAACGTACGCGAGCTCCAAAACGTGATTGAGCGCGCCGTCGCGCTCTCATCGGATACTCGTATTGGTTCCGAGGTTCTACCTGGCCACCTGGAGCAGGTTGCTGTGCCTACGCCGGCTCAAAACGTGGGCTTTCCGCCTAACGGTGTAGATCTTGATGGCCTCGTTGATGAATTTGAACGCGCTTGGCTTACGCGGGCCCTAGAAGCGACACGTGGGCCCGGTGCACCACGCGGTAATAAAACCGAAGCGGCCAAGTTGCTGGGTCTTTCAACCCGCTCGTTTCGTTACAGGCTGCAAAAGCTCGGTCTCGACGATGATCTGACACCGCTACAGGCGATTAAGCGGAGTTTAGGCTGACAATTTTTGTCGGATGTGACAATTTTCGTCACATCGGGCCGACAATTTTTGTCAATACCGGGGTGCTTGGAGCAATAGGGCACAGGTGGTTCTGTCTCTTGCGCCACAAAGTTGCGTATTGCGCATTACAAGAACGATCGGCTTCGCGGCTTTTGGCTAAAGCGCAGAATCGCACAAAAAACCATTATAAACAGTTACTTGCGTTAGTCTGCGTCCAAAACCTGCTCTTGACGAAGCCAACAGTTAGTTCGGATTCTCGTTCCACCTGGGCTATCGTTCGACACGTGGCACACCGCTTGCAACGCAAAAGGGTGTCCGTTCTGGAGTTAACCACCCCGCGGGAGGAAGTTGTGAACAACCGCAAGGGCTTTACCCTCGTTGAGTTGATGATCGTTGTTGCGATTATCGGAATCTTGGCCGCAATCGCGGTCCCAAACTTTGTAAACATGCAGTATCGTTCTAAGAGGGCGGAAGTTCCGTCTAACGTCGACGGTGTTAAGACAGCGCAGATCGCTTATGACGCTGCGTTTGATACCTACATCGATGTTGCGACACTCTATCCGGATCCAACGCCTGGCAAAGCCCAGCGCGCGTGGCCTTCCGGCTCGAACTTTGACACGCTGGGCTGGGCGCCTGACGGTAAGGTTCGTGGTTCCTACAAGGTTCTCGCTGCCACCTCGACCGACTTTGAGGTCACGGGTGTCTGCGACGTAGACGGTGACGGTACTAACGCCACCTATACGGCGACTAAGTCGATTAACTCGACCTACAAGCACACCAACGACAACATTTACTAGTTGTTGCGTGCGCTTTAGCGCCTCGTCCCCATTCGTGGGGGCGGACACGACGGGTGGCTTCTTTCGGGAGGCCGCCCGTTTGTGCTTTGGGGAACGGGGCTCGTGGTTTTCACACTGAAGTGAGGCTTTTATGAGACTTCAACGTGCGGGGTTTACCCTTGTCGAGTTGATGATTGTCGTGGCCATCATCGGGATCTTAGCTGCAATCGCCGTCCCCAACTTTGTGAGCATGCAGTACCGGTCAAAGCGCGCAGAGGTGCCGACTAACGTGGAGGGCATCAAGACTGCGGAGATCGCGTATGACGCGGCTTTCGACAAGTACGCGGAGCAGTTTACCTTTTGGCCTGATCCTAATCCGGGCAAGGCCGCGCGTACCTGGACTGCCGGAAGCGCGTTCGACACGCTGGGTTGGTCGCCTGATGGGATTGTGCGTGGGTCTTACAAGGTCGAGAGCATCTCGTCCGGAAACTTCGAGGTCACTGGGATTTGCGACGTTGACGGTGACCTTGAGCGCGCGACGTATACGGCCACAAGAGATTCAAAGCCTGCCCTGCAGTCGCCGTTCGAAACCGTCTATTGAGTGTCGAGTAGTCGACGCTTAGCGGCATGTAGACCGCCGAGCGCTTGTGCATTTTGGGGATCGCCAGCCAAGCAGGTTTCCCACGCGCTCACCGCAAGTTCGGGCCGCTGTTGAAGCCAGTAGGTACCCCCTAAGTTGCAGTGGGCTGTATAAGCGTAGGGGTTCAAGCTTAGTGCTCGCTTGAGTGTTCGTTCCGCACCGTCTAAGTCTCGTTGCTGTAGTTTGACCGCCCCCAGCGTGGTCCAGCCTCTTGCATAGAGCGGGTGGGTTTGCACCAGTTGACTCGCGATTACGTGTGCGGTTTCCAGTTCCCCCGCTTGAACTTTCAGCATCGTGAGGTTGTTCATCGCTTTGCGTAGGTGTGGATCGAGGGCGAGAGCTTGTTCCAGGGTCTGTTCCGCTTCATCGAAGCGTTTTTGTTGGGTTTGAATCCAGCCGAGGGTCTGAAGAAGTTTGGGGTTTTCACCCACCTTCTCCAGTCCGTTTTTGATGACTTCGGTGGCTTTGTCGGGCTGGTTTTGTGTGAGGTGTGCCCCTGCGAGCCCAATGTAGTGCTCGGGTTCGTCGGGATGTGTTTGAACACCCGCGCTGTAGAGCGTTTCGCTCGACCTCCAATCGTGGACCCTTAGGTAGGAGAGAGTGAGCAAGCCAACCGTGGCGATTGTAAGCACAGCGCGCGTTGGAGTGGTCAGCCTCGGGTGTTTTGTCACGAACTGTGCCGTTACCGCGAGCGTTCCGAGCGCGAAGCCAGCGCTCGGGAGCATCATATAGCGGTCAGCCACCATATTCTGAAGGTGAACGAAGGGGCTTGTGGGCGCGAGCGTGAGCAGGAACCACAGCGCGCCGACGGTGGCTAATGGTGAACTCTTCCGGTGTCTCCAGACGAGCCAGGCCACCGCGGCAACCATCGCGAAACCCATGAGCGCATCATGTGCCGAGAGATCGTAGACGATCGCGAGGTTCGTCGGCCACACGAGGCTTACTGCGTAGTGCCAAAACGCAGCGCCCTGGAGTGCGATTGTGTGCAGCAAATCGTGGTCTCTCGGGGCAAACATCCCCATGGACTGGCCCACTTGTCGAGACAAGAGTGCACATCCGATAGCTAACGCGCAAAACGGTGTCCACGTCCGCCAGAACGCTTTGGAGCGCAGTCTGGTTGGTCTTTCTACGAGGTCTATTGCCAGAAATACGAACGGTAAGGTGAGCGCCACGTTTTTTGACCAGATGGCGAGCAATGTCGCCAGCAGGGACAGTGGCGTCGACCAACGGTGATTGGTTCGACCGCGCCATAAGAGCAGTGCGCTCATCCCGAACACAAGCGAAAGCATATCTTTTCGGCTTGCCAACCAGGCGACGCTCTCTACGTGTACCGGGTGGGCAGCGAAGAGCAGTGCGCACCAAAGGCCCCACTCTTCGGCCTTTTCTGGGCCTTTGAAGTCGCGCCATGTGTTCACCGCAAACCGATGAAAAAGCAGTGCGGCGAGGATGTAGAGCAGAAGGTTCATCAAGTGATGCCCGGCCCAACGCTCGCCGAACACGAGAAAGTCGAGCCACACACTGGTGTCACGTACGGGAAGGTACTCAGCGCCTAAAGTGAGGCGAGTGCCCACACTGAAGTCGGTCCAGATTTTTGAGACGACGTCGAATTCTCCGCGTTGGAGTAGCGCGTTGCCGGTGGTCAACCACGCGGAGTCGAGCGTGACATAGCTGGGGTGTACCGTAGGGCCGAATGCAATCAGCGTCGACAGGCAGACGATCGACGGTCCGAGCGTCTTTGTTTTGTTGAGGCTGATAGCGTTCAGTGAAGTCACAGCCGAGGGTTATCCGAAAGCGAAAGCAGGCGCGACAGCCCCAAAGGGGTGGGATAAGTGACCGGGGTCATGGAAAACCGTTCTAACGAAGACGAATTCGAGCCTGTCCGGGAAGAAGCGCACTTGCTGCGTGGCGTACGGCAGTACCTGATCGAGCACCCGCAAGAGGGCCCGCCAAGTCAGCGCGAGGCGTTGGGCGAGCTTGAGCGACTCCGCGCGCAGCTCGCGAACGCCAAGGAAGAAGACAAGGGCGCGATTCTGCAGCAGTACGATCAGGTGGCCAATCTTGTGAAGCAGCTCGGTCGGGAGCGGGACAAACCTGTCGTTGATCCTGACAGCCCGTACTTTGCCCACCTCGGATTAAACGACAAGCGCGGCGATCGCGATCTGTTCCTCGGGCGAGCCACACGGCTCGATGGCCCTATTCGGATTGTGGACTGGCGGAACGCCCCCATCAGCGGTGTTTTTTACCGCTATCGTGAAGGCGAAGAATTTGAGGAAGCCATCGGCGATATCGTCTTGGAAGGGCAGATTAAGGCTCGGCGAACGGTCCGAATCGCGCGTGGTCAGCTGCTTCGCGTGGACGCGGCGCAGGGCTCTTGGGTTCGTATCGACGATGAATGGACGCAAGTGTTGAACCGATCGCCGCAATTGGAAGGAGGCGCTGGCTCTTCCTTTCGCGCGTATGATTCTCCAACGGCGGCACAAGCGCGTTTGATGGGCGGGCAGGCACTGCGGGCCGATAAACGTCTGCCAGAGATCGCGGCCCTGATTGATCCGGAGCAATTCGAGCTGATTACGCGGCCCGGCAGTGGCATCGTGGCGCTGCGAGGTAGCGCCGGTAGCGGAAAGACGACTGTCGCTCTCCATCGTATTGCGTATCTGGCGTTCGCGGACGCAAAGCGTTTCGGCCCGAATCGTATGCTGTTCATCGTATGGGGTAAGGCGCTCCAGTCTTACGTTTCCCATGTGTTGCCTTCGCTAGGTGTCGAAGGTGTGAACGTGGTCACCTGGAGTGACTGGGCGCGTCGTCAGCGAAAGAGGCATTTCTCCCGTTTGCCTCGTAGCAGTCGAGACGACACCTCTGCAGCGCTTTCTAAGCTCAAATTGCATCCGGTGCTCCCGGACATTTTGGCGCAACGGGTTTCTGATAGACCCGCACAAGCCACTCAGATCGAAGCCATCGATGATTTCGTCAGTTTTCTCGCCGATGGTGAGGCCGTGATGACTGCCGTGGAGGATCTCGCGCCCGGTGATTTTGCGCCGGGTGAACGACAGAAAGTCATCCGCCAGATGGCCGACCAGGCGTCGTTACTGCGTCGAAAGCTAGAGGGGGAAACGCTGGACGAGCCCATTCTGGACGACGAAGATGACGCCGTGTTGTTGTTCCTTTGGCAGCGGCGTGTCGGGGCACTTCGGGCTTCTGGGCATCGTGCACTGAAATATGCGCACATCGCCGTCGATGAGGTGCAGGACTTTTCACCGATAGAGGTGCGGGTCGTTTTGGACTGTTTGGACGAACAGCGCTGTGCAACGCTTGCTGGAGATACCTGGCAGCACGTGGTCGAAGGCACGGGCTTCGTAGACTGGACGGCGTTTTTTGCCGACGTGGGATTGCAGGGGACCTTTGTTGAGACCCTTCAGATCAGCTACCGGTCGACGGCGCAGATCACGCATTTTGCACGACAGCTTCTCGGTCCCGAAGCCGAGGCTGAGCCGCCACCGCGAACGACACGAGAAGGCCCCGCTGTCGAACTGTTCCGCTTCACTGACCATGGTGCGTGCGTGGCTTTCCTAGCAGACGCCTTGACTGACCTGCTCACCAGCGAGCCGTTGGCCAACGTGGTGCTCATCGCACCGAATATGAGCATGGCGCGGCTCTATTTTGACGGGTTGAAACGCGCGGAAGTCCCGCGATTGAGCCTGGTAGGCGCACAGGATTTCTCGTTCCTCCCAGGCGTCGAGGTCGCGGATATTGCTGATGTGAAAGGGCTTGAGTTTGACTATGTCGTCGTGCTGGAGGCTTCAGCACAGCACTATGCTGACAATGCGCTCGCACGTCGACAGCTGCACGTGGGAGCGAGCCGGGCAAGCCATCAGCTCTGGGTCACCTCTGTAAACACACCAGCCGCCGCTATACGGGCGCTGTTGGCGTGACTGTGTCTGACGCGAGCGACAGCCGTAGAAAGGCGCTCTTTGCGCTGCTCCAAGAAGAGATGGCTGGCTATCCGCAGCTTCGACATGATCCTGCGGAAGGGATGCCATTACAGGTCGTTTCCTTCGGCGCGCAAGAAGTGCAAGAAGCGTTGGATTCGTTGCTGACCACGTGGGTCACGATGGGGCAGAAAGTCTCCCGGTTTGAAAACGCGTGGGCTGATTTCTGCGGTGAGGATCAACAGGCGCTGCATTCGGTGATGGTGAACTCTGGGTCTTCGGCGAATCTTTTGATCTGGACCTCGCTGGTCGCGAGTGGTCGGCTGAACAAGGGCGATGAGGTGCTTGTGCCAGCGGTCGGCTGGTCCACAACCTTGTTCCCCATCGTCCAGGCCGGTTTAAAGGCCGTGTTGGTCGATGTAGATCCCGAGACCTTGTGTTTAGACATTGAGGCTGCGAAGGCTTCGGTAGGTCCTCGGACGCGTGCCGCCTGCGTGGTGCATTTGCTGGGGGCTGCTGGCCCCGTCACAGAACTGGAGCAGCTGGGCTTGATGGTGATTGAAGATGCCTGCGCGGCGCATGGTGCACGACGTGCGGGCAGGCGAGTCGGTTCTATCGGTCTCGCCGGGAGCTTCTCTTTCTTCTTTAGTCATCACATCACGACAATCGAAGGCGGAATCTGCGTGACTCGCGACGCGGAATTGGCTGACACCATGCGTTCGATGCGCGCCCACGGCTGGGTTCGTGAAATGCATTCAAAAGAAACCCACGTACAAGCCCACCCTGAAATCGATCCGCGGTTTCTCTTTGTTACGCCCGGTTTCAATATCCGCCCTACGGAACTGGCGGGTGCCTTCGGTTTGCACCAAATCCAGCGATTGCCGGCGTTTCTCGCGCAACGCAGGACCAACCACCGCCAGTGGTGTGCCGCCCTATCCGCTGAATTTGGTTGGCTGCGTGTTTTCCCTGAAGCAGAAGGGACCGAGCACGCCGGCTTTGCATTCCCGCTGGTTGTGGAGGAAAATGCCCCCGTGAACCGGGAGACCCTTATGAGCGGACTAGAAGCTGCGGGCATCGCGACCCGGCCGATATCCGGCTCGAACCTGGCTCGACAGCCTGCAGTTGTTGGACTGGATGGCGTTCGGGTTTCAGGTGCGCTCGATGTTGCTGACCTTGTTCACGAACGCGGCTTCTTTGTGGGGAACTCTCACGCGTTCGGTGAGGGGCATTGTCGTCTGCTCATTACGCAGATCAGGGAGGTGATCCGTGGGTTGGGCTGATGAGCTAGGTCGACCGCCGCGGGTCGTCGTGACGGGCGGAGCAGGCTTTATTGGGAGCCTGCTCTCGCGTATTTTGCTTGGCGCTGGCTACGAAGTGTTGGTTTACGACAACCTGAGCTACGGCGGGCAGAGCTTGTTGCCGTTGTTCATTCACGATCGTTTTCGGTTTGTTGAGGCCGATATTCTCGACACCGATACGCTCGGGTCGGCGCTGGAAAACGCGGACGCTGTTGTACACCTGGCCGCAATGGTTGGGTATCCGCTTTGTAAGAAGCTCCCCGACTTAGCGCAGCGCGTGAATGTGCAGGGCACGCGCAATGTCTTGAGTGCGTTGCCGAAAGATGCACGGTTGTTGTACGCCTCGACGGGCTCTAACTACGGGGAAGTGGTCGGTCTGTGTACCGAAGAGACACCATTGAACCCACTTTCGCTCTACGGTGAGACAAAGACTTTGGCAGAGTCGCTCTGCCGCGGCTGGCCGGGCAGTGTCTCGCTACGGTTCGCGACGGCCTTCGGTCTGTCCCCGCGCCCTCGTCTGGATTTGATGATCAACGACTTCACGTACCAGGCACTTGTGCAACGCTATCTGCTCGTCTACGAGAAGCACTTTCGTCGTACATTCATTCACGTACGGGACATCGCGCGCGCCTTTCTTCACTGCATGGAGCACTGGGATCAAGTCACCGGTCGTGTTTTCAACGTCGGCGACGAGTCCATGAACTATACGAAAGAAGACATCGCGAACATGCTCGCGAACAGGCTGGACTTTCATCTGTACTACGCAGAGTTCGCGAAAGATGAAGACAAGCGCGATTATGAGGTTTGCTACGATCGTATTCGTGCGACAGGCTTCTCTATCGATGTCAACATCGACAAGGGGCTTCAGGAACTCATCGCAGGGTTGCCGTTGTTGCGTGTAAAGAACCCCTTCGGAAACGTCTAACGAGGTCACTGTGCCACGATTCGACTGGCGAAACCGCTCGGTAGTGGTCACAGGTGGCGCTGGGTTTTTGGGCGGTCACGTCGTGTCGCGACTGGAGTCCGCGGGCGCCGAGGTACATGTGCCTCGGTCATCTGATGTTGATCTCCGAGAGTCGGAGGCGTGTCTGGAGTGGCTTCAAGCGCACCGTCCAGAGGTTGTGATCCATTGTGCGGTAGATGGCGGCGGCATTGGGTACATGCGCGCGCATCCAGCGTCTGTCTTTTACAACAACGTGCGTATGAATACCGCGGTCTTGCATGGTGCCTGGAAGACTGGCGTAGAGCGATTTGTCGGCGTCTCATCTGTCTGTGCGTATCCTCGAGACGCACCGGTTCCGATGCGAGAAGATGCGGTTTGGGATGGCTTACCTGAACCCACAAACGGTCCCTATGGGCAGTCGAAACGACTTTTGATGGCGATGGGTGCCGCGTATCACGAGCAATATGGCTTCCGGGCTGTGTTTCCGATGCCAGTGAACCTGTACGGTCCGAGAGACGTGTTCGATCCCGAGCGCAGCCATGTCGTACCTGCGCTTATTAGGCGCTTTCTTGAGGCCAAAAAAGAGAACGTCGCAGAGGTCGTGGCTTGGGGAACGGGGACGGTCACAAGAGAGCTTCTGTTCGTCGACGATTGTGCCGAAGCGGTTGTGTTGTGCGCGGAGGTCGTAGAGGATCCGGCGCCGATCAATCTCGGCACTGGGCTTGAGCTACGTGTCTCTGAGATAGCGCAGACCATCGCTGATGTGGTCGGCTACCAAGGCGACATTCGGTGGGACACCACCAAGCCCGATGGTCAGCCGCGCAAGTGCTTAGATGTGACGCGCGCTCGAGACACGCTCGGGTGGTCGGCGACGACATCACTCCGCAGCGGGCTTGAGAAGACCGTAGAGTGGTACCTCTCTCATAGCGAATCTGTCTGATGCGTAGACTGCTGACGATCGCTGTCTTGATCGGTGGGCTTGTACAGGCGGGCTGTATTCAGCGGGTCAATGAAGAGGCGGAGCGCTTAGACGAGCGGTTCTTGACGAACGCGGTGCGTGGCGGGGCCAATGTCCCGGTGAGCCCCTCGGAGCCTTTTCCCGAATATGACGGGGATTGGGTGACGTTATCCGGCGTGCTGAAAGCCGAGCATGATGGCCCCATCGAGCTTGACGTGGTGTCGCCGAGCCAGCGTGCTGGCGAAGGACGCGCGTTGCTCGGAAAGATTCCGGTCTCCGCGCCTGGACCGTTCGAGGTGCGCGCGCCCGTGTCGTATGGCACATTGCATCTTGAGATCTACCAGGACGCTGCGGGAGACGGGCCGGACTCTACAGACTTTTTCGCGCTGGTTGTCTGGGACGTTCAGGACGCAGACGTAGAGGACTTGACCATCACCCTGGTCGAGGGCGCCCGCCCGGAACCGGGCGAAGAGAACCAGCCTTTCGCCGGCTGGGCAGGAGAATGGGTCGCGCTTTCAGGGGAGATCAAAAGTGAGCATGACCTCACTGTATTTGTCGACTTTTGGGGCCAAGATGCGACCGGGGCTTCAAATCGACGCATCGGTCGCTTCGAGCTTGATGGGCCCGGCCCCTTCAAATTTGAGGCGCCTAAAGATTACGGGTTGTTGAATATTGAGCTTTACCAAGACGCGGAAGGCAATGGCCCGAGCGATGATGACTATGCCGGGAGGTTGGCGGTAGAGGTCGGTGAGGCGTCGATAGAAGATCTCGAGGTCGCCTTGGTTGAGGGGGGAAGGTCGGCGCTCTCTGGGGCGAACCAGGCTGCCGCGGCGAGTTATCCGCCGCCGTTCGCGACGTATGCTTCTGAAAATTGGCACTGGGTGACGGTCAGAGGGGA
>Ga0163179_10001800_pt1 | contig 15000 bp, 3 predicted proteins | sample AtlANTMetagenome_FD_109643 | JGI IMG/M metagenome (GOLD analysis project Ga0163179, IMG submission 109643) | Marine eukaryotic phytoplankton communities from the Atlantic Ocean - Atlantic ANT 2 Metagenome | ecosystem: Environmental > Aquatic > Marine > Oceanic | place: North Atlantic Ocean...
CTTTCAATTCTTTTTTCTAATTTACCAACATCTCTCATTGTAAAACGCTTATTATCAATGTATCTTGTTTCAATATCTGTAAGAGAAAATGTGTATGCAGGAATCCCCAATGTGTAGAGTGTCATTGAATCTTCTGCATCTGGTGGAGCGACAGGATCAGTTGCTGCAATTCCTTTAATAACTTCAAACTCTCTATCTCTTGTAAGAGTAAGTTTATCTATTCTTGGAACATAGTAAGAATAATCCAAAACTGCTGTCGTATCTGAATCTGGAAGAAGAATAGAAGAGTTTGCTACAGCATCAGTATTGTTAGCGAGATGAAATGTGGTTGCAGTAGTTCCATCGTGAGTGTCTTCTTGAACAAAGGGGCGAAAATCTAAAACATCTGTAAGTCTATATTCTTGACCAGTAGATGGACTTGTGTATTTTGGAATATCACCATAAGTAAATATTTTAGAGTTTGCATTAAATCTTGAATTATCACTATTTCTTCCATTAACATTTGCACCAACTTGCCCCATGTAAGAATTAACTGTAAAAAATCCAGAGCCAGAATGTGTAAATCTATCAAACACTATAGCAATTTTACCATCTGGTGGTCTTTTTCCTGGCCTTAGTTGAATTGATGCATGACCATAAAGATTATCAGTTTGACCTGTATTTAAAGAGTATGAAGATGTAATGTTGTTTGCAGAAGTTATCATCATGGCATTCGATACATCAACCGATAAAGAACCTGAGTCAACAACTCTAATTAAATTAAATACATCAGTAACAGGAAGTTCAAGTGGAACTCCTGTAATTCTTGATGGTGTGTCTTCAAAATACTGTCCTTTTGGTGACCAAGTATGAATATTATTTGCACCAGAAGTGTTTGAAAAATTGTAAGCTGTATTAACAATTCCAGCAACTATGGCTTTAGTTTTACCAGAACCAGTTAATGCATTCTTTTTTGCTGTATATGCGACTGAAATTTTAATAGCTGAGGATGTATTACAATCAATAACTGCTGAGGTAGATGCTACATTTATAGTTCTACTAATTCCATCTGTATTACTAAAACTAAGATATTGACCATCAGTAACAGGAACATACCCGATAGAGTTAGCAGCATCACTTTGTTTATCAGTTACGACAACTATAAAATTTTCTTCAGCGTTGGCTGCAGATATTGGTGTTCCAAGGTCAGTAAAAGTATCAGTTCCACTCAAAGAAAATGTTACTACACCGCCCGAATCCGTTGTAAGAGCCTTTGAATCTTTGTAAGTGTATGTTATATTATTTGCAAGAGATAGGGGTCTATCTGGAAGTGGAAATAATAATGAGTTAAGTTGTGTATTTTCTAAAATAGTATTTGCAGTTGAAACATTACCATATCGTGAAGTTTCATCAACTTCGGCGTCACCAAATCTTACAGTAGTATTAGTTAAAGCAATTGAATCAATATCTTTTATTTGAAAAGTAACTTCAAAGGTTGAAGCTTCACCAGATGTTGCACCACCAGTTAAATTAGCTGAAAATACTGGCCTATCATCCATATCAGAATCTACTTGAATTATTGCAACGTCTGCGTTTGCTGTATAGGTAATTACATTTCTAGTGTAAGTGGTATTTGATACATCAGTAGTTTGATCTTCTAATAAAATAACACCAGGCGAGTGATCATACAAACCATTTGTTGCTGTATCTTGATTGTGTTCTAAAGCTATACCATAGATACCAGCAAAAGTACTATCTGTACCAACTATTTTATTTAAACTTGGAGTTGTAACTTTAATTGTTGCACCTTCATATAGTCCAGATACTTGTCCAATTTTTGCAAAAGAAGTATTTGTTGAACCTCCACCAGTAAGGTAGTTTGTAGATGAAGTATTACCAAATTTATTAGTACCGATTGTTATTATATCTTTTCTTGTTTCAAATGTAGAAGATGATGAATCACTTGAAAAAATTGGCATGAATCCACTTACCGCAGTATTCGCACCAGATCCAGCATTTATCTCTCTTGGTGTATCAGCGACAGTTCCAGTTTTTGCATTTGCAGTTCTTATGTCATAAAGATAAATTGAATAATCTGATTGTGAATGTGTTACGTTTGAAGTATTACCAGATGCTGCTAAAAAATCTATATCTCTGATTCTCGCAGTACCAATTTTAGTTTGTGAATTTCTTGTGACAAAAGTTGTTCCATAAAGACTATCTGAAGTACCATCACCAGAGACATTTTGAGTGGCAACATTTCCTACATACAAATCTATTATTTGATGTCGTGCGATATCAAAATAACCATTTGCTACTTTGATATTTAATTTATTTCCAAAGGCAGTACTTAAAGAATAGGAATTAACTGTTAATGTATCTCTTCCTTTATCAACAGTAACAAATTTTGTTGAAATACTTTCGTATTCATATCCTTTTACATAAGCTTTTCCTGGCTCAAAACCAGCAGAAAATTTACTTTCAAATTTAATTGTTTGACCAGAAGTACTTGTAACAAGTGTTCCACTTCCACCAGAAAAGTTATTTAGAGTGGCAACTGTAGAATTTGTAACTGATGCAATAGTTGCAGTTTGAGCTGTATTTCCAGAAAGAAATACTACATCACCTGCTTCTAATTCTGTATTAAAACTAGTTCCATCACCAGTAAGTGTAGATGTTGCACTTGAACCAGAATTGGCAGTAGTTCCTGTAATACCTTGATGAGTTGTTAAATCTAAATTGAATGGTGTTAATGTGTAATCACCAGAGGTATCATACGTTCTTCGTGCAAGTGTTTTTTCTAAATCTGAATAAATTGGATAATTTGTTTCTTCAAGTTTTTCACCATCTTGAAGTTTTAATAGTTGATAAAAGTTTTCATCAGCTGAAGCCTCAACTGCATCTGTCGCAGTGTAAGTTTTTGCACTAAGACCTAAAGCAATTTTGTAACGATTGGCACCAGAGGCAGCATAGTTGTACGCACCTTGTGCTGGGTCTAATAAATTACCATCGACTTCAGAAGTTACTATTGACTCTGTAACTTGAAATCCAACTCTGTAAGATGGAGTACTATTAAATTTTTCAAGAATAACAGATTCCGCTTCTTTAAAGACAAAATAACCACCAACAAAAAATACACCAGATTGGCAACTAACAACTGAGGCATTTGTTTGTGCACCAGTAGATATACCAGCAGCACCTGTAGAACTTACTGTGTTTGCTTGAGTTGTCGTACCTTCAACAGTAATAGTTTCACCATCTTGAAAAGTATTATTATTTAAATAATTAACCACCACAACTGGCTGATCTGTGGCTGTAGATCCAGCCGTTGCAACGACCACAGCTCTGGCATTAGATGTTCCACCAGTTACAATTCCATTCGCAAAATTATTGATAGTAATATCACCACCACCAAACTGTGTTTCTAATTGAATGGTCTTTATGTTGTTATCATAATTTAATTCACAACCCAATACAATACTACCATCTTGAAAGGTATGTTTACCATGCCTTTCAACTTGTTTTTGTAGTATCGTTTGTAACTGTGTTACTTCTCTTGCTTGAACTGCAAATCCTGGCCTGAAAAGAATACGATAATACGCATCATCTTGGTTATAATCATCATAATACGGATCAGCGTTAAAATTAGTTGTTAGTGCCATTTATATTTTCCTAAAGAATTAAAATTCGATAATCAACTTAATATCTTCAATTTGGTCTGTTGCTCTTGAGATAGGAGATCTATTTTCTACATAGATGATGTCACCAGAAAATTTTTGCATGTCTCCACCAGTTATGGCTCCAGAACCATTTGCTGTAGCAGAAGCTCCAGAACCACCATTTCCTACTGTATTAGCAGCAATAACTTCTGTGTTTGTGAAAGTACCAAATATTCCATCGAAACCAGCGGTAGTTGAATTACCTGCAGGTATAACATCTGTCATTCTTATAGTATTATTACCAGTAAAATCAACAACTCTTCCTGTGGCCCCTGAGGTTGCTCCTGTGACCAATTCATCAACTGCAAACGCAGTTCCGTTCCAAGAACTAACAACTGCAGCTGTTGCTTGGTCAAGTACAGATGTATTTGCAAAATCTCCATTTGAAAATTTAGGTTGAGCAAGGAGTCCAACTTTACGAAAATCGTTATCGGTAGTAAAGTTGTTAGATTCAGAATATTCAAGTCTTGAATTAATGAGAATAAAAAATCCACCCAATTCTTGTACTGCGTCTGAACCATGACCACCTCTTGGCCCTATAATTGGTGTCAATACTGCAGTAGGACTTGGATTGTAACTGTTTGATTGTGAAGCATTAGAAATAACAGTAATTGATGCATTAGAATAATTATTTCCACCCGAAATAACAGCTGTTGCGTTAATCGCACCAGTAGAGTTTACTGTTGCTCTGACATTTGCACCTTGTCCATCACCAGAAATTACAATCTTAGGCCCGATGGCATAACCATCAGTTGCAGATGGTGCAGTACCAACAGCGGGAGAAAATGTTACAACTTTACTTGTACCATTATAATCTGTAATAGTTCCACCAGTTCCAGAAGCATCTCCACTTGTAAAATAAATATCACTATTTACGATACTATCGTCAGCACTAAGGCTAGTACCAGTAATTGTAACTGTGGTTGTATTTGTAACACTAGAAAGGTTTCCTGTTTCACCAAGATACTGTGATCCTCTAGTAGTAAGATGGACAATTTCTATAGCACCATTACCACCACCAGAAGCAGCAGCTGCTGTTTCAACATCAAACTGTACTTGAGCTGGAGCGTTGTCAAATGTGTTAGCAAGTGTTCCATTTGCTCGTCTTACTTTATCAACTGGAATAAAGTTTGGTGTAACAAATTTTAATGCATCTGAAGCTGCAATTTGATACATAAACTTCCACTTATAACCATCTGTTGTTGAAATAACACTTGTACCAGTTCCAGTTGGTTTAACAGTAGAAGTTGTTGCAACAGATCCAGATGAGTTTGTATCACTATTTGATAAACACTTATATACATTAAAGTCACCTGTCATCACATAAAAATCTTGACTAAAAAGTGTATTAGTGTTATCAGTAAAAGCAAAATAACTGGTATTGTTAGTCCAGTTCTTTCTTGGAATAGCATGTGATACATCTGCAGATGTAATTTTCTTTGCAGCAATCATGTCACGCCAGTTTTCATAGTGAGTATTTGCTACAGAATCAGTTGGACTAGGTGGACTTGCATCATCACTCCATCCAGTTACTTTTCCTATAAAGAGATACATATTTGAATTGAGGAGCCCACTAGAGTCTGTGACTGCTGCCCCAGATGAAAATGACACCTCATCAAACGCTTCTAAAAATTGTTTAGCGTTATGAATGCGAAATTTGTTAGTTACTAAAGCGGCCATTGTTTCCTCCAAAACCTTTTTAAAAAAATTATTCTAAAGCTGTTGAAAAGCTTTTCTAATATATTTAGTCATCAAACAATCTGTTCTGTTCTTGAAACTAATATGGCAGAATCAGATCTTTTGAAAAAATCTGTTGCTGCATCAGAAGAGTCAGTAGTTTGAATTGTCATTGATGTATTGTTAGCTATTGTGTCAATATCAAATCTTCCCATGTCTAGATTCAATAATCTATAATTATCACCAGCTGGTTGATTTTCTACTAATATAGCATCACTGCTATCTAAAACTATTTTATGTTCTGAAACTTGAAAGACATCTTCAAGCATCATTTGTCCTCCTTCTTCACTTAATACATAATTAAAAATTTCAGTTTCGCTGTCTTCTAGTAGAAGTGCGTCACTTAATTCTTTCATGAGAACATTATCATCTTGAGTTGTTTCATTACCTTCATGATCTTCAGTTGATATAAAACCACCTGTGTCATCTTCATTTAATACTTTACTATGAGCAATACCTAAAGAAACATTTTGAGTAGAATCCTCAAAAGCAATATATCCACCAATTGAATCTTCAGCTAAAATTCTTTCTCCATCTTCATATATAATATCATTTCCAACGATATCAGTAAATGCCGCAATAGATAATGTAAATGTTCCAAGACCATCTGAGTCTTCACCTCTAGTATATCCATGATTGACATCACCTTCTCCATTAAAAATTAGATCAATTCTAACACGTTCAGTTGTTGGATCAAGACTGAAAGCTTCCATTATTAAAACTGAGTCAGTATCTGCTGGAGTATCATCAAGTGCGTATTCAACTTTATAGTTTTCTGGTGAACTTATTGTTCTAGAATCTTCAACTGTTATTTCATTAAGATTGTCAGATACAGCTGTAATAACTGTTGAATCTTGTCCATTTTGATAATAAAATCTTCCACCATTTATAACAGCTGAAGGAAATGAACCACCAGATACAGTTATAGTTGTTCCAGTTTGAGTAACAGTTCCTACATTATAATATTTAAAGAAAAAATTCTCCAAAACAAAATGACTTGAGCCATCAGACTCATCCGCAATTAAATCTCCATTTTCAGCTTCAATAACTACATTTTCTGATTTATGTGTTGCAGCTTCTAATAATATATTGTCATCTATAGTTATAGAGTTATCACCCTCATCTCCAAATCCAAGAAATGGAACAAATTGCCCTATAATAAAATCTTCTTGAACTACATTATCTAATGTAAAATCTTCTAATTTAATTTGATCAACTGCTTCTTGAAGAATACCCTCTTCTTCTAAAATTAAATCATGTAGTCCAACCCCTACAAGTCTAGCGGGAGCTGGAATTAGTGTGTGTATATCTTCTTCTGTAAAAATTTTACTTCCATCTTCTTGTTGAAGAAGACCAAAAACATCGGGATCATCACTTTCTAAAATAATTGCATTTTCTTCTGGTGTAGAGGTTTCCAATTCAATAACACCAACTCTAGTTGTAGTTCCAACTTCATCAGTCTGAAATTCATTGAGTATAGTTCCTACCGCATCCTCTAAAATACTAGTTCCACCATCTTCAAATATAATTTTGTTGAAAGTTGGAAATTTTTCAAGAACTATAAGATTATTAAAATCAAATTCAAATTGAGTAGCAGTTCCAGTTGCAGTTACTCCCCTTTCATAAGTTTCAGCTATAAGATTGTCTGGTTGACTACTTGTACTTGCTTCAGAAACATAAGATCTTCCATCCTCTGTTGTTAACTCAAATTCACCAGATAATTCAGAAAGAGCAACAGATCCGTATGTCCTACTTCCAAAACCTCTAGTTAAGAAACTGCCCTCATTAAGAGTATCACCAGTATTTAAAGTTGAAACTGTAGGTCTAACCGATGCAGCGATACTGGGCAGTGCCACTTGAAATTTATTTTTTTCGTCAATTTCTAAAAGAAGTTTTTCTTCATCTTCAAGTATAATTTCACCTTCTGCACTAGTACCAGCTTCTAATGTGATACCCGAACTTTCTTCATTTATGAGAAATCCATTATCATGACTTCCATGTACATTTTCAAGTTGTATGAGCATTTCTCCATCAGAAACTATTTTAATTTCTCCTATACCATCTACTTCTTCAGTCATAGAAGATTCTGTGGCAATAAATACTGGATTTGTACCATCAGATTCTTCTAATAATATAAAGTCATACTGATAACCTACAGATGTTGGATCTTGCTTTTCGTATAAAATAGCACCACCATCTTCATCAAGAAGACTACCACCATCATTTTCTAATCTTACATTTTGTATATCATCAATTTCAACTACTATTCTACTAGTAAAACTAAGGTCTAATAGTGCGGAACCAGAATCAGATAGTGGAAAAAGAAGCATCGGTAACAAGAAACCAGTTCCAGAATCATAAGACTCACCTTTAAAATTTGTATCAGTAATAAATTCTTCTATCTCAAGTATAATGGTATCTGCAGTATCATCTGTAATAATAACAAATTGATCATTTGGATCTTCACTTTGAATATTTTGATAAATTGTTGTTGGTTCTTCTAACAGATATGCTCTAGCATCTGCATCATCATTTTCAAAAAGAAAAAATGAAGGGGTATTATCTGTATTTGAATCATTCTCTTCAAATAAAATAGCATCATTATTTTCTTGTATAAGAAATCCTACATCTGTGAGAGAGGGGAGAGTATGAGATTCTAGTTGAAGTTGATATTGTTCTTCTTGTACTAGATCACTATCAAAATTTTCCATTTGAAAATGTGAAGCTTCATCTTCATTACGAATTCTAACTGTTGCAGCTGTTCCCTGTATTTCAAGAAGAACAACATCTTTTTCATTTTCATATAAGATATCACCATCTTCAGTCTCTAATCTTAAAGTTTGATTTAAATCTGTATCTTCATCAAGAACAAAATGTGAAATGCTATCTTCTCTAACTTGAGAATCACCCCCTTCAGCTTGTTCCAATTCCATGTACACAGTTTCAAAAGTACCACCTAATGGAATTTCTAATCCTATTGGGCGGTCTGATTCATCAATTAGTTGTCTTTCAAGTAATACAAAAGCACCATCTTCTTGTATAAGATTTCCTACTTTTTCAGTAGATGTAAAAAGACCTTCTTGTTTTATTTTAAATCCTTGTGAAAATTCACCCGCTTCGTCTTCTTGAACTAAAAAACTACCATCTTCAAGTATAAGAAAAGTGCCTAAAAATTCATCTATTTGTAAAGTAAATGAACTTAAAACATCAACGAGTATATTATCGCCGTCTTCAGTAGTAACCCTTCCAAGTTCTGGTTCAAAAAATTCAAATATTATTGGTGAAGAACCATCATTTTCTTCATTTAATAAAACACCCTCATGAGAAATATTGTCATTACTTGTTGTACCATCTTCTAAAAGAAGTATGTCTCCATTGTCATTTGTAGCATCTTCTAACCTTGTACGAGACAACATATCTTCAGTAAGTAAGAAGTCAGCTGTTTCCTCTATTAGTTTGTCTCCAACTCCACCACGAATATCTTGTTCAAGTAATATGTCACCAGTATTTTCAAACGCAAGAAAAAAACCAGCTTCTTCTAGAGTAATTACATCACTGCCATGTTCTAACTGTAAATCAAAATCAGTACTAGATCCTGTTGTGTCAAGTCTTGCATCATTTTCTGGGCCAGCAAAAATTCCAGAAGAAAATGATTTAAACTCAAAACTAGATTCAACCTCAATTTGATTGTTGGTTGAAACTGTATTTGAGGTGTAAAGTTCAACTTCATGAAAGTTATAAAGTGAAGCATTCTCTGTATTTGCAACTAGTGCGGTATTTGCCTGAGTAGAATTTATGTTCCTTGTTGCATTATCAAATAATTGAACAGACAAATTAGCAGATAATAAAATTTCACCAAATAAAGCCATCCCAGCTGGATGCACTAATTCTAATATTTTGTCTCTATAAGTTTCAACATCTTGATCTGTTTTAACAACGTATGAAAAATCTTGATAATAAAAATTATCTTGCATTTTATTTGTTGCACTCAACAGTCCATAGTTACCATTGAAGTATCCAGCGTATTCTGCGTAAACACCAACATTACCTGTCAATGTTGCAGAACCATCTCCAACAGCTGAAGCATTAATTGTTGGAGCCGAAGCATATCCAGCACCAAAGTTATAAACTAAAACAGATTCAATTGCACCAACAGCAAGTGCGGCGACTTGAATAACTGCATTGTTGCCAGGTATTCCAGTATTTGCAAATGTACTGTTTGCTTCATCTATTCCACTTTCAACTATAATAGATCCATTACTTGTAGAAGTACTATAGTCATCCTCACTAGTTCCTACTCCGTTTTCAAAAGAAAGTTGTGTAGTAGTGGAATCTTCCGAAAGTATTAAATCAGCTAATACATTTGCTGTAACAATTTTTCTAACATTTAATGAAGTCTCGCTATCATCAGTAGGATCACTCGCGAGAGTTACAGTATAAGTAGAGGAATTTGTAATTCCTGAGATTGTATGATTATTATTGTATACTGTATTATCTGTTGCAGATTCTGAACCAGTAATTACAATTCTATCTCCCGCACCAAATCCATGATCCGCTTGAGTAAATGTAGCAGTAGTACCAGATGTAGAAATATTTGCAGTTCTAAAATCACCAATTCCGATTGGACTACTATCAGCTCTACTATAAGCAGTAAGAATATCATTTGAGCTAAACGTGTTAGCACTTGTCATTTGAATTCTTAAAGTAGTATTCCCCGAATCAACTAAAGTATTTAAAGTAGAATCAACAAAGTCAAGAACGATACCAAAAGCATTATTTGAAGCATTCTTGACTAAAGTATTTGCTGTAAATGTATTCGCAATAGTATTTGCAAGATTAACAAATATAGAATTTGCACCAACTTTTTCTGGTGCATTACCATAAGAAGCTATCTCAGTATTTGCTACAGAAACAGGCGGGACTGTTTCATATCCTTGACCAGAAGATAATATTTGAACTGAACGAACACCACCGATTGAAGATTCCTGCATTGTAAATGAACCATGATAAGTGGAATCTGTATTTGCAGCGGGAGTTCCATTGATATCAAAAGTTGCACCAGTTGCACGAAATGTGGCATTGTATGCATTGGCTGTGTGTGCGCTTCCATCTTCATCTTTGGAGAGATCAAAAATAGTTACTTCATCATTATTTACAAAATTGGTTAGAGTTGGATCTGAATTGTGAGCTGTGGTATAATCAATTGAACCCAATGCATAAGTAATTGAAGTAGAATTTGTGCTTACAACTGTTCCAAACTTTGAAGTGCCGGGAGTGTATAAAGTAATACTTTCACCACTTCCAAACTTGGCAATAAAATCTCCTTGTTTTGGAGTAGTACCAGAAAGACCATCAAATGGTACAGTAAAGGTGGTGGTAGAATTTGATGATAAGTGAGTGTTTACTGTAAATGATGACCAAGGTGAAGAAAATGCAGAAGCATCCAATGTATCATCTTTAAATGTACTAATGACTTCGGTTTGTGTAAATACATTTACTGTCTTAACGATACTATCAACTCTAGCAGTACCACCAGTACCACCAGTTCCATCATTAACAAATGTAACTACATCACCTACAGTATAACCATCACCAGAATCTACTACAGTAATTCCAGTAAGTGCAGCTGCAGCTATAGAACTGACTTTAGCTTTTGCTCCTACACCACCCCCACCAGTAACTTGTAGTTCATCACCCTTTGTATAACCAGATCCACCAAATACTATATTAACACTCTGTAAAACTCCACTTGTGGTTGCTGTTGCAAAATTTCCATCAGAATCTGCACTATTAGCAGTTATAGTTTCACCCAAATAAAATGTAGTATAGTTGGCATTTTCAGTTGCTTGATAAGAAGAGTTATTAGCATCAAATCCAGATAAAAATAATTCGGTAATATCAAGTGCACCGACTTGATATCTTTCAATTCGTTCTACAAGAGCAGAAACATTAGATGTTCCACCTACAATTCTTCTACCGAGAAAGGAATCCACATAACTTGCAGAGTCTGTAAGAATTTTGACTGATTTATCAAGAGTCCATCTTCCATCAGAAAGACGTAAAATATCATTACTAGGATAATAAAACTCAACATCTTCTATACCAAAAAGTAATCTGAAAATATAACGAAAAGAATTTTCATTACCTTTAGCACGATAAAAATCTTTTATATGTTTAAGTAAATTAGCTGTATTAATATCAGCATTTTTACTAAATCCATTTAAAAATTCTTTTCTAAAAAGTTCAACAAAACCAGCTGGAGCTTTATCTATATCTTGGAAAGATTTTACATTTCTAGACGCATTTATTGGTTGTCTAGAATATGAACTTACATTAGCGGTGGCTCTTGAAGTTTTACCTTTAATGCTTTCACCTACTTGAAAAGCACCATTATTGGTTTCTTCAATATACGCTTGAGTATTTGAATATTTTCCTTTAACGATACCAGTAGCACCAGAATTTGCTCCAAGAATTATTTCACCACTTAAAAATTGATCACCCTGTCTTTTATCATTCTCAATAGTAACATAGTCTGTAGAAGTATTTGCAGAATCAGTATTTCCATTTTCTTGAGAAATATAAGATGTAACATTAGATACTGTAATACTTCCACCCATTCCAGAGTGATTATTACAGTAATAGTAGAGAGTTTCACCAGCAAGATCTGGTGAAACATAAAAAGCTATAGTAGCAGATGCTTCAAGACCTATTTCTCTATCTGGTGTTGTTTCAAAACCAATTTCTACATCATCTTCATAAAGTAAAATTCCAGTACCATCTTCAAGTGTAAGATTGTCTAAAGTGGTAGCAGAATCTAGATAATCCTCATAAAGTAAAATTCCAGTATTATCTTCAAGTGTAATATTATCGTAGTCTCCAGGCTCACCATCAAAAGTAAAAAGTACATCTCCCCTGTCATCAGTAGTAAATTGTAAACCTCCTGCAGTATGGATACCATTTGGTGTTTTTGATATATGAAAGTAATGAGTAATATTGGTATCATCACTTTGATCAAAAATTGCGTGTGCGCCGGGAGTAAGAGTTATGGTTGGAGAAACTGCACCATCAACATAAAATTTATTTGCACTATTACTATATGCGTTATTACCAGTAGCAACAGTTATAGTAAATGTAGTGTTTGCCTTTTCTTGTAAAAGGGCATCTTCATTGAGGTCTAAATCTGTAAAGGTAATAAGATTTAGTTCAAGAAACTCATAGTATTTTTCTATAAATTTAGAAAATTTTGCATGGTCAGTTTGAACAAACTGAGGAAGTTGAGAATCTATCTGACTATGAATAAGTCCACCATCTGTTAACATTAGTAGCTGCTCCCAGAGCCACCACTACCAGAAGTACCTCCAGCGGTTGCACCGCTAGTGGCAGATGAAGTAGAACCAGAAGTAGTACTTGTTCCTGTTCCAAAAGTGTCAACCATTGATACTGTAATATTATTATTAGTAATAAGTAAGATTTGATCTCTAACAGGAGTAACATCACTTGAAGCTAACGCGACAGTTATTGATAAATTGGCAGTACCATCTCCAATTGAAACCGGCTTGAATCCAGCAAGTGAAACCAGGCCTGATCCATAGGTAACAGTACCAACATTATTTGCAACAATTGATCTAGTATCTCCTGTTGTACGATAAACTTGTAGTACTCCATTTGAGTCTTGTATATTACATCCTGTTCGTAAAATATCATCAGCATCAAAATGAGAAAATTCCGTACTAGTAACAGAATCTACATAATCGGGGTAAGGATGAAAAATTTCATTTGAAAATGGTAAAGTATAAGAACTAGATACGTTAAGACTAGGAACAATTACTCTCCTTAACTTAACTGTAGAAAGACTACTTTCAATTGCAGTTTCGGACTCATCAATTTTTTTGATTAAAGGTGAATATCTAAATTCATTTGCAAAACCTTTAAGATTGTCCACACCATAATTATAAACAGTATTAGAAACTAAGTCTGCTATGGTGGCTGCTGTATTTGAAGTTTTAGAAGAATCGTACTTAACAGTACTATTAAAAGTCAAATACAAGTAATCTGGATCTTGAATTTCAGTTGAGATAGAAACTACATTTCTTTTTGCTAAAATATCATTCTTGATAGAATTTTTTACAGTAGACGATAATTGTAATCCACTAGCTGGTTTTATAGACAAATAAACCTTACCATAAACTGGTGGATCATTATCTTCTCCACCCCAAGCAATAACAGATTCTGCATCTGTATAATCTCTTTGAACTAATCTAATATAGTCATTAAGTGTTACTGCACGATTTTGAGCTTGGTAATTTCTTGGTGCATTAAATTTTATATCACTAATTGAATCTCTGTCCGCTCCACCAGAAGCAGCGGATACTGTTGTTACTGTAACATTTGAATATCCTCCGACTGTACTTGTGGGGGTAAATGTTCTTGCACCATTTGGAGCAGTTGCATCAGCTATTAAAGACTTCAAAATTATAATATTTCCACTTGTTAAAGCTCTTCCAGTTGTACCATCACCAAAATAAACTCTATATCTACTATCTGTGTCTTCTTCTAAAAAGTATACATTGGCTGTAGAGTTTATTGTAGTTGTATCATTTGCAACTGAATAAGTATACAAATTTGAACTAGTTGTAGAAGTTTGTATTTGTACTGTAAGTGAACTTGTATCTGTATTAGCATTAGGTAAAATAAATCTTTGATCTGGATCTGAAACATTTGCACTGTATCTATGTGTTAAAGTAATACCTTGCTGTAACTCTACATTAGCTGTTGTATATACACCATTTGAATTAACATTCAAAGTGGTGGAATTAGATGTAGAAAATGTATAAGAAATACCATTTACTACAGCATTAAATTGTGTATCTTTTTCAATAACAATTGTAGAAGGAGTGTTTGCAGGAGTAATAGTTAAATCAACATACGCTTTGGCACCTCTAACAGAAGTAGGAGTGTAACCCAAATGTTTGGCTCTTGAAACCACAGAATTGCGAAGAGATGCTGTATCAAGGAACATCTCATTTACAATCATGTTCAAATAGAATGCATTGTAATGAGTATTGTAAGCCAAAAGATCCATGAGAACAGACATTGCTGAACCATCAAAATTATAATCAGCTAACTCATTTTGATCACCTAAAAAATTTTTAAGATTTGATTTAATAGCATCAAAATCTAATTCAGATACTTTAAGTTTGGAAGCTACATCGCTCATCTGTTATCTCTCTCTGTTTAAGAATACATCTACTTGTTCTGTGTCTAAAGAATTATTAATACTAAATTTTATAGCAACTCTATAACGATTATATTCTTCTTCTGAAATAACTGTTATATCTATGACAGAAGCTCTTTTTTCCCAAGCGTCAATTGCGTCTGCACATGCGTCTGACAATCTTTGTTCAGTAAGAGGTGTCATTGGTTCAAATAATATATTTTTAATTCCCGAACCAACTTCTGGTTGGAATAATCTTTCAAACTCTGCTGTCAATAATATATTTTTAATTCCTCTCTTTACAGAAACCGCATCCTTTACTGTTGCAACATCTCCTGTTTGTGGATTTGC
>Ga0163179_10001801_pt1 | contig 14991 bp, 13 predicted proteins | sample AtlANTMetagenome_FD_109643 | JGI IMG/M metagenome (GOLD analysis project Ga0163179, IMG submission 109643) | Marine eukaryotic phytoplankton communities from the Atlantic Ocean - Atlantic ANT 2 Metagenome | ecosystem: Environmental > Aquatic > Marine > Oceanic | place: North Atlantic Ocean...
AATTCCAGTTGGTTCTTCATAAAGTACATTAGTAACCGTTGCTAATCCAGATTGAGTTCCTGTAATGTATAAACTATCAACAACTAATGGTGTTTTTTCTAACACCATTCTACCATCCACTATGATTAAAGCATCATTTGGTGGAATTTCTATATCTTTTAAAACTCTAATATCTCTAATATTACCCGTGCTTCTTGATTTTCTTCTTTGAAAAAATGTTACCGTGGGAAATGATTGACCAATTCCAACATTAGCTACTTGAGCATATAATACCAAAGCTGAAGTTCCTGTAGGAACCTCATATAATTTCTGTTCTCCTGGTGAAACAGGAACTGCTAAGGATATAAACTTATTGACTGGAGCTATTGCCATATTATCTCAACGCTAATATTAAGGGTGTTATTTGTGCTTGAAGTGCTCTGTTAAAATCTCTTCCTCGAATTGTGGATGTAGTTTGATCTATTGTTAAACCATCACCAATTCTAAAATTACCTTTTTGATCAGTGCTCGTAAAAGGTACTTGACCACCATTAATTGCAACAACTTCATTTGCAGGAACAGGTTCTCCTCCCTGAAAGGGATTTGCTTTATTTATGTCTGTTCCTGCACCAACATATTCAAAAGAATGAGAACTTGTGATAATTCTACTAATTCTTACAAATTCAGTTTTTGATCCTGAAGCAATTGGATAAGGAATAAATTCATTAAATGTTACATCAGTTAATCCAGTTGAAGAATCTGGTTCTGTTGCACTTTCAACGGTAAATAGTATTGGATCCATATCTGCCTGTGCTACTGCATTACCATCACCAGAAATAGTAACATTTACTGCTTGATTTGGAAGAAAATTTCTACCACTATTAATAACATCAATTGAAGTAATTGTTCCTGCAGCACTTACATTTGGAGAAAATTCAGGAAGAATTACCTCTGGTCCTAAAGGAGTATTAACTGTAACAATTGGTGGAGCTCCTGCACTATAATCACCATTATTTCCTCCAAATATAACATTAATACCTCTAACTAATTGAAGAGGTTCTGTAACTATACCAGAAACAGTTGTATCATCAAAATCCGCTAAATTAATATGGAAATAAGCACCTTGACCATCAAATGGTTTTCTAAAATTATTTTCATCATCAACAACACCATTTATACTAACCACATCCAATTCTGCAGGAGTATCATTTATTGTAAATCCAGTAAATTCTATACGACCAAATCCATCTGCAACCAATCCAAAATTACCAAATGATGAGTTAGAGTTAGTTAAGTCACACTGACCACCATTTACACATGATATACCAACTTCAGATGCAATTGTGAAGATAGAAACTAATTGAGCATATGCATTATTAGAAACAGAAACACCAATACCTGCTTCATTATATTGTGTGAATGAATCACAAACCATAGATTTTAAATCTTGCCCTAAATTATTTGTTCCATAAAAATCAGCCTCAGCATAATCACCATTTATTTTCATACCAATACTCTTAGTCATAAAATTGGTGCAGTTTCGAATATATGGAGATCTCCATCTACCACTAACACCTTCATTTGCAGGGCCAACATCTGTAAATCCAGTCACCGCCTGAAAATCTAATCCAGCAGCAATCCCTGCTGATGTTGGTGGAAATGCAACAGCACCTGCATCAGTATGTGCATATGAAACTCCACCTTTACCATCACTAATTGGGCCTGAAAAATTAACATTTTGTATTAGACAACCTCTTCTAACATGAAAAACATCTTTAGTTCTATTTTGAGGAACTATGGTCACAAGTCTTAAATCTTCACCAGAAACTGAGACATCAGTTCTTAATCCAATTGGATTATTCTCAGTATAAGTACCAGAACGAATAATAATAGTATCTCCTTCCTGTGCAATTGATGCAGCTGCACCAATGGTTCTTTTTGCATCACCTTCAAGTAATCCACTATTAGTATCCATACCATCTACTGAAACCCAAATAGCATTTTCAGTTTCAACACCAGAAGGCCTCCATGATACACCACTACCAACAGATGCCAAACGATAATCAGTCTTAGCAGCACCTACTCCAATATCATTATTAATATCTCTTACGAAAGATTTTAAAAGTAAAGTCTTGCCAATTCCTACATCATCCTTAAATGTGGCAACTCCTACAACTGTAGAAACACCAGATACATTTAAATTTTCTGTTATCTCCAAACTTCCTATAACAGAAGCCCCAATTCCTGTAGTTTTGAACTTAAGTGAATCGTTAAAATACAATTCAACCTCTGAATTAGCATTAGCTACAACAGCATTTTTATCGTTAGATAAAATACTTACCGAATTAGAACCAGTGGTATATATTAATAAATTTTTATTATCACTTAATATTCTTGAAGTATTATCTGAAGATTGATGGAATATTTCTAAATCCTCATCACCACCAAAAAGTGCTTTTTTATCATCAAGTAAATATAAATTCTCACCTATTCGTACATTTTTTCCAATACCAGCTCCACCAGTTACTACTAATGCAGCAGATGTGGTGTTTGTCGCATCAACATCAGATTCTACTTTAGTATCACCACCAACAAATAATTTTTTAACAATGCCAACACCACCATCAATTTGAACAGAACTGGATGAAGTAGTACTAGTAGCGTCTGTGGCATCATTAAATGTTGTCTTACCATCAACATCTAGTGTTAAATTTAAAGTAGTAGCACCATCTACATCAAGTATATTGTTTAAAGTTGTGGCACCATCTACATCTAAAGTGCTATTAAGAGTTGTTTCCTCATCTACATCTAATTTTTTTTCAATAAAAACATTATCAGTAAAAGTAGAAACACCAGTGAACTTTGCATTAACATCAACATCTAATCCAGTAGTTGGAAATGTAGATCCAATACCAACATTTGTCATTCTATAAATTGGAGCATTATCACCATCACCATCATGCCCCCATAAATCAAAAGTAGTAACGGTTGCTAAACCACTACCTGATGATGTACTAGTGTCACCTGCTGTGGGAATAAGTGTATCAACTCCCAAACCTAAACTATTTTTTTGCTTAAAGTTTATTGTTGTAAATGATTGTGCAGCACCTGTAGTTGGAATATCTGTTCCTTCATCTTGAATAAAAATACCCTCTTTAAACTCTGGTGTAAGTGGCACCCATCTTATACCATTTTCATCTCGTCTCATCCAATAATTATTCTGACCTGGAGATCCTGATGAATCGTAAATATTTCTAGATACTCTTACGCTACCATCTATATCAAGTCTTAAGGGACCATTAGCAGAATTATTATACTCACTTATTGATGTTGGATCACCTGGAATTGAAGTTCCTATACCTACTGTTACAAAACCAACTCCCTCCGAATTACTAATAATAACAAAAGTATCACTCCTACCAGTTCCTACTTGAAATAATCTATTGTTTGTAAGAAAATGATCTAAACCTACTCCAGCTGCTATTCCTAATCCACCTGTTCCAATACCAACATTACCAGCAGAATTTATAACAAATCTTTCTACGGCATTAGTGTGTACAGCAAAAGAATTCTCAACAGGAAATCCAAATTTAGTATCAAGTACCTTTCTACCAGTTGTAGGATTTATTGGATCTAAACCTTGAGTAAAATCATTATTATGAAAAATCCAATCTTCTATATCAATATCACCATTAAATGTAGATACACCAGAAAAAACAGAACCTCCTGAGACATTGAGATCAGTTATTGTTAGACTCGCAAAGGATGACTCAGATACATTTAATTTTCCGACAGATATTTCATCATTACTAAAATCATAATCTAATAATCCCGTAATGTAAACATTCTCAAATACGGAATTGCCTGATTGATTAAAGTCTGCGTTAACGTTAGCCATTATTATCTACCAAAAAATTTGTCTGCAACTGCTTGACCAACAAAACCACCTGGCCCAAACGAAATTGCAGAACCCCAACTTAATTTTAAATGATTTGGTAGATTTCCACTTTTACCATCTACTTGTATTCTGGTTGCATTTAACGTAATCTCCTTAGTTCCATGAGAAAATTGATCACCTATTTGAATTTTATTTGCTTTAAGTGTAATTTTATCTGCTTCTAATATAAGTTCATCACTTGCCTTAATACCAATTCCAGCCATGGTAGAGTTTACTTGAATATCTCCACCATGTGATATTACATTTAAACTTGTTCCAAAATTTTTACTTTTTATACCAGCATTAAGTATTATATCCCCTTCAGATTCTATTCTGGTAGTATTAGACTCATGATGAGCTAATATAAATCTACACCCATCATTATTGGTGCCTTTGAGAGCAAAAGCCTCTGGAGCAAAATCACTATTACTAGGATTATCAGTCTCCAAATACAACTTTTGCCCAATTACTTCCTGCCTTCTAGCGTCTTCGTTCATAATCAACTCACACAATCTATAACTTGAATAACTTCACCTTGAGGCCTTGTTTTAGACATTATCGGTCTTAAGATAGCACCAACTCCAGTATCACTATTAATATTTAGATTAGGTAAATCATCATAAGGAATATCATTAATCATTTTACCTCCTGTAATTCTACCATCAATTATATTTAAATTAAAATTTTCTAAAGTATCATTTTCAGTATATCCTTCACCTTTATTTTCAATAATAACTTCACTTATGAATAAAGGTACCTCATCATCTTCTACAGGATAATTTTCACCAGTGGTAAGTATTGTTATACTAGAAAGTTGTCCATATGTAGGAGATTGTGGATTAGGATCTATATGTGCCCTAGCATATGCTCCAAATCCTTGATTGCAATTATCATTGAACTTTACTATTGGATCTTCAGTATATCCACTTCCAGGATTAGTTATTTCAACACCAATAATACTTGCGGTCCTTTCTACTGCAGCAAATATATCTTCAGTATCTAATCTATTAATAAATTTTCCAAAAATAACTTTACCAGTTGCACCTCCACCACCTCCACCAAATATATCAACAGTTGGAGCACCACATTTGGTAGGATTTCCAGCGTTACAAGAACTCAAAGATGTTGTATTTGATGAGGAACCTCCAAAAATATCCCAAGAACCATACTTCTCTTCAAAAGGAGTTTTAACTTTATTTGCTACATTAGAAAGAGCATTTAAACTACTACTATCAAAAATATTTTTAAAATTTGACTTAACATCACCTACACTTTTAGCCATTTGATTACCTTTACCAATTATGGTTTTATCAGTGGAAGGACATTTTTGTTTATTATCACAACTAAGAAAAGAATCTACTTTATTAAAAACATCCGCACCACCAAGTGCAAATCCCTTTATATCAAAATCTATTCCAAACTTTGTTGTAAGAGGACCTAAAAGTGGAGAAATAGCATCATCTATAGTATTTGCTATATCATTAGTAACAGCACCCATCATTTGTTCTACAGCACATGAAGGAACATTAGTTGCATTTTTCATTGCTGATGTGAGCAAATCACTCAAAGTACCAGTCAAGCCATCCATTATTTTTGGGCCTACACAATTAACTCCATCTAATAATGAACTAACAGAAGGCAAAAGACCCTCCTGTTCTGTTCTGATTAACTCAATAGCTTTACTATAAGGTATTAATCCCAGATCTGCTTTTGTTTGATAAGCTGTTGCTATTCCATCAAATCCAGAACTCACCAATCCTGCCATTTTATCATTTAAAGAACCAGTTATTTTATTAACATAACCATTCATACCACGACTCATTACCTTAGACATTTGTTTAATCTCATTAGGTAAGTTTAATGATACACTTCCAGGAGCATTAATTTTACTAAAAAAATTCTTTAAATTAGCTTCCATTTGATCAAATGTGCTATCCTTACATGGATTTGGAGAAATAATAGCAAATCCAGTGGTAATACTATCAGGCACTGGTATCATTTTATGAGCTTTAATTAAATTAAATCTTTTTATTTGTTCTTCTGGAGAAAGTAAATCATTATCTATTGGTGAAACACCATCAAAAACTTCTGGATATGTATCCTTATATCCTTTTATAGCATTTTGCAATTTTTCGGTAGGAGGATTTGCTTCTATTAAATTTTTAACAGTGTTAATAGTTGTTTGATTTAAATTTTTTGGTGCTGGTGTAGTCATAATTATTTCCTCCGTATTTGATATTTATTAGAACATAGTAAATTCTGCATCAGTAACAACTTCAACAAATTCATCTCGTGTACCTTCTAATGCGTTTTCTTCTGCAACTGCAGCTTGAATCTCATCTTCTGTATATGAAGGTGGAGTAGGAATTACACCAACTTTGTTTTCATTAGGATTTAATCCCTGTTGAGCCATCTGTTCTATGGGTGGTTGTCTTTTATTATTTGATGATGATACAGCTCTAGGAGCATTTAACCCAATATTTTCATTTGTTTCTTCATTTTGATCAGCAATAGCATTAAGTAAATTACCTTTCTTAGTTGATCCAACAAATCCAGTTTTACACTCAAATCTACCTTTACCATATTTAATACCCGAAGATCTTCCTAAAACATTTAATATTATAGGATTTTGTTTTCGATCACCATCTAAAAATTTACCAAGAACAACGTCACCTTGAGATAGTGCTGGATCTCTCCTTCTACCTCCTGCACCAGTTCCATCAGAAACACCAAGAGCGACTAAAGCAAAAACTATTTCTTCATCCTTTATTGAATTATCTAAGGGATGATATCCCATAATTGCAACTCTAAATCTATATCCAAATCCAGCATTACCGTCAATTTGATTTTTTTGAGATTCATAAGGTAAAATAATACCAATCCATTCATGAGTTGCAAGTCCATAAAAATCATGATCAGATGAAGAATCAAACATCATTATCTCCTACCTCCTCTTCTATTTCTGCGTCTATTACTAAATTTTGCCGTTGCATTAGATTTAGATGGGTTTTTAGAAGCATGTAATCCATAAGAATCACGTATTAAAGTTAAAGAAGTTACAGATTTTTCAGATTCAAAATAATGACATAAAGATGAAATAATATAAACTCCACTTTGTTTCTGATCTGGTCCTTGTTCTTTGTTATCAGTAATATCTTCAATTTCAACACGTAAAGTATCACCTGCCTCCAGATCAGTATTACAAGGAATTGTTATAGAATGTTTTTGTGAAAAAAGCATATTATATCTAGTTGTTCCAGCAGCATAGTATAATTCAGGACTATTATTAGGATTAATACTTTCTTTCTCTGCACCAATATTCAATACTGCGGTTTGTACTCTATGGAATTTATTTCCTTTCTCAAAATCATCTTCTAAAACTTTTGGAACACCTGGTGTTTTTCCTAATGTTGAAAATTTTGGATCTTTATATAATCTTCCATCATCAACAGTAACATTAACCTCTGTAAATTGGAAATTTTGAGGATTGAAAAATATAGTTTTATTTGCATATACACCAGATCTAATTTGAGACATTAAATTTTGGTCTTTGACTACCTGTAAAGAAGATATCTTATAATCATTACTATCATTCCTAGTTTGTGAAGATGCTTCAACTTTACCATCATAATGATATACTTTATCGTATGGGTCATTATTAATAATTGAATCGACAGAAACATAATTGAAACCACTTTTTGTTTCATAAGCAAAATAACCAGGATTTGATGTATTTTCTGGCACTGATTGTTTTGCTAACATGAGAATTAAATCAAAGGGTCTTTTTGTCATTCCAGCAAATGAATATGGATTACTACAATCATCAATATTAATTCTATCTTTATCTAATTTAAATTCATTTTTAAGAATTTGTCCTATAGAATCTGTAATTTTACCTGTGTAATGTTTAGTAAGTCTTTTTGTATTGTTTACTAATCCTATTCTAGATATAAATCGTATTTGGATAATTTCAGAAGTTGATTTTTTATCTATAATTTGAACTTCATTAACATACAATTTTTTAAATGGATCTTTTTTAGATGAAAAATCCAATCCCTCTCCTATAGGATCCTCAATTTTTACCAAGAGTTCACAACCTACTTCTAATGGAAGTGAAGTATGTAAAGATCCAACTCTCTCTTGAGTATCATCTTTAGATTTAGTAACTGCACTTGTACTTACGATTGTAACTATTCCTGTTATAAATGGTGATAATACATTTTCATAGTAGTAAAAATTAGCAATTCTAAATTGACCCTGTGCAAAGTCTACTTCATTTTTACCATCAGCAGATATAATTTTAAATATACTATATTTTGATGATTGTACTGACATTATGGCATCCTCATATCCGATCCAACAGATGCTAATGGTTCAACAAAATTTATACCATTAGATCCTCCATTAGATTTATTTGTTGGAATTATTTTTTCAACTTCAATAGGAATTATCACAGTATTAATTTGATCATCAAGGTTTCCTACCAAATCTCTAGAATTTTTATTTTTAATTTTTGATACTACCTTTTTTGAAGTCTCATTATTAAAAATAGATGATGACATATTTGTCTTATTAATAATCTTATTAATTTTATTATCATTTGTCATATCACTAATCTGTGAGTTTATATTCATTTTTGGTGGTTTTCTTTTATCAGGATCTCCAGTCACTCTATTCAATTTTGGTGCTGTTATTTCTCCAGTCACTATATCTATTTTTGCTTCTGGATTAATCTTCTTTGCTTCTTTATACTTTGTTTCCAAATCTACTTTTGGTTCTTGAGTTTCTTGAGTATCACCTTCCGAACCAGGAATCTTGATAGTAGATATCTGATTTTCCAAAACAGTAGAATTGGTATATAAAAGATTAGTATTTTCTTCTGCCTTTTTACGATTAAATAATCCAACTATCCATCCACCAAATTTAAACAAAGATTTACCAATAAAACTTATAACTTTCCAAGCAATTTTAATTAGAGGTTTTACGAAGTTAAAAGCTTTTTTTAAAGTTCTTATAATTGCAGGTAAATTATTAACCAACATTCCCATTAAAAGATAACCAAAGAAATTTAATATCTTATCCTTCATACTCATAACAGTAGTTGATATATTAGAAAATATACTTTTTATCGGACCTTTCTTTGGTTTCTTTTCTAGATTTTTCTCAGCTGCATCTCTTTCTGCTTTTAATCTTAATCTACGTGATAAAGTTGTTTTTTTAGAATTCAATTTTTCCAATGTTTTATTATTTGTATTCAATACACTTCTAATATTAACAGCAGTAATTTTTAATTTTGTAGCAGATGTAGTAGCCATTAATCATATACCCCCAAAAGATCTTTTGAAAGAGGTATATAAGAATTTGAAATATCTTCTGCCCCAACTAAAGGTATAGAATTTTCACTATCACCACCCACATTTGGATTAGCAGTTCCCTGATTATTAACCATATCAGAAACTTTTATGGGATCCATTACTGTTACATTACCTCTTGTAGATGGTTGAAGATTTTGTGATTTAACATTCCCAGAAAAATCCATATTGGTAGTAGTATCTACCAAATCACTATAAGTATCAGCAACTGTTCCCAACGTGCCTTTAGCTCTGTCTTCAGAAGGAGATACTATGTCTCTTCCAATATCTGTTGCAGCAAATCCCCAACCAACAGGGCCAGGAATAGCACTACCTAATGAAAGTGCAGCACCAGTAAAATCGCCTTGAGAAGCACGATAACCAGCCATACCTATATCAATCACATTTCCAAGAACTGGTATCATACCCAAAGCCTTAAATCCACCTTTTTGTGCTACTTTTTTAGTAACTGTTTCAGTTGTTTTTTGAGTTATTTTACCAGCAGTTTTACCACCAACACCAAACACCTTACCAACTTTTCCCAATGCTCTAGGGCCAAATCTTAATAACATTCTTGCTATTCTAAGAGCATTCTTAATAATGACTAAACTGCGTTTAATAAATTTAATAACTTGAATAACTTTTTTAACAAGTTTAACAACAATAACACCACCTATAAGAACTCCAAGACCAATTAAAAGTTTCTTCCCATGATCTGCTAAAAATCCAAAAAATGCTGTTACTTTATCTTTATTATTAGATAACCATGTTAATGCCTTATCCGCTAAAAATCCTGCTGCTAGGTTACCAAAAAATCCTATAACTTTATCAAGAATACCTCTTGCAGGAGCAGTAACAGCACTAAATGCTTTTCCTACTTTATTAGTTATTTTATTAACTGCTTCTAATCCTGCCTCTATTCCACCTCTTTTTTTAGTTTCTGCTCCTTCTCTTAAAGCATCTATCTCATTCTCTCTTTGGGTTATTCTATTTGAAAAATCTAATGCTAATGCATTACCAATATCTTGAAGAATAGAATTAATTTCTTCTAAAGGACCACCACCAAATGGAGTTTGATGAATTTTAACAATCCTCTTGAGCATTGTAATCTTTTTCTCATTCGCAGCAACCCTTTTTTCTAAAGGATCATAATCATTTAGTTCAAATAATTTATCAGGGATAACGGCACCACGTTTTGGAACAATGGCACCACCTTTTGGAATAATAGATCTTGATCCACGACGAGTAATAGCACCTCCCTTACCACCACCGTTAAAAATACTTTTTACGTTGGTTACATTTAATTTAACGTTTGATGGTACTACTTCAGGGTTAATTGCCACTTTGTTGTTGCTTTAGGTTTTCTTCTTCGATGTATTGTTGGAGAAGTGAAACATATATTTCTCTCTCCCACGGTATCATGTTTTCAAGCTCTGTTAAGCTATATTTATGGTGCTGCATGAGAGCAAAATTAGTACGATAGTAATTTTCCAAACTCTCATGTGCCAGAGCTAACTGAAAAAAGATGCCAATCCCTCAATTACCACTTCACTTTGAACTTTAGTCTCTGGATTTGTTACTTTAACTTTATGGGATAATTTAGGCATCGTTTCAAAAAATGTCTCAATATCTTTGAATTGCTTAGAATTCATTGATTCAACAAATTCTTTTAATTCTTTTTTAGTGCAATCAGCAGCAGACCAAGATTCTTCACTATTATATACTTGATTAATACAAGACATAATTACATGTAAAGATTGATCTACTTGATTTTTCGTATCATTAAGATCAAAATTAGTTTCAATAAATTGATCTAATGATGGGTAATTCATCTGAATAGATAAATTATCATCCAATTCAACAATATTGGAATGATTAGGATCCTTTTGAATTTTTATTGAATCAATATCAATCTCCATTTCCACTATAGTTTTTTCATCATCTGGACATGTCACATTAACTTCTACAGTTTCACCAACAGATTTTCCACGAACATTTAAAAATAAATATTCAATATCAAATGTTGCCATTTTATCGACCTTAACACCTCTAGTTAAAATACAATCAGCTAAAACTGATTTTATCGCACTGGTAATCTGTTTTTGATCTTCAGATTCCAATGCCATAATTAAGATTTTTTCTTCTTTAACTAAAAATGGTCTATATTTAACTTTTTTATTAGTAGATGGCAATACCAACTCATATGTTGGTGTAGAAATTTTCGGTAATGGCATAATGTTTTCACACTTCAGTAAATTTATTTATAGGGGTTTATTTAGGAAAGAATATAACGATCATATGCAAATTGAACGTTCACTTTTAAAAGATCGGCACCACCATATTGAACAGGTATTGAGGTCATTCCTTTAGGAAATGCATTTATAAAATTATATTCAATAGATCTACCAAGATTTTTTTCAAACTTAGATATTGTCAAACTTCCACATTTATATCCAACTTTACTATTTGTATTCATAGGATAATTAAATCTTCTATAATAGTTTATATCATCATCTCTACTAAACTCACTATTATCATCACCTGAAATATAATCCATCCATCCCTCAAAAAATTTCAAAACATTATAATTATCATCAATATAAAAAGAAAAATCACTATCAATATAAATTCGTGTATGGGCAAACTGTTGATTTACTCCATGAAAATTATCTTTAACTTCTGATGTGGCAAACGAACTAGTTGGAAGTGTAGCTTCTGCACACATTATACCAATATCACCACCAGTTGCGTAATTATTTGGTATATTATAATATCTACCTAAATATCCTTTCAAATCAGCTGTTATTCCCGAAATATTGACTTGATATTGATTATTCAAAGATACCTTACTAATATCCATTTTAGTAAGTGCGGTCATTTTATAATTTGAAATAAGTCCTGCCACTCTAAATATACTTATATTATTATTTCTATTTAGATGTCTTATAAGGGTCGTTATCAACCAAACAATCCCCTAAAATATAAAGGTAACTTTAGAAACATCATCTATCGTTCATTATGGGAATTGAAATTTATGAAATATTGTGATAGTAATCAAAATATATTAGAATGGGGAAGTGAAGAAGTCGTTTTACCATATCGTTCTCCATTAGATAATAAAATTCATAGATATTTTCCAGATTTTTACATTAAAGTTAAAGAAAATACAGGAAAAATTAAAAAATATATTATTGAAGTAAAACCCAAAAAACAATGCATTGAACCCAAACCTCAAAAAAAGAAAACAAAAGGTTATATTTATGAAGTTCGTGAATATGTAAAAAATCAGGCAAAGTGGAAAGCAGCAAAAAATTATTGTCTTGATAGAGGATTAGAATTTAAAATATTAACCGAAGACGAACTAGGTATCACCAGATGACATATAGATATCCAACAGAAGACAAATCTAATAGAATACGTTCTGTAGTTAATGGTATCAGAGGAACAGAAGATCCTGATGATTTGATGATAGAAATGATGCAAGCTCTTAATAATACAGTAACACCCGTACCAGATGTAGGAAAGTATTATACATTTGTATATGCACCAAAAACACCAATTATTCAATATGATGCACATCCATTAGTTGCGGTCACTGATATATTTCAATGGGGTTTTAAAGGTTTAAATTATCATTGGGGTGAAATGAGACAATATACATGGCAAGAAGTAGTTGGCCAACTATATGAAATCTATTCTGATGAGATTGCTGATGCCAGAGAAATTCCTTTTGGGAAAATACGTCTAAATAGTTAATAATTGTAAAATAGGTCGATAATGTCACGTCAGTCACGAGGAACAGCTAAGGCTAAAAAAAGAAAGCAAGATAATTTAATAAAATCCCGAAAAAAAGCAATTGAGGAACGTCAAAAAAAATTTGGTACTAAGGGAGGACTTCCTTCAGATCTTAAAGCAACTGAGCAAAAAGCATTTCAAAAAGCAGAGAATTGGCAAAAACAGAAAGAAGAAGCTAAATCTAAAAGTCCACTGAAAGAGGTGGTAAGAAAACCAGGTAGACAAGGTAAACCAGAAAAATTTAATGATTTAAGATATCCATATAGCACCATAAAAAGTGGTCAAGACTTTATTAAATTCTCTGCATTCAAATATAAAAGAGGAGAAGGTATTGTTACAAGAAATCAAGATAATTTGAAATCTGAGTTATTGGGTCAAATTTTACTTCCTATTCCTGCCAATCTTGTGGACTCGAACCAAGCAGCATATGGTGAAGGAAATATGAATTTTTTACAAGAAGCAGGAATGAATTTTGGAACATCTCTTATGTCAGGTGGTTTGGAAAATGCTGGACGAGCAGTTAATAATATGGTCAGTAGAATAACTGGTAATGATTTAGTTAAAAATTATTTTGCCACACAAGCAATTAATAGTATTGGTGGTAATTTAAGTCTAGACCAAGTATTAGCAAGAAGTAATGGTTCAGTTATAAATCCAAATATGGAGTTATTGTTTAAAGGGCCAACTTTAAGAAACTTTGGTTTTCAATTTAAATTTACACCAAGATTTCAAAAAGAAGCAGAGACTGTCAGAACCATTATTAAAGCATTCAAAAGAAATATGGCTCCAAAAGGTTCTGAAGGCACTTTCTTGAAGACTCCAAATATTTTTGAGATTCAATATGAAGGAAAAGCAAAAAATTATTTAAATAGAATAAAACTCTGTGCCTTAACAAATGTGCAAATGAATTATACTGGTGATGGAACTTGGGCGACATATAATGATGGTTCTCCAGTTTCAATGAATATGACTTTGGCATTTAAAGAATTAACACCAATTTATAATGAAGATTATGAAAGTTATGATGACAATTCGGATGGAGTAGGTTACTAAAATGGGATATTTCAGAGAGATACCAGATTTAGAATATCAAAATTTTCTATCAAATAGCATTTCTTCTCAAAGTTACTTAAAAGTTAAAAACTTATTCAGAAGAAATAAATTAAGGGATGATTTACAAAATGTATTCACACTGTTTAACAAATATGAGATAAGAGAAGGTGCAAGACCTGATACTGTTGCCGAGGAAATTTATGGAGATGAGACTTTAGATTGGGTCGTATTATTAACTGCTGGTATAATTAATGTAAGAAACGAATGGCCTTTATCCGATAGAGAAATATATGATTTTGTTGAAAATAAATATAGTCTTGCTCATATTAACAATAATCACCATTATGAAACTAAAGAAATTAAAGATTCTATAGGTAGATTAATTCTTCCTGCTGGTCAAATTGTTGATAGTGATTTTTCTGTTACATATAGTGAAAATGGTTCATATACAACACCAACATCTTCAAATACTATTATTGGTGTTAGTAATTTTGAATATGAAATTCTTAAAAATAACAAAAAAAGAAATATATTTATTCTTAAAACTCAATATTTACAACAATTTTTAAATGATATGAGAGATATTATGATATATCAACAATCTTCTGAACGTGTGAATGATAAATTAATAAGAACAGAAAATACCAGAGTTACAATGGGATAAAAAAAAGACCCCTATAAAGGGGTCTTAAAATGAATTAACTTTCTGCTAGTTTAGCAAAATATGATAACGTATCATCATCATCATCAGTGACAGGTGCAACACCTCCACCAGCAGCAACAGCAGATGTAACTAATTGCTCTGCTGAACCACGATCATCATCTTCATCAGCAACTTCAGGATCTTGACGAACTGTAGTCTTATTACCTAAAACA
>Ga0163179_10001802_pt1 | contig 14991 bp, 22 predicted proteins | sample AtlANTMetagenome_FD_109643 | JGI IMG/M metagenome (GOLD analysis project Ga0163179, IMG submission 109643) | Marine eukaryotic phytoplankton communities from the Atlantic Ocean - Atlantic ANT 2 Metagenome | ecosystem: Environmental > Aquatic > Marine > Oceanic | place: North Atlantic Ocean...
TCTGTTGTGGTACACCTGGAATGGCAACATAATTCAATGTCAATATTCCACCCGACCAGGCAAGAACAGTGATTCTCACTGCAGTGGAGATGATTGCTGCTTGTTCGTCGGCATCTGGTAGTAAAGCAGCTTTTGCTTTACCAAAGAATCCTTTCTTTTCCTTGACTTCCTCTTTCTCTTCAGATTCATCAGGAAGAATAACTTCTGGCATGAAACTCTATGTAACTATATTATATATCTATTCAGAAGGTTGCTTCTTCTTTCCGATATTATATTTAGACTCAAGAGTCCACTCACCTTTTTCTTTATATGAAATAACTTTTATCTGACTTAAAGGTGCAGCGTCTTCAATAACACTTGCCTTTACGATCTCTACAAGACCCCAATCAGATAGAAGTTTAATAATTCTGTTACGTCTTTGTACATCATTCTCTGATAGGTTTGCTTTTTTCCCATCAAGAGCGAAGAGTTCTTTAAAATGTACTATGTAATACTGTCCTTTCTTATGAAGGATATGGCACGATTGATATAGTTTTCTTTCTTTTCTAGAAGCAACTCCTATACGAGTAAGTGTTTCTCGAACCTTCAAAAAATCATCAGGTTCTTTCAAATTCACTTCCACCATATCATCTTTAGTCCATTGAACCTCATTAAGTTCACTCATCTCTTACCTCCTTTATTCAGTTTTTCTTTGATGTAGTTAAGTTGGTCTGGAGTTAAGATCCTTAAGGCTTGAATTGCTTTTTCATTACTATAACCATAGTATTTTTTCACAAGGTCAAGATCTTTCACCGTTTGCTTTTTGCCCCAAGGCGAAAACCGCCTCTTAGGTCTGACGGTATTTATATAAAAATCATATTGTAAACGCTTATCCAAATTAGGATATCGATTCATTTCATTTGCAAATATAATCGTATCCATATGATGTGACATACACTTATTAATTACATAAGGAGTATAGTTTTTCTCCCATCCAGGATCATCACCCATGAGGTAATCCTTACTGTAATTAATACTGTTCAAATAATCCTTTAAAGGATAACGATCATCATATGCCATAGTTAGATAATACTAGTTCCTTACGTTCTTGTTGTGCTTTCATATAATCACCAACGGATCTCATAGTATACGTGTGATCATATTCGTGTGCATTCCAATTAGAAAATCTATCTTTAATTAATTGGGATGAATTATATGATATCATCTGATGGTTAGTATGTCCATCACATTCTTTAGAAAATGCATCATGGTCAAAATACTTGTGCATCCCACCCTTCTTACCATATAGATTAGATCCTATCTCATAAGGAGGATCAAGATAAGTAAATACATTTTTCTCATCTGTAGACATCCTTTCATATGTGAGATTGGTTATAGTCCAATTCTCTATCAACTTAGAATACTCTGGTAGTTTCTCTATACCTCGTAAACTAAAGTTACTGTTTGAGGCTTGTTTGGAGAAGGAACTCGATTCGGTAAGACCACTGAAAGAACACTTATTAACAATATAAAAACTAACAGCACGGGTAACGAGACTGGCTCCTGCATCGTTAACCAATTCCTTACTTTCCAGAAAAAGTTCACGTGCTCTATCTGGGGTGGGGTATTTTGTTTTAAAGGTTTTGAGCCTGGTCGTAATTTCATCGCCTTCATGCTGTAGAGTTTGCCAAAAGTTTGCTAGAGGTTCATATAGATCATTAACCCACACTTCTAAGTGAGGATAAGTTTTTGTCATGTACAAAGCAACAGAACCACCTCCAAGAAACGGTTCTCTATACTCCTTATACTTACCCATGTCTGGTAAGAATTGTGCCATCTTCGTGACAGCACGAGACTTACCGCCTGGATAGCGAAGAGGAGTTTTCAAAGATTTCATTCACCTATGTCCATAGTTTTGTTTCTGATTATGATTTGATTGTTTTCAAAATCAGCTTTAAATTCTAACAAGTCTAAATTATCCCAACACAACTCTTCATAGAGCATATTGAGTCTGTCCATATCTTCCCAAAGATCTGTAGGAAATTCAGACATCAGTAAAACCTCGGTTCATTTTGGATTTCAACAACTATCGCATCCATAATACGATTAAAGGATCTTGACATTTGACGATATCCAGAACCAACATACAACTGTCCAGCAAATACTGATACAGTAGCAGCACCCCAGAACAGATAATAAAATCTAGACTTAACTTGTGCTCGTATTTTTCGTGTGTCTTTAGTCATTGTCAATTCCTCCATAATGTCTTTATTAGTAACGGGTGGTATCATGGTACTATCTCCGTCTTCTTTAAGTAATTTATAGCCCTTTCTAATCCAGCAATATTATCTCCGAGTTGTCCTAGTCCAGCATTACATGGTCTACACAACCATCCTCTATGTACTTCAGTCTCATGATCATGATCAAACTGTAAAGGAAAGTCAGTTCTTCCACACAAGTCACATGGAGTGCCCAAAGGTACTGGTTCTATATTCATTTTTTTACGAATATTAGTACTAGCGTTAGAAGACTCTCTTATTCTACATTCTATACACCGAGATTGTAAACCATCTGCTTGTCCACAATGTTTATGGTACTCAGTAATAGGTTTAGTTGTTTGACATCTAGGACAATACTTAGTAGGGGCATTTGATTTAATATCCTCTAGTCCTAAGTTTATCAGTATATTTGCGGTCATTTAAATTCACATTCAACCATCAGTTGTGTAAGACATGCTAAAAGATTGATCTCTTGATCTACTACAAAAGCAGATTTGTATTGATACTCTGCAATAATAAGTACAGCAGCAGCAACACTTGGACCTTCCATAAGATTAGAAAGACTGTCATAAATCTTTCTCATAATAGATGTGGGATCACTATCAAGATTCTGTTGAACCCATTTCTTCACATCATTAAACTGCTTATGTTTTAGATAGTCTGTAAGGCTATCTATCTTAGCATCACCTAGCGTTGCGAGGATTCCAGTATCGATAGCACCTGTTGAACTATATCTTTGGAGTTCGTTGAGTGTTCTTCTGAAGTCTGGGAAGTACTTTTGAACGACTGTGGCAACCACTTTGTCATTGAACCGTACTTCCTCTTTGGTAAGGATGTCTCTACACCTTTCAAAGAACTGACCTGCAAGAGCTTGTTTAGATTTTCCACGGACATTAAAATCAATTACAGTTGTTCTACTATGTAACGGTTCTATTATTTTATTCTTAAAGTTACACGTGAATATGAAACGGCAGTTCTTCTGGAACTCCTCAATCGAGGCTCGTAAGAGTAATTGTACGTCGGGTGTCGTATTGTCTGCTTCATCAATAATAAGAACTTTATGACGAGATTGAGATGTAAGAGAAACAGTACTAGCAAAGGTCTTTGCCTGATTGCGTACAGTGTCCAAGAATCTACCTTCATCAGACCCATTAATGACATAACTATCTACTCCTAACTCATTACATAATGCTTTCGCAATAGTTGTCTTACCAACACCAGCAGTACCAGAAAGCAAGAGGTTTGGTATTTCCCCTTGCTCTATGAAACTCTTAAAAGTGTTCTTCACATCTGTAGGAAGTATACAGTCCTCAACTTTCTGAGGTCTATACTTCTCTACCCATAAAAAATTGTTATTCATAACCAATTTGGTTTTCTGGATGGGTCACGTAGATAATTAGATGCAACCCAAGGTTTGCTGCTAATGTAATTCTTGTAAGCAGTAAAAGTGTTAATGCTTGTGTCATGTTTATACTCATCAGGCATAGCTCGTGTAAAGGATACAGGAGCAGGACAATCAGGAAATAGATTGTTTGCATAGTCTAGCGTATATTCGCAACTATGTACTTTGTTGTAACGATGTGTATACTCAGCACATAATGCAAGACCATGTGCTATTAACCAACGGAAGTTAGTCTGTGCCCATATTGTACAAGGGTGATTACGAAATGCACCCTTAGCAGTAGCATAAAAACCACCACTTTTCTTTGGTAATAAACCAAAGTTGTGACCCCAATCTTGAGATGCAACAATAGAAAGCATTTGACATGATTCTAATGGCATCTTAACAACGTGTTTGTCAGGTAATACTTGTGCTGATACAACAGGGTCGGGGTCAGTCACAAAGATGTTCATGTGTTTGGTTCGAGTGCTATAAAGTATTTGATACCCTCTCCTTGAAAGAGAGCAACGTTTGACTTACTTAGTGTAACATTATAATCACCAAGAAGCAACTTTAAATTCTCAACTTTGAAACAATAACAGAATGTATCTTCTGTCTCACCTACGTTAACAGAGTAACTATTAGAAGTATCGTTCTTCTTATCAGTTACACGTAATGTCATTTCAGTCCCATCACCATAAAGACATAAGTCGGGTAACTGATATACTGAAGCAGCACGTTGAAGTTGCTGAAGAGTACTAGCACCAAGACGGAACTTAACATCCTCAGTAGGAAGAGAAATTTCCTTCTCAGGTGGTTGGGTAATAATATCTGGGTCAGCATAAAAGAATCTTGTTTTAGATCTACCTGCTCTATCACTTACAGTTACAAAATTATCCTTTGATGTATCGATAGTTGGTTGTTCAAATAAAGACAGTCCACCAAGGAATACACCAAGATCATAGATTGACATTTGAGACTCAAATGCTTCGTCAACATCAGCATAAGCAAGGATGTTCTTGTTTATACTTAAGGTGCTTAATCTCTTACCAGGATTGATAACTAGAGATTTGTTTATAGAACAAAAGTTCTTTAATACTTCAATTGTAGGTTTGGATAACATAGTCATTATTTGTCATAATCAACGGTGAATGCAGATGGTGTGTCTGCTTGTATACGATTAGCAGCATCTCGCTTATCGTTAAAGTGTAATAGTAAAAGACCATAATGGATAATTTTTAATATATCCTTACGTGCTGTTCCTTTACGATCATATCTTGATGCATATTTTAGCACATTACTTCTGCAAAATGCTTCAGCATCACCAACTGAATCAATTAAGTCAAGAGTCTGTACATTTCCAACAGAGTAATGTCCTCTATAAGTATTACTGATATAATCAGAAATCTCTTTTAACAGTTCCTTTTCGTTGTACTTTTGCATGGGGTCTACGATGTAATCAGAATCTACTTTAATAAATCCATCTAATGAATCTAAATCAGAGAGCATGGTTAGTTGTTTAAGTCAGGTAATTTTTTTTCAACCCAGTGATCTGAGTTGTCTATACCTGCTGCCTTTACATACCTCATAATATGCTCATCAATCTGATGATAAATTGGATGTAAATCTAAATCCATATTAATATCATGTGCAATCTGAGTCACTTGGGACTCAGTAAAGCAATGATCGGGATGTAATAAATCGCAGCATGGTACACGTTTTTCGATCAATTCATTTAGATTGATACGAATTTCATAGTCTCTATATACAGGGCTCATCTTCCTCCTCGTTTTCTTCTCCTGCATCAACCTTGGTATATAGATCCAAGAAAGATTGCTTTGTATCATCGTCAAATCTATTCACACAATTAGTAATAGCAGTCAAACGATCTCCGAAAATTTGATATGCCTGTACTATATGAACTAGACGACGTGTAGTAATAACTTCATCCACTCCTCCATCGAAGAATGTCTTACGTATCACTCCTGCCCATTTTACCAGATTTTCAGCAAATGTCAACTCGCATCCAACATTAGTCAAAATCTTTGTTTCTATTGTTGCTGAAGGATACTCTTGCTCAAAGGTTATTGGGAATCTTTCGAGAAAGGCTTCGTTGAGCACATTAGTTCCAACAAATCTGCCGTCGTCTGAACCTTTACCTTTAGTATTTGCGGTGGCGATGACTGTGAATCCTGCTGCTGGTTTGACGTACTTTCCAATCTTTTTAAGGAAAACTCCCTTACCTTCAAGGATGGATTGGAGACAGAGAATCTTGTTTGAGGCAAGGTCAATTTCGTCAAGGAGCAATACAGCCCCTCTGTTGAGAGCTTCAATAACTGGTCCGTTGTGCCAGTCGGTATTGCCGTCAACAAGACGGAACCCACCGATAAGATCATCTTCATCTGTTTCTATCGTAATGTTTACTCTGATCAACTCTCTATTTAGAGCAGCACAAGTTTGTTCTACTCCTAATGTCTTACCGTTACCAGAAAGACCAGTAATAAAGACAGGGTAAAAATGTCTAGAAGCAACAATTTTCTTAAGAGAAGGGGCATTCCCAAAGGGTACATAGTTTGAATCCTTTTCTGGAACATATTTAATAGTGGTCGATTCTGTTGCTGTGGCATTATAAGTCTTTTCAAGTCTTTGTGCTAAGGTTAAATTCCATTTACCACGTCCAACTTTAGCGAACTGTGATAGTTTGTTCATTCTCTTAGTAACACTTTGAATCTGAACACCTTGACTGTCAGCAAATTCTTTTACTTGGTCACTATTTACATCTCCAACTTTGAAGAATGAAATCAGATCTTTGTCTGAGAATTTTGCTTTAAAGGTCATAGGTCTTTTCTTTTGATATACTTATTATAGCATGATGGCTTAAACATACAAGCTATAGTGGACAGTTATTCATCTGTCCACACCCTAGTCAATTGCCTAACATCAGTAACACCAAACAATCCTTTACATCTTTGTTCAGCATCTTCTCGTAAGTTAGAAGAAGAATGAAATTCAACTTTTTGCAATCTATTAGATTGTAATAAAATGTAAGCAGTCCATCTAGTTTGTTTCATAACACTAACATAGGTTTCGGTTTACAAAATAATATATCATTTATATAGTGATCAACCCATTCTTTATCAAACCACTTTTCTAAAATTCCACGAGTCTTATCATTCTTTCTTTGTTGATCGCAGTACTTACATTGATCTTGATATCTTTGATACGCATCTTCCATACTTCCCTTCTTAGCATCCTTAACTGCTTTACAATATATCGCAAGATAGTTTTGTACAAGACAAAAGAAATTTGCCATATCAATATCTTCAGTAAGACGCATAAACTTACAATAAGGAGAAAATATTTCTTCTCCCCACGAAGGAAGTTCTCTCTTCTCACCAATATTAAATTCATTACTAATCTCTTTAATATCATTCCAATTATCAAAACCTGTTATAGGAGAAATATCAACTATAGCAGCAGTCACTACCTTATCAGTAGCAACAATATCACACCCAAATATAGGTAAATTATAATGAGGATCAGGAAAGAATACTGAATGTAATATTTTTAATCCTTTAATCTCTGCCAATTCTAAATGCATTTTCCTTAAACCAGGTGCCTTATACATCGTATTCTTAATAATCAAATCATCTTTTTTAACTTCCTTTATAGGACTCTCTAAAGGTTCTACACCAGCAATATCTTGCATATTATATGAAAGTAATAATGCTATGTCTTGTACTATATCATTCTGCATAACTAAAAAAGAACTCCTTGATTAATTGTTCTGATTCTTCTTTACCAAATTGACTAGAAAGATAACCTGAGATAGGATCTAATCTTATCATATAAGAATCAAAGTCTTTATACAAACTAGTATCAGTACCAGTAGGTTGTGCTTTGTCTATCATCTCTTTATAGAGTGAGAGATAGTATTTGAATGTTGGTAAGAATGTATTAACTCCATCCATCTCACAATACCTTACAAAGATATTATCAGAGAAATGATTACCCTTCTCAAAAAAACGATAGGTCTCTGTTGTCTGAGGTAATGGTGGTACTTTCAATAGATAATTTTCTACTGGATGTTGAAAGTCAAATACTATTATAACTTTCTTTTTATTAAATCCCATTAAGTCCATACCAAAACAGGGCAGGTTATGTCCTGTCTTAGGATAGATTACATTATTATGGATGTTAATAGTATCATCCCATATATCAACGTGCCTAGACTTAATAAAATGCTTACCAGAATAGGTGTCAGCAGTTAAGTTAACACCTCTTTTATTTTTCCAAGTTGTATGGTTGCCTTCAAAAACCATATCGGGAAACGTATCAAATACAGCTTCCCTATATCCATCCCATAAATTCATGCTATCTGCTCAATAAATGCATTCAGTACTTTCTTGTTAGTCATCTTAGAACTCATGTGCTTTTTAAAAGCACGTCCTAGTTCTGCTTTAGTAGCAACTTCACCTTTCTGTTTTACTTCAAGGTTCTCAGTATCACCACCTAATGATTTATCTTGAATGTAGAAAGACTCTGTAAATCCTGCATTCTTCTTAACAGATGCAAACTTTTCTTTTTTCCATTGCTTGTCAAGAATCTCAGATTCTGCAAAAGTTAAAGTACGCATAAATCTTTTTAATTCATTCTTAGAACAGATACGAATACCAACCCAATTGTAATCAGTAATCTCTCTATAGAAACTAACAATTTCTCTTGTAGTTTCATATGGTGAAGGTGATATCTCACGATTGTATCCAGTCTTAGAATCTCTAAGAATAAACTTAGTGTTACGATGAGAGTATTGAATTGATCTAGTCATAAATTCACCATTACCATAATAACAATCTGCTTCTCTCTCTTTAATATACACCATAGGATTTGATTCACCATCAGTTAAGCAAACTACATTTACTTTCTGTACATTCTCAATTTTCCTAAGTCTTTTAACAAGTTCTGGAGCACATATTACTGCTTCAGAAAGTGGAGTGCCACCAAGAGTATACTTATGCATATAACCAAGACCACCATGACCCATAGCATATGCTTGACAATAAACATACAACATAGATTTTTCTAAAGACTTAGCATTCTGTCTAGATGAAAAGAATTCTAATAATTTAAAATCAGAACAAAGTCCTAGAGTATTACCTTTAGGATTTTTAATACCAGGATGTATATCACTACTACTTCCGTGTGAATTCTGGAATGCATAAACTCTAAAAGGAATACCTACTTTTTTACAGAACCAACAAAGATTGTAAGTTTGAATAATAGTATCAATTAACTGATACTGCATAGATCCAGACCAATCAAGGAACATTACCAACCCATGATTTTTACCTTCTTTAACAGTAGTAACTCTTTTAAAAATATCATCAGTCAACTTATACTTATGAAGTGCGTTTGTATTGATAACACCAGTCTTAGAAACTGCTGCTCTCTTATACTCATCAGCAGACTTTCTCATTTCAAATTGCTTAACAAGATAATTAACACTACGTTGTGCTTCTTTCTTAGCATTTAAATATTGCTCTTTTGCATTTACAAGATTTTGTGTATAGTATTCTGAGATCTGCTTTCTATCATCAAGTGAAACTGCTGCACCTTCAAAGTGGAAGTAAAGATCTTCTTGAATCTCATCACATCCTGTAAGAACATTATCAACATCAATATCTGGAGTGTCTATATAAACCCACTCTCTGTCATCATCATTAACTAAAGTTTCTAATGCTTGTCTAAGTGCTTCTTCTGTTTGACTAGTAAGTTCATCACACTCTTCACCTTTACTTTCTTCATAAGAAGGTGTTTCTAGATCAGCAGGTGAAATTGGTTGATCAGAATCTTCACCATCGGAACCTCTTTCACCATCATCATTCTCTTGCTCTTCACCTTCAATATTATCAGGAGTTATTGTTTCTTGCTCATCGGTGTCCTGAGGTAGATCCATTTCAATATCCATGTCACCTTGTTGAGGTGCTATGTTTTCTTTCTGATCTTCTTTACCCTTAGCATACGCATACAAATCATTAGAAAGATCTATAACATCTTGGAAAGTATTTGTATTAGCAACACGATCTACATATACTTGCTCCTCATCAGTAAATTCTAAAGTAGCACATCCTTTAAAGTAAAGATTAATTCTATCAATAAAAGATAACGCATTAATATCTTCGTCAGCAACACCAAAGAAATCTTGATGCCACAACTCACGATAACCTTCAAAGAAAGACTTGCGAAGACCAGGATATGTGACCTTCATCATACGTTCTATACGAGCATCCTCTACGACGTTTACAAACGCTTTAGGAGCGTCTATAGGAAGGTTAGGAGTATATAGAGCATGTCCAACTTCATGTCCAACTAAAAGGTCATAAACAGTAGCAGAAGCATCCCAGATAGGAAGAACTAGAACACGATTATTAACATCAAATGATGCTGTGCTAACCTTACGATGTTCTACAGTAAGATTTTCTGTTGCTAACAGTCTAGCAAGTGTTCCCTTTACTTCTGAATTTACCATACGTCCTTTGTGTTATACATCTATTATACTACTTCTTACTGATGGTTGTGCAAGACAAGGGACAGTTTCTGAACTGTCACCCCAGTGTCTTATGACCCCCGCAGTAATAAAGCAGTTAGTGACGAGATAAGATATGAAAATAACAGAGCGTACCAGAACAATCTGATTGTCATATCGTTTAGTTTTTGAATCAGAGAAACTACCTAGTGCATATTTCCAAACATTCCATATATTATTCATCATCTAACATTTTAGAAAAATCATTAATCTTTTCAAATCTAAGACACCTCTTAAACTTATCTCTAAGTATATCACCTTTATGTGATATAACAAATAGATTAGTGTCTGCTCCTAACCTTAAAAGTATAGTAAGAAGTTCACCAGTAGCAGAAGCATCTAAGGATGAATCAAATACTTCATCAAGTATAAGAAGATTAGTAGCAGCAGAGTTCTTCATACGTGCAACCTCTCTCCATGTAAAGAGAAGTGCTAAGTCTATCTTCTGTTTTTCACCTTCTGAGAAAGAAGCATAACTAAACTCATCTCTAAATCTACTCTTGATAACTTCATTAAACTCCTCATCAAGAGTGAAGTTAAAGAAGGTATCCATACTGTGCAGATATTTATTAATAAGGTTATTAAATATTGGAATATATTTTTTAATAATCTGTCTCTTAATACCAGAGTCTTTTAATAGAGTTGAAACAACTTGAAACTCATCTAAAGTTTTAGTAACTTTCCCACAATCTTTTTTAGTCTGTTCTAGTTGTACTTCTAAGGCTTGAATAGTTTCCATCTCCTTATCAATATTAGGAGTATTCTCCTTTAATTCTAACAATTCCTTTTGTATTTCTAAATTTTCTAACTCAATACGAACTACATCTCTTTCAAAACTAGATATTTCACCACGAACTTCATACAATTCTAAAGAAATAGTTTCGATTTTATCAATAGTTTCTAGTACTTCCTTAATACTTTCTTTAGATTTCGAGACTTCTTTAGTTAATGACACACCACTAGTTTTAAGCTTTGACATTTTACCCTTCTTAAATGTCTTGCCGATTGATTGAGTACATGTAGGACACGTATCATGTTCTTCAAAGAACTTTGCTTCCTTTGTAAGACGTTTTAATTCTGCTTTATTCTCTGCTTGTTCTGTACGTAATGCTTGTAGTTTAGTTTTATATTCCTGTATATCGATTACTTGTCCTTCAAGTTCTTTTAATTTTGATTTCTTTTCTACACGTAGTCTTTCTTTATTTGTTACATCCTTTGCATTTGATTTATATTTTTTCTCCTTTTCCTTCTTTCGTGTCTCATTAACTTCTTTAAGAGAATCAATTAACTTCTGTTGTGCTTGTACTCTTTCGTTAGCAATACCTAAAAGGTGTTTACAATCTTTACTTTGAACTAATGCATTACGCATTCGATCTTTCAAGAGTGTATTCATGTTTGAGAAGATCTGGATGTCGAGTAGATCTTCGATAACTTCTCTCCTGACACTTGCTCCAAGTTGCATGAAGGGGACAAAAGTGGATGAACCAAGGATGACGACTTGTGTGAAGGACTTGAAATTAAGTTTAAGGACTGATTGCTCCAAGTATTTCTGCGTGTCTTTAGCAGCAGCTTCTTGATCAACCATCTTATTGTTCCTGTAAACCTCAAAGAGATTGGGTTTTGCACCTCTGAAAACTCTGTATTCATCTTTACCTATAGAAAAACATACTTCAACCTTAAGTCCCTTTTCGTTTATACTATTAACTAATTGTCCTCTATTAATCTTCCTAAAAGGTTTATTGAATAGAGCAAAACACAAAGCATCTAATAGAGTAGACTTACCTGCCCCATTAGTTCCTACAATTAAAGTAGAATTTGTTTCATTTAATTGAACCTCAGTCCAATGATCACCTGTTGAAAGAAAATTCTTCCATTTTAAACTTTCAAATACGATCATTATTTAATAGGAGGGACAACTAAATCGTTTTTAGAAACAATAGCATATGTATAACCAAATTTTTCACAGTTTATTGCAACAGCATCAACATCAATATCCATTAGTTCTAAAGGTTTTCCATAATTACTCGCATCCAAAAGACCCATATACCTTTCAGCATCTTCTTGTTGCTCAAACATATGCACAGTCTTTGATTGCTTACTATTGCTGACAGCGTAAACACCGCCAGTACCTTTATCTACTAGAATGAACATTATAGTTCAGAAGCCTCCATATAAAGAGATCTCATAATGCCCTTAACATTAGATTTATCAACTTTAAGATCTATTTCATCTATGTAGTTGTCTAATAGAGTCATAGTGTCTTCAGTCTCCATGACTGCATCACCATCTTCTAACTCGACACTCAGATCCTCAATAATTTTGAGGTCTGCTAGACCAATATCTTGAAGTTGTTTAACTGCGTAATCAAATTTAGCATAGTCACCCTTGTCTTCTACTATGAGTTTAACAAAAGTTCCTTGCAGTTCTGATTTATCAGGAATAGATACACCATTATTATAGTACAGTTTATAGAAAGTGTCAAAGGGATTTCTATAAAAAGTAGTTTTATAAGTCTCAGTATCAAAGACGTGGAAACCTCTTTTGGATTTATAGTCATTCCAATACAATTGATATGGATTACCAAGATAATAACAATTGTCTTTATTGGATTTGGTATGATAGTGTCCAGAGAATACTTTTTTAAAGTTCTTAAACAAAGTCATATCAGTACCTTGATTCATAACATGACCTGGATGAGCTTCAAAACCATTAAGCTCAAGATGACCCATACAGATAGGAGCAGTACTCTCTGTGATGCTTCTTAAGGTTCTATCGTAGTTCTCATCACATATCCAAGGCAACATAAGAATGTCAGTACCGTCAAAGTTACGGGTAGTAGGTTTATCGATAACATCTATATCATAGTCTCCTAGCAAATCTTCTGGTGAATTAATACGTAATGTGTTCTTATAATATATGTCATGATTACCAACCAAGGCAGTCATATGACATCCTAATTCTCTTACAGGATCAAACCACATTTCTTTTGCAGCATCTAACGACATAAAATTAATATACCGTCTTCTATCAAACGTATCTCCTAAATTAATTATCTCTTTAATACCAGATGCTTTTAAAAAAGGTATAACAATTTCACTATAATATTTTCTATAGTGTTCAATAAAATATAGATTGTCGTTCCTAACACCAAAGTGTTGATCAGTTATTAGTAATACTTTCATCCAAATCTACCTAGTGGTGGTTGTGATCCTACAAGATCTTTAAAAAAGAATGTAAGAGTTAGTCTTTCCTGTGTCCCATAAGTCTGAGCGCAATGAGGAACCTGACTATCATAAGCAATCATACGGTTAAAAACATTTTTAAATTCAACAGACACATCATATTGACTATTGACTTTATTATATGCTTCTTCAAAGTTTTCGTCAAGTATGCTCTCACCAGCATAATGCTTATGCTCAATCTGGGTGTCTCGATCCTCAGTCCAAGCATACCCCTTTTTCATAGTAAAAAGATTAGTACCAGTATCAGGTTCTGGTACTCTATTTAAATAAATTAAACCTGCAAAAAGAATAGATGCATCTTGATGTACCCATCCCATATTTTTTATATGATATTGTTCTTCATGTAATGGTCTTATTTTATGAAATCTAATTTCAGCATTCCAATTAATATGATTATAATTACTCCAATTATTACTATGATAATAATTTCTTAAAATTCTATTACCAACGTATCTATCTAAATCTTGATCTATATTAAACAAACTATCTGATCTGACACCAGGATATTGATGTGCTTCTGCAGGAGTATACTCTAGAGATTCAGCATAGTTAATAATTTTTTGAGGATCTGGGAAGAAGTGCTCCACACAGATAACAGGAAACGCAGACATAATTAGAATCTCATATATGGTGGATTGATACCACGAAGTTGATGGAAGAAAAATGCAATAGTTAATCTATTTTGTTTATGTCCAAAGTTCTGAACTCTATGTGCTTGTTGATTATTAAAACACATCATTCTATTATATCTGTTCTGAACTATAGTAGTTTCTTCCCACTGATCATTAATATCCCTCCATGCTTTTTCAAATTCTTCATCAGAAATATCATTACCATTATAATGAGCACGTTCTACTTTGATGGCATCTTCATGATTCCAAAAATATCCTTTCTTTAATTGTAAGATACATGTTCCTGTATCAGGTTCAGGATCTGGATTTAAATAAATTATACCTCCAAACTTAATAGATGAATCATAATGAGCCCATCCTCTATTCTTAAGATGATATTGTTCGTCATGCATAGGACGACAAATTTGAAATCTAATATCGGCAATCCAATTTAAACTCGTTTCTTTTTTAAATTCACCATCATGAAACCATGATCTAAGAATACGTTGACCAATATACCTATCTAATACTGGATCAATTTCAGAAAAAGCAGCAGTCCTCATTCCAGGATAAGTATTCTCTGGAGCAGGTTCATACTTTAATGAATCTGCAAGTCGAACTATCTCATCTGGTCTCTCAAAAAAGTTATCCTGAATAGTTGTGGGAAACATAATATTATCGCTTTGTATTCATCTCCACTCTATTTTTTATTCCTGCATAATCAGTATTAGTATCACCATCAGTTGAGAATACATGCTCGTATCCAGACTTCTCAAGTATCTTATCTTTTATATCCATCTGACGTTTCTCTTTAGCAATACGTCTTAGGAATGCATAGTAAACTATCTGTGTAAAATAAGCAAAGGGGTTCTTACTTTTAGCAGGATCAAAATTATCTATGTACTGTATACAA
>Ga0163179_10001804_pt1 | contig 14988 bp, 16 predicted proteins | sample AtlANTMetagenome_FD_109643 | JGI IMG/M metagenome (GOLD analysis project Ga0163179, IMG submission 109643) | Marine eukaryotic phytoplankton communities from the Atlantic Ocean - Atlantic ANT 2 Metagenome | ecosystem: Environmental > Aquatic > Marine > Oceanic | place: North Atlantic Ocean...
CTAAAGTATTATTATTTGCTTTATTAGAGTTTTCCTCATTTGAGGATTGTAATAAGGCAAAAGAGATACTTGCACCACTTGGTCACCATAATCTTATCTACGAATGCCAATGGCATAATCACTCAGACGTATTTTATTTTACTCATGCGTCTAAACATGAATTTTATTCACGAATGCCTCTCCGTAGACCGGATAGGCTCTACTATTATCCAACCAACGCAAAATAGGAGTTTGCAATGAAAACAATACAAGAGAAAATAAATAGTAAAATAGGTGAAGGCACTAATTGGGACTTAGATTATGGAAAGCTAATAATTATAGGATTATGTATTTATATAGCTTTTATTAAATGATTATTTAACTATTTTAAAACCTTTAGATTTAAGAGTCATAGTAAATAATTCTTTAAGCGGTCTAACATTAGTTCCCTCTCGATTTACTAATCTTTTAGCACCGGAATTACGAGGTTCATTAAGCCAATCTTTCCACATTTTATTAGCTTTATATCTAGTTATATTAGGCATATCTTATATTCCTTCCTTTTTAATAAATAACTCTAAATACTTGATTCTGCAATAAAAAAGCCACTTGCGTGGCTTTTCTAATATAAGGGAGAATGAAATATGCTAAACAAATTTCCATTTTTATCTTGAGGTTGTAATTACAAGAATATAACGATTATAACACAGATGATTAATAACAGACTCCCAAATATTTCCCATATTCCCATTAAAACATTCTCATCGGCGCAGTCTCTTTAATGTCAAAATCCTCACTCGATCCTAGCATTCCTACAGTTACCGGCGCAGTGCCATACATTTTATTGCCAACTCGAGTTATAGACTCCCATGCTTTTTTATCAGACATATTTAATACTCTTTCTACATATTCTGGATCTCTAGATAGTGCAAAACGAGTTAAATCTAATAATTCATTAGTTGTTATTTTCCCACCAAACTTCTTTTTTAATCCGGTTAATTTAGTAAATAATGTCCTTACCGGCGCGCCCATTGTTGCCGTATCAATTACCGCCTCAGTTATATCGCTACTTAATCTATTACCGGCACTTAAAAATTCACCGCCCTTTAATCTTTTAGCGGTTGCCGAATTACTTAATATAGCACCGGAAACTCTTCGAGACTCTAATGCTCTTTTTGCTAATGTCATAGTGGCGGTAATATCTGCGTCTGGAAATAAAGCCTCGTAAATTAATCTCTCACTTGATTGCGCCTCGCCACTTTTCTGGGTTTTGCCCATTTTAGCTAAAAACTTATCTAGCTCTGTTAAATCACTACCGGCAGATGATTGCGCCTTATAAAACATATTGTTTATTCTATTCATTACACCTAATTTTAAATAATTAAGTGCCTTATCGTTACCGGAGTCTATAACATCTTGAATAGTATTCATTGTTTTTTCTATATCTGTATTTCCGGATGAAAATAACTTTCTACCAATTTCATACTGTTCTAATGCAAACTTATCATCGGCGGTGCTTTTTCTAACTCCCCCAATTGTTAGGTCTATTTTATCTTTTTTAGATGCCTCTTCAGATGCATCGTCTATTTTAGCTCTTAATGATTTCTCTATATCGTTAAAAACATTAGCGTCATCTGTATCAAATGCGTCGGATTGATTTTTAAATATTTTAGTGGCTCTTTTTGCCATCGCTCTTCGCATTATTTCCATAGCCTCTAAACTAGGTGGCTCTAAAAATTCTATTTCACCCTTTTCACCTATTTTAAAAAATTCATTAACTTTTCTATAGCCATCTTCATTTTCATAAAGTTTATTACGTTTAATTTTACCTAATAATATCTGAGCCATGTCTGAATCATTTTTAAGAATATGATGCACCGCATTAGTTAAATCCTGCGGTGGAACATTTCCGTTTTTAGTCCAAGTTGTAAAAATTTTACTATATTGGTCTTTTTGGTTTTGCCCTATTTCCTTTTTTATATCGTTAAAATATTTATCGATATTAGTTAGAGGAGTTGTATTAGGTGCTAATTCACCTTGTAACCTTGATTTAATTTTAGAGGTGCTTAATAACTCGTCCCCCTCTAGTAATGATTTGACTAGTTTCATAACTGCCGGATTACTGTTCGCTATATTATCAATCATATCCGTTAAATCCTTACTAGCCTCAACTGGACTTAACCCATCCTTTTTCATGGTTCTTATAACATCCACAATCGCTTGGTCTGGTGTAACTCCATCCCTTTTAATTGCGTCTACTAACATTTCAGTAGCTCTGTTGCTTAAACTATCTCCGAATGTTCTTTTTAGAAAATCCATGACCGGCGGTGCAACTCTATTACCAACTCCACCTATAGACCATCCTAAAATGCCCATCATCGAGCCGTCCCGCAGTGCCTCTACATAATTAAATTTATCTTGCCCCATTAAATTTAATGACTCGGCGGTGACTCCTAATCCGGTAGCAGTTCCCCAAGCCTTCCATGATTTAACTCCTTCTTTTAGAGCATTAGCTATTCTAATTTGTCCGCCATATGGGACAATCGCAGGTGCTACCAAACCGCCGGCTTGCCCAACTGTATATCCTACCGGATATCCTATTGAGGCATCCTCGCTTTTTTGTTGCGACTCTGCTTTAGCGTCCGCTCCTTTTTGGGATGAAAATTTTCTCCATATAGTTGGATTTAAAATTCCACTAAACCCATTTTGTTTATAAAATTCGTTTAAGTTAGTAAAAGTGCCGACCATATCATCTACGTTGTCAAAAGTTAGCATATCTCCAAAGCCACGACTCATAGCATATGGTAGACCCATTTCTTCTTTTATGTTTCCTTTCCTATTTTCAAGATCCATTTGCTCTTGAGCTTGTTTTTGTAAATTTTCTATAACACTGTCGAGAACTTCACCCATTTTTTAACTCCTAATCTCTTAATCCTAATTCTCTTAATATTGCTCGTTTCTGTGGTGAACTTAATCCATTCCATGATTTCGCTATATCTTCAGCGGATAATGTATTGTTAGGCGCATTTAAAACAGATTTAATATATTCATCCGGCGCAGGTGTATCAGTTAAATCTTTAAAAGGTGTAAAGGAAAACTCTTCACCTTTTGGCACTTCTACACCTTCTACATTAGTCCAAGCGGTTCGCCAGTCCTGTCCTTCTGGTACAATATTTCTATAAATAAATGGGTCATCACCTTGTTTAACTCCGAATGCTTGACCCTGCCGATAAAATCCATCTAATAGATTCACCGCCTCTTCAGAATATCTTTTATAATTTTCCATTGTTAAGTTAGCTATTTGCCTTCTAATATTATCCGGCAAAAAACCTTTTTCTTTTGGTGCTTCAGCACTTGGATCGTCTTTATTTTTGTTAAATATATCAATTTCTCTAGCTATTATTTTCATCATACTTGATGTAAAACCACCTGCACCGGCTATGGCATCAGCCTCTTTGTTATTAACCGCTGATCGTGGGTCTAGTAGTTTTGCATACTCAGTAACAAGTGTATAATCCGAAATACCACCGCCCTCTTCAAAAGCACTCATAATTTTTCTATAAGCATCTCGTCTTTGTTCGTAACCTTCTAGTCTATCTCCGGCTTGTTTGCTTAAATTCATAATGGCACTTATATTTTCTTTAGAATATGCGCTTGGGTCTGTGTTCGCTAATTCGATTAAATCATCTGCGTCCATAGTCCCGACTAAAGGTATTAAATCGGCTCTGCCATTTTTCTTTAAATATTCAACTGTTTTATTATTATTATCTCTAAATAATCCTAATTCAGTATCAGCCTTCCTTTGCTCTGTTAAACCCATCGCCAAATTTTGGTCTGGTTTTAGACGCATAGAATTAAATGCTAAAGCCATATCATTAAATAATCCGGCTCTATCTAATGACCTATCTTGTTTTCCTTGATTATCGCTAAATAAATCGCTTAGTGATCCCATTAAGGTTTTCCGAGGTGCATTTACAAAATTCATTAAATCCATCGGGTTTATATTTTTATCTTTCATCATTTTATAATATCCAGCTCCTAAATTTTTTCCGGTTAGTAATTCTGCGAATTTCATTCGTTGACCCATAGAGTTAAAATATGACCTCTCTTCCTCTGGAGTTAATTCACTCTCATAGCCTCTAGGTCTAGAGCGAAAAAATGCTTTTTCTAATCCCTGCACAATATCCGGCATAGTCATACCTTGATTTGCGTAATAACGATTTAATAATTCGTTATGCCTTTGAATGGATAAAGTATCAGCATAAGGACTATTATTAGTTAATTCTTGTTGAAAGAACTTTTGTTGAACTACAAACTCTGGTGTATTAGCCGGCAATGTTTTCCTAAAAGTATTTAAATTATCCTGCCTGCCACCGAGCCACTGACTTATACCATAAGCACCGCCACTTGGATTCCTCGCAAATGGATCGAGTAAATTACCACTTTCAGCCATTTTATTGGCGGTGTAACCAACGGCAAACTCATAAGGCATATTCATTTCCTCCATTAAGAAGGCTATGTTATTCGTTACGTTTTGTGCCGGTACATATGCCATTAAAACATTTTTACTCCTGCCCTATTTAAGCCACCGAGACTCGTGGCTAATAAAGTCATATAGTCAAACAGTCCGTGTGTTTGTGATTGAGTGGTTGAGCCTTGACTTGGGACTATGCCTAATGCGGATAATAGAGTTGATAAGTTTTGCGTCCCTTGATTAGTAAATCCGCTGAACATTTGTTGGGCTTGGTTTGCCAAGTTTTGTTGCATCATTTGGTCTTGAACTGATCTCTGGTATTCTTGATTGTCTAGATTTTGACCCATCCCAAATCCTAAATTAGCTAACTGACTCATCGCTCCTGCACCGGCTAATTGATTTTGAGCATTCTGAAATCCTACTTGGTTTCCGGTATTAAATTGGTTTAGAGCTTGGTTATAATTAGCCATATTTAAATTAGATGCTAAGTCACTTGCTTGTTTGCCAAATGCCTCATTTGTAAGTGAGTCACTCACCCCATGTCGGCTACCTCCGTATGCGCCAGAACTCATAGCATTTGCTTGACCACCGGCTATTGCCTTTTGCCTCGCCGTTTCTAAATTAGCTAATGAGTTATCTATTACTTGAGATGTAAATGGATTCATGTATTGGCTTAAAGCATCTTGCGAAAATTGAGTGGGTTGGTATGCCATCGAGTTTTGTATGCCCTTTTGAGCATCCGTCATCCCACCGGCGACTTGATTATATATATTATTTCCTGCGGTTGCCATTTACGTCTCCTTATCCAAAAAAGTAATCAATTAATGATTTAGGTTTTTTATCTGGTTCTAAATCCCCCATAGCATCATATGTTTCAGTGTCTTTCTCATTTCTATTAGGATTAAAATAATCCAATAAGTCCATTCCGGTATGTTCCGGTGCTGACCAATTATCGTCACTTCCGGTATTCCTTACTGTGCTTTGCGGGTCTAAATTAACTGTGCTTTGTGGGTCTAAACTAACCGGTGTGGCAGAGGTATCTCCTGCGGTTAAGGGCATACCGCTAACCGGATTAATCGTACCTTGTGGTGCAGTTTGAGCCACAATACGAGCGTACTGATCTGGGTTTTGTTGCTTAAATCTTTCTAAAGCATCCGCATAAACGTCATAGGCTCTATATCCTCTCATCCCACCCATTTCTGTGGGTTCTGGTAATGCGCTTTTATATTGTGGTAAACCAAATGCACTTCGAGCCATATTTAAACTTGCGTCTCTATTTTCACTTGGTGCTATCGATGTAACTCCCATGTAAGGCGCGTATGGTAGATTTAATCCTTTAGCTTTTTCTAGAGCTAATTTAATTTCATCTTCCTGCCATTTAGGTATTTTAACTTCTGTTGTTTGTGATGATCCGCCCTTAGACATTTAAATCTCCTTGTATAATGTAGTGTATGCGTGTTTCCAATTTTCTTTTTTTAATGGTTTTTGCCATCCGGCTCGTCCACTAACAGTCAACTCTGAACATCCGCACGCTTTTGCCCAAGTTATAACGGACTCGTGCATCCCCATAATTTCTTCTAAATCGCCTGCTCCTAAAAATACGTGGCAAACTTTTTTCTGAGGATATTCAAGAATTTCGGTAATAAGGCAGGACTTATCTGCGTCCCAGAGTTGGTATTGCCTTTTCTCAATTCCTCGAAATATATCATCCGTAGTATGTGTCCCATTTGCGTACTCCAATGCCTGCTCTATTAATTTTTTACATTTATTTAAATCTATCATATTTGCGTCACCACTATACTTCCCGCGTTAGATACTGTTATTGAATATCGGTTGCCATTTGGACTTGATAAAATAAGCCTCTCCGGTAAAGCTATTTCAACGTCCTGCCTCTTTTTTCTATTCATTAAATCTTCCGCCTCAATCTCCCTATTACGTTCTATTTCTTGACCTACATCGTACTCATCTGGCGGTAAACTTAATCTCATCGAGTGCCTCCATTCATTGTATTAAGACGCATAATACCGACCCTCCAGTCGCCGGATACGTTATTAACTTTCATTCTTATTTCCCTGCCTTGAAAACGTACTGAAGTTGGATTGGTTAATGTAAAAGTACCTTGATCGGTTTCCGTTCCATTAGGATATAATCTAGTCTTAAATGTTGCGGTTACTTGACCCTGTGTACGCTCATCCGGTATTAATTTATTAACTTTCATTAACCGGTCACCATTCCCTAATTGTATAGCACCAGTTTCTGCATAAGGTACATTTCCGTCTCTAGACTCTCCCACCTCGTGTTCTAACAACATATATTGATTAGGTGTTAAAAATTCTTTATTTCTTGTTAATATCTGTAAATTGTTATCCGTTCCGGTTGGATGGCTATTCCCTGCGGAGTCAGTTACAAACTCTATTAACGCATCTTTAATAAAAGTACCGGTGGTTATTTCCGCATCTATTACAGTATTACTATCAACACCAGATGTTGTAATTCCATTATAACTATTTTTTATTTCAGCTTTACTATAACCGGTGCTATAACTTTCTAATCCAACTCCTAAATCATAATTTGGTTGAGTTGCACTCGCGTCCCTAGTTAATTCTATATTAGTAACTTTAGTCCATGTAGTAGTAGTATAAAAAGTGCCGTTAGCATTAATAGTATATGAGTCTGTAGCTGAAACTCCGTTAGCATCTAATCCGGTAATAGTTAAAATATAAGTTGCTAAATTATTAGCATTCCCAATATTTTGCACTCTATATAATAATCTTTGTATTGGAAAAATTACTGTTTCATATTCTGTACTAGAGCCATTCTCAAGTTTAGCTAAAAATCCTAAACTACTTGCATTAACATTATTAGTACCGGTACTCATTAAACTTTTTGTCAAAACACCGGTAGTAAATGTTCCGCTGCCATTCAATCCACTTATGTCGTGCCGTTGCCTTACAAATTCACCTACGTCATCGCAAGCAGGGTCTTTATCTGATGCAGTGCCGTTAAATGTAACCGGTATAGTAAATCTTCCTCTGCCTATATTACTTGTATGAAATTCAGATGAGGCGTGTATTGGAAACTCAAATGTGCCGGAATCTATACCGGTTGTTCTACCTATTTGTCCTATAGACCAAGTATTGTTTTTGTAATTCCAAGCTACATATCTATCGTTTTCTGTAGCCACCGGATAATACCAAATTATCTCATCATATTTAGAATTTGCTACGGCGCAGACTTTTGATTTTTGAGCCATATTTATTTCGCCGTATACATGGTCTGCTACATCGCATTTTAGCTCTTGGACTCGACCACCGCTATAAATGTGAAAACCGGAGTCGCCCATCCATACTACACCTATATCTATAGATACTGAGGCTTGCTTAGAAAATATACCGCATTTAGAACCGACTCTCTGTATAGAGTGGACAAATGGCAAGCCTATATATGTTGAGGTATGAGCATCCTCATCCGTTAATATTATAATACCGCCTTTAATTTTTTCCGCAGTTTTAATACTTCCTTGAGTTTCTAGAGTTATGTTACCGGCTTGATTAGTTGCGGTGGAAGTCCATACATTATTATTTTCTTGGTCACTCCAATATACTGTCCTTGTTTGAAATGCGAATAAAAATCGCTCATCGCTGACTATCGTAGCTACTACAGATGTAGGTGCGTTACTTAATAAAGACGCAGGATTTGAGGTATTTAAAACCCATTCATAAATTTTTCCGTCGTCTTTAGTATTAGCTATTAAATTTTGACCCCATGCATTTAAAGACCATGATGTAGCATCTTCTAAAACAGATGAGGTTGAAATCGGCGGTGCGTTGTATATGCCTTGTCCGTAAAAGCCTGCTCCATATCCGGTCATCCCACTCGCGTCAACTCTACCACTCGTAAAACCAGTCGGTGTAATATCAAATATAGAGTCATTAGGTAAAACTACAAATAAATTTTTATAATCGCCGGTAGCTAAATATCGAGAGCCGGTGTTACTTTTCCACCCTAGTAAACCTCTTAATGGATATGCAAAACCTCTTCCAGATTTAGCTCTCCATCCTTTAACCGGTTGTAATGAGTCATCGTGCCATCTAACAAGATTAGAGTCCGCCCATCTACCGGTGGCTTGCAAATCCGTTCCGTTTTTATAAACTCCGGCAGGGATGTTTAGAGGTAATAAAGCCATTAGTTAAACTTCCATGCTCTTACTAATAATTGCCATTTTCCTACTGCTTGCCCATTTGTATATGCTCCTTGTGAAGTAGTTTTATTCGGTAAATAATAATAACCAGTTGCCCCATGAAAAATTCTTACATTTGATGTTGATGTAGAAACAGTAAAAGCCACACTATTAGTTTCTGCCCAATGGTCATGTGATAAAACTATATCTCCTACCGAATAACCTAAATCAGCACTTGTGCATTTGTAAGATATTGAAACTGCATCTGGATGATCACCTAATCCATGTGACCAATCTGAGTAAGAATTTGCACTTGGTGTAATAGTAGTTTCATTAAAGCTTGGTTTTCTTGTGTTTATTGCTGCATCAGTAATACTTGATGTCCAATAGCTACTTAATGTTGTTGTAGTGACGTAATTTTGTGAAGTTACCCAAGATTCAGTAGCATATCCACTTAAATTACTACCACTATCATCCGTTCCCCATTCTAGTGCAGTTCCTCCACTATTCATTTTTAAAATTTGATTTGCAGAACCTAATGATGATGGAGTGTCACTTAAATCTACTATGGATGGTGTTGCAAATTCAGTTGCGCTACCTCCAGAGTTTACTCTTAATACTTGTTTTGCCGTTCCTAGACTCGAGGGAGTATCCGTTAGTGTGGTTGATGTTATAGTTGTTGGGATAGTGTCCGATACAGTTTTAATTGTGGTATCTATTGTATCTAGTCCAGTGTTTATCGTAGTTCCCCAAGTATTCTCACTCGCTCCGACATCCGGTTTAGTTATATTGTAGTTAGTCGTATTCGCCATAAATATCTCCTATGATGCTAACTGAAATGGCATATCTTCTGTCCATGTTTCTGAAGGTTTATTGATATTTGTCCAAGTTTCATTTTGGGTTGTTGCATTACTCCAACTATTGTTTGGGATAGTTACAACATTCCAAGTTTTTGTTGGTTTAGAAATAGCTGACCAAGTTTCTGATATTTGTCCAATTTCTTCCCAAAAATATCTAACATTTACATTTAAATCTGATTGGAAAGATGCTTGTGTTGTTGTCTTTTGAATTCTTGTAAGTGTAGCATTTAAGCTAGAAGTGGATGCAAGTGTGCTTGTGCCTGCAAATTTACCACTTGCATTTGCAACTACATTTGATTGAGCTACTAAATTTGTGGAAACACTTCTAGCTCTTAACACATTTATTGTTGATGTGCTTTGAGATACTAATGATACATTTGTAGGTCTTATTCTTTCAACATCAATTTGCAATGTGGTAGCATCTGCTAATGCTGAATTGATATTTGCTACAATATTTGAAGTAATTTGAGCAACACTTTGAGCCACTATTGGAATAGTAATTCCTCTAGTTCTAAAAGCATTAATAGATGATGAAAGTGAACCTTGTGCTGACCCTACAACTGTTCTAACTCTAATTACACTAACTTGTGCTTGCGTTGAACTTGTAGCTGAAACTGTAGCTTGTTTTAAAAATCCAGTTGCAATGATTAATGAAGAACTTGATGATGCACTTATAGTAGCATTCGCAATTAAAATTGCATTTGCACCTAAAATGGACGCATCAAAAAGATTTGCATTCGCAATTCTTCTTCTACCACCAACAACCGAAAGTGATGATGTTGAAGTCGCAGAAATAGAGCCAGAAGTTTTTAATTGTGATGCTAAGACAGAAACAGAAGATTGAGCCACCATTGCAACTGTTGCATTAACAATCGTTACTGGTGAAAAGCTTTCGCTAAATGCTCTTTCTGAAAATGTAAAATGTGAAAACATATTTTAATCAGGTTTTGTAGGAAAAATTGGATTATTTAAATCACCAGACGTAATATCTCGTAATAATTGGCGATAAACTCTCCAACTTGTAGCATCTTCATTATTGTCTATTTTTTTATTTATTTGCCAATCGGCTTCTTCAAGTAATGGCTCTCTCCTTGATCTTAAAGAACCTTTAATTCTTTCATCATTACGATTGGCATCTTCAATTTGTAGTTCATTATATTCAGTATATTCTTCAGCAGTTAATTCTATCATTTCGTTATCTACACATTTATAAAGCTTATCCATAATTTGCTCCATATAAATGAACTTTTGCACCTGCTCTTATATTACCAGAAGAAAAATATATCCTAACCCTATTAATTTTATTGTAGCTTGTACCTTCACACCACATATTTTTATAAGCATACATATAGCCCATAATGTAGTTTGCTGAAGAATAGTAATTCAATTGACCAACTAGATCTATTCTAGGATATAAATTAGTTACGAAATTTCGAGCATTTGTTAATCTCCAAGTAGCATTATAACCTTTATAGGTAGTTAAATTATCAACCCTTAAATTGTTATTGGCATACCCACCACAAATTGACCACATTGATCTACTAGTAGTAGAGGATAAATAACCAACTTCCCAAGTATCACTACCAGTTTGTCCTAGGAAATAAGTCATTTGTCTATAGCCAGAACTTACTAATGAATAAGAACCATATGCACCATACGTATGTAATCTCATCAACAATGATGCGTCTACTGTGGGGACTACATTTTCCATAACAAGATAATAGACTTCATAATTATCATTTATGGTAGCATTGTCACCAATATTCAAATAACTTGCATCTGATGAATTTGTGTATGTAGCTAAAAATTTAGGAACAATTTCAGCAACACCTATAATATTAATTGTTTTAGTAGTACCAGTTCCTGATGCCGTAACTCCATCACCAGTAAAATCAAGTGTGTCTACTGGAGTGCTTAAAGATGTTCCTTCATTTTTTACTGTAACTGATCCACCACCACTCCCAGCATTTGCATCCACATAAGCTTTGATGCTTTCGGAACTAGCAAGTTTTGTAGCACTCGCACTTGCAAAAGCATCATCATCTTGAACGGCAGTTCCAGAAACTGAAGTGTTGAGAACTGGATCAATTAATTGTACATCTTCTCTTTTGGCTAAATTTCTTGTTTTATTGGTCATTCTGGCTCACTTGGTATTGTTACATTTGGAAAATCTGAATGTTGTGGCAAATCTCTTAATTCTTGTCGCCACGATTTATATTTATCTTTTGTGGCTTGAGGAACATCATCAATCTGTGTCCAATCTGTTTCAGCAAGCAATGTATTGCGTTTTCCTCTTACAACATTAGCTTTATTTATGTCAGTTGAACCACCAGACTTGTTCCTATTATTCCATTCATCTGCAATAGCTTGTTTTTCAGATTGAGTAAGAACTTTATCAGAAGAATCCCCTATATCACTCCATGTATAATCAGTTTTATTTGTCATCCAGATAATGCCCTTCTTGAAACTTTAACTGTGCCATCCATGTTACCAGTATTAAGGTTGAATTTGACGTATTTAATTTCAACATTTGTGAAAGCAATTACTGATGATTGAAATAATTCTTTATCATTACCATTTCTATGCTTACCCCATAAAGCTGGTCTGCGATTTGTAGAAGTTATTCCAGTTGATTGATGGAAATAATATCTGCCAACAAAAGGATGCATATAAGTGTCAGAACTATCTACATCATAATAAGAAAAATTTAATTCATTACCAGTTGTATGGTTATTGGATAAAGTACTGCCAGACCCAGAAAACATAGTTGTATTACAAGCTAATCCACCTGCACCAGAGTAACTTCCAGATGCCGGTGCAAATGCAAGATTTAAAGGGGAGTCGGCAGTAGTAGCTAAAATACAAAGATCAATAATATACAAATAATCTTTTACTGTATTGATAACTGCTGAAGAAGTGTTATTCAAAGTGATGGATTGCATTAGTTCATGTCCATCTCCACCCCCTGCACTCCAACTAAGCGTCCCAGACCCATTTGTTTGTAAAAATTCACCACTTGAGCCATCTTCGGGTAAAATGTAATCTGTACTTCCACTAAGAGTAGCAGGGGCATTTATAGAAATGTGGTCTGACACATTTGGTGCTTGAAGTTCAATTCTGCCTGTCTCTGAACCACCTTCACAAAGAATTTTCTTTGCAGTAATTTTATCTGTTAATGTTAAATCACCATTACCAAAAACTTTAAAAACTTCAGTTCCTGCACTATTTATTATTCCAAAAACTGGATGTGCAGTATTACCACGATAACTACGCATATACAAAGCAGATGCGTGTTCATAAATTTTTACAGTATCTTGCGCCACAGACGATGGTAAAGTAGAAGTAGTTTCAAATGTTAAAATATCAGTATTACCACCACCCCCACCAGAAGGTGTGTCCCAACTTAATACTCCACTTCCATCAGTTTTTAAATACTCTCCACTCGACCCATCACTTGAAGGTAGTGTAAGTGTAACATTTCCAGAATAAGAACTATGGGCAGGAGATTTAAGAGCCACATAATGAGCATTGGAACTTTCACAATAAAAACGAACTTCTGCTACTGAACCAGAACCGGTTTTAATTTCTAAAAGACCATCACTTGCTACAATCCCACCAGAAGTGCCATTTCCATCTAAATGAACTTTTCCAGTTCCATTTGGTAAAATCTCGATATTAGCATTAGATGTTGAAACAATATCATTTCCACCGATGTCTAAATTCCCACCAAGCGATGGACTAGAATCTTCAGAAACATTACTTAAAGTTCCAAATGTACTTAAATCACTAGTCAAAGCTATTGTACCAGTTCCACTTGGAACAGTATGTGTATTTATTGTTCCTAAATTTGTTATGTTATTATTCTGTGCATCCAAAGATCCACCAAGTTGCGGACTAGAATCTTCTACAACATTTGATAAATTTCCTACTCCAGTTGAAATCCAAGCATAATCACTTCCGTTCCAAGATAAAACTTCTCCACTAGATGCAGAACTTTGATTTAAATGAGTATTGACATCTGCATCTGCATAACCAGAGCCACCAGAAAATATATTGTAACTAATGATTTCAAGAATATCTAGGCTTGATGGTTGGCAATTTGCACCAAAAGTAACAGTATTTGTACTTGCATTTAACGAGTAGTCACCTGCATCTTTTGAAAGTCTTATGCCATTTAAAAAAACATCAACTTGATCACCAGAAAAAGTTAGAGCATTTCCATTGTCATCATTCCCAGATGCTGATGACATAGTTGAACCACCGGCAATTTGTTTATACCAACGATTTGTCGTTGCTGACAAATATTCTACACCACCAATTACAAGCTTATCATTGGCATTAAGAAAAACCGCCTTTTCTGCAGGGTAAGTTATGAAAACTTCTTTAGCAACAGATCCAGAAAAATTAACGGCATAGTTACTATTACTGCTTTCTAAAATCGTTGTTCTAGTTAATGTAGCTGAACCTTCTGCCCAAGTTCCTAAACCCACTTCAAAATCATCATTCGTGTCATCAACAATACAATAATAGGTTGTATCAGCATCAGCTAAAGCATTAGCAAAAGTTTGAAAACCACCAATTGTTGAAGTCATCACAACATTTGTTACTCCATTCGTAGTTGATAATTGTTTAACTCTATCCTTAAAAATTAATGCCAAAAAACTTTAATCCTTATTAGGTCAATGTCAGTGTCAATGATGATCCACTTATCTGCAAAATATCATTCGTATCTATAACTTTACTTGCTCCGAGTTGAGCGTATGCGATTAAATTTCCGGAGGTTTGTGCGTCGAAAATTCCTGCAAATGTCACAGTCCCCCATGATCCAGTGGCTGTGGGAAACGTAATTGTCCCAGAGTTAGTACCGGCATTTCCGGTTACAGAAAAACTAACTGATTGCCTTGCATAACCGCTACCAGAAAGTTCAGTTCCTGATGCACTATCACTAGGCTGATTTCCACTTGCGTAAAGTCCGACATACCAATTAGTCGGTCTGGTAACTGAATCAGTAGTTAGCAAAAATTTCAACAATAATGTTTCAAATGTATCAGTCAGCGCGTCGCTCATCTTCTAAAAACTCCTTATTCTCAGTTGTAAATTACTCGCGGAGTGCCTTGTAGAATCTGACTCTCCTCGTATTGCGTTTATTGAATTTTGATAAGCAGACCCCCAAACTGCTAATCTTTCATCCTCTCCGATATAAGGCGAGGCTTGTAATAAAGACCCATATAAGTATGCGTCTGGAGACATTGCTAATAACCAATTACTCGTATTGGCATCACTAAGAGCCGGAATACGTTGATAGTACAAAATTTCTCCGGTAAAATTTGCACTGGGAGTTGGATGTACTTCTATTAAATCACCTACGTGTGAATAATATTCCGGTACACCGGTTGCGTTATCATTATCATCTCTGTATTTAGCAATCTCTTCCGGAGATGTTTGCTTTAATAATGTTAAAGATGCGTTATTTAAATGAAACCTAACAGTCTGCA
>Ga0163179_10001808_pt1 | contig 14982 bp, 11 predicted proteins | sample AtlANTMetagenome_FD_109643 | JGI IMG/M metagenome (GOLD analysis project Ga0163179, IMG submission 109643) | Marine eukaryotic phytoplankton communities from the Atlantic Ocean - Atlantic ANT 2 Metagenome | ecosystem: Environmental > Aquatic > Marine > Oceanic | place: North Atlantic Ocean...
AAAGTCGAATTCACGTATCTCGGTACTTTTGATTGCCATATTGCTAGGATCCCTAATCACCTGGACTCCGACTGTATCTGCATCTGGAAATTCCAGTCCAGTCGAGCAGTTACAGGCGCAGGGGATATCGGCACTTTTTGACAGTGAAACTGAATCAACCACCGTATATTGGAGCAATCTCGTCACTACAGATTACCCGCTGATGTTGCAAATGCAGGAATCACGGTACCTGGTTTACCGACACAATGCACCACTCAACGACACTGTCGTCGATACTTTAGCGCCATGGGCAAACCTCTCGATGTGCCCGTCTACCGACGTTGGTACTTGTTCGGGACGCACTTTCCAGCAGACATATCCGCTTCCTGCTGGAACCAATGGAACGTACTATTACGCAATTGTCACCTATTTTGAGAACAACGATGATGAAGATGGGTCCAACGATTACGAATACACTCTCAACAACGTTACCTACTCACCAACCACGGTCGGTAATTTCGTCCATAATGAAGCAAACGTATCCGAAGGTATTAACGAAATAACCAATGATATCACTGCACCATTTTTCGTTCAAGCGAACTTCATTCCCACCATTGGTGCTTCCAATGAAGGTGCAACTGACATCAGTTGGGTGAACCTCAACACGATTGTTCCCGACAGCTTACCAGAGGTGGGCGATAATGCGTATGAAATTCGTGTGTATCGACATGCTCAGCCAGCGCTCAGAGAAACTTGGGCGACCATGGACAAGACAGAAATTGCTCAGTTGAATGCTGGAGACACGACCTTCAGATACATGCTTGAGGCCAACACTGACGAATCTGTGTATTACTCGGTGACCTACCTTTACCTCGGATATGAGGATGTTCGATTCCTCGGAACCAATACACTTGCCAACTCTATTCATGAAGACAATGTCGCGCCCGAATCCGTCCAGGGTGTTGTCGCTTCGTTTGAAGCTGAACCTTCAGGTGGAACCGGAAACACCACGATTTCTTGGGCTGATATCGCAAATGAAGAAGACGAAACTTACCATATCTGGAGGTCTGGTTCGCCGATCAATGATACCAGTGCAGCAGGTGTTGAATTGATTGGTACTGCAAATGATGAGGACGGATCTTATCGTCATGAAGTTGAGCGTGGGATGCTAGGATTCGCATTCTATGCAGTGACTGCATCCGATACCAGTGGAAACCACAACAATATCGTCTCTGCAACTTCCACAACAGATTTTGGTGTCGATGAAGATACATTCACACCTTGGGTCGCTGAACCAACGAATGTTCAGGCTGATTACATCGGAGCAGGACAAACCACAATCACATGGACTGACCAACTTGGAGTCGAAGGAGAGCAGTATCATGTCTGGCGCTCAAGTTTTCGACTGACCTCATTGAGCAATATCGAAACGGACGCTGTATTGGTCGCAACCGTACCGGACTCTGTTGAAACTGTGACTGTTAACGTCGAAGAAAATATCGACGATGAGCAATTCTATTGTGTTACGAGCGTGGCGAGATACAGTCTGTCGTCTGATGTATACGAATCTCTCAACTTCTTGCAAAACTGCGACCACACATACGAAGATACTCAACAACCCTCTCTAGCATTCCTGCAGGATGCATACATGACCAATCAAGCAGGAAACAAGATTACGCTGCTTCGCTGGGTCAATGACCTAACCGAAACTGGGGAAACTTATCAGATTTGGATGAACGAAAATGATCCCTTCAATGGTGATGAAACCGTCATGAGTGGAGATGTTTCGCTGGAAGATGGTTGGGTTCCAATCCTTGACCCAATTTATGCTGAATCCAACAATGTTCCAGATTTTTCTCGAGCGATTGCACTACCTGAAAATCTAGATAAAAACACGTGGTATGCTGTAACGACTACCGATCAGTACGGAAATGAAAACACCCAATATTCCATGTCGATGAATGCGCGTTCAGTGGTTGAGGACACTACTCCACCAGAATTGATTTTGACTGTGGAAAATGACGATGGTATGATTGTTGATTCACTAAGAGCGGGCGATTATCGCTTGTACGTCTATTCCAATGAGCCATTGAGTGAGTACCCGATTCTGAACCTTCGAACTGCAGATTATGCTGAAGATGAGAATGGGTTGGTCATCAGCGGAACTGCATTCACAGAGCAGACTTCTACCGTACGTGCACAACCCCTTCAGGGAAGTGTCGAAAATGCATATAGATATCAATTCGAAATCACCGATGATATTGACACGTCAGACATCATAGCGACACTGCTCGTTCGTGACATTGGGGACAATGTCGCGACAATCGAAGTGGCTGGATGGTCCATCGATTCTCAAGACCCTGTCTTGGAGGTTTACGCCCCTAGTCAAGAGAGTCTGTACCTATATGGTGAACAAATCCATGTTTATGGTGCGGTTACAGATGACGTCGGAATTGCTTCGGTTGAGGTTCAATTCCGCTATTACCAAAATGGAATCATGAAGGAAACCGATTGGACTGCCATGACTGATTTGACCACTCCATCGACAAGTAACAATACCATGGTCTTCGAATGGTGGGAACCTGCTGCGACGTTCCACGATCTCGGTAAAAACCAGAAAGTCACAATCCGAGTTACAGATACCTCTGGAAACCAAAACGAATGGTTTACACAATTCACAGTGGACAGTTGTGTTCGAACCTTTGCAGATTACACTGATGCCTGTGCGGCTGGAACCATCGCGGTAGAACCTGAACCCGAGGCTGAAATAGAACCTGAGGGCTATTACGATGGAGCATATTTGATGGTGTACGGATTGGCTGCAATCAATGTCATTTTGCTGATTCTTTCCATGATGAGTGTCTTGTTGAGTTCACCTGATCGTAAGAAGAAGAAGGGTGATTCCGAAGATGATGAAGACGACTGGATGCGTGAATTCATGGGTGGTGGCGGGGACTCCGCTGCAGGATCCCCAGATGATGTACGAGATGATATGGCTTCGTTATCTGATGGTGCCACAGAGCGTGCAGATGCTGAAGACCCATTTGCAAAGTCCGAAGGCCGTGATCGTAAGCGTCGAAAGACCAAGAAGACAAAGCAAACAGAAGTCGAAGAAGTCGAGGATGAAGTTGAAGATGATGATGAATTCGATGATGAAGACGATGATTGGGATGATGACTCCGGACCAAAGAAGAAGACTGAGCGCAAAACTGTGAAACGCCGATCGGTGCGCAGAAAGTAAGCCAGGTGGTCTTCTGTTCGGAATGGGTGACCCGGGAACGGTCATCGAACAATATCGCCGATATGTTCAGGACGGTCGTTTGGAAATTAGTGAAGTCATGGCTTCTGAATTGAGCGATTTACTCTTGGCAAAGAAAGGGAAGTCGTTGACTGAGTGCGGTCATCTTGTTACTGCTTTACGCGATCTTTCAAACATCCAAGAAATGAGGAGCAAGTGGAGTGAAAGTCGTGCTGCAGGGGCAATGCTGGTCAAAGCAAGAAAACAATATGCCAAATTGTTGCGCTCCAACGGCCTGAAAGATGAGGCAAAGCAAGCGGCTCTGATTGAGGGTTCTGACGAAGTTCAGCGCGGGCGCGTGCGCGCGCACGAGGGAAAACTCAGTTCTGCCTTGTCTCACTGGAAACGGGCACGCAAGATCCAACCCAACCTTATCGAAGCCTATTGGAGACCACTACATGCACACGAAGTGGTCAAGTCTACGCTAAAGGGAGCGGGAAAGGATGGTCTGGCTTTGGCTAAGATACTCGGGTCGGTGGGGCCAGTCAATAGAGTTGGAAATACCTTCCAACTACAACCGGAAGGGGTCGAACCTCAACCTCTCGAATCTTTGCTCACGGACTTATCTCGCTGGTTGAAACCTGAACTGAACTTGCCTGCCAAGGCCTCAGTTGCTCTGGATTCGGTGAAACGCGAATTAGAACGACAAATTGCTTCGATTGAAGCTGGAGAACAAGCGGCGAATGCAAAATTACAGGCTGCAATCGATACTTTGCAACCTGCAGTTGACTATCACGAATATTCCCGAGGCGGAACATCCTAGTCGGACTTGCCGATATAATCGAGCCATTGTCGACAACTTGGACACCAAGTCCACTTGTTGCCATTGTTGACGGTTTCCTGTGCAGGTCCACCACAAGTTGGACATGGTGGATGTTGGCTGGGAGCGGTATCATTTGTGGTTGATTGTGTTCCCCCCTTACGGCGCATCAGAGCAAGACCAGTGACGGCAATAGCGAGTAAACCAATGATTATTCCTGACCATGCAACCATCGAAAGGCCTTCATTTGATGAAGCATCTACGCTTGGAGAGCAAGCTTTCTCAGTACAAGCCCAATCTCCTCCTTCGGGTCCTATCACACAAACACAATCATTGCAACCGTCTCCAACAGAACGAGTGTCTCCTTCAGCGCAGATTGGTTCAGAATCCTCGATTGGAGGTTCAGATACGTAAGTGAAATTGGTCCAATACTCAAGGGATTGACCATCTCTAGATGCACTGATAAGTCGCAACATCAAGCGATCATGGTTGACTCCCTTCGTACGCTCAAACATCGCATTCAGTGGTGTGTTATCTGGCTCATTTTCAGTCCACCAAGCGATAGCCCCAGGTGGCTCTATGTTCAGAAGCTGGTCCTGCATACCATCACTGGAATTCCAACTCAAACCGTAGATTGAAACTGATTCTGTACTCTCCATCGCAGATTTCCAATCGACCGAAATGGTCCAAATACCATCACTACCGATGGCATCAAGATTCAGTTGTGCCGGTAAATCGAAATCGAGTGCTTCATCACAACGCATTGGATCTTCAGGGTGGTTGTCAATGGACAATCCTGTGTCAGATGCCGTAGGACAACCATCTCCATCGAGATCAGACCAGGCCAGTGGGTCGAGGGGGAATGCGTCCCCCTCTTCAATTCTCAAACCACTCAAATCTTCAATCCACGAGTACATGTCGCCCCATCCATCACCATCGGTGTCCTGGAACTGCAAGGGGTTGGTTGGGAAAGCATCCCCTACCTGGTTGCTTCGATATCCACTGGTGTCAACAGAATACGAGTAATTATCACCAATACCATCTGCATCCTGATCTCTCCATTGTGTCGCATCATTTGGGAACGCATCGCCACTTTCATTGGTACGCAACCCTGTGTTTGTATCCATTTGGAAATAATATGAGTCACCATATGAATCACCATCGTTATCACACCATTGGTTGGGATTTGATGGCCATGCATCCCCATACCCCATACCGAGAACACACACGGGCCAGTCGTCATCGGGATCGGACCATTGATCACCATCGGAATCAGGGCAACCACCTCGGTCAATCGAAGAGGTCCCCCAAGTTTCTGGACACCCATCACCACCCGCACCTGGAGCGTTGTTGTCGCCGAAACCATCACCATCGAAATCCGACCATTGCAACAGATTATTGGGGAAAGCATCCTCTTCATCGATGACTCCATCTCCATCTGTATCAGGAATCAATACCCACCATGACCCGGTATGATTCGCGACAATGATACCACCTGAATGGTCGAATGTGAATCCTCGAGGAATCCCTGGCAAATCCCAATCACCCAATTGAGTCATGTTCAGCCCGTCATAGAATTCTAATTTCCCATCTGAGCTGTCTGATGCATCTCCACTGGCAACAACAAGGAATGAACCATCGATGAAGCCCGCTCCAAAGCCCTCATTGTTAAACTGAAAATTCAACATTTGTTGAGCACTATCTGCATCCCAAACAATGGCTTGGCCATCCCAACCGACACTCATCAGTGCGTGGATTTCATGATGCCATGCAACGACTCCGGTGTAATTTGAATGGCTGTATTGTACACCATTATCACTCCACATTGCAGGATCAGGATCTTCGGTGAGCCAAAGACGAATTGAGCCGTCCTGAGCCGAACTTGCAAGCCATGTGCCATCGGGGCTGAACTCCATTGTCCAATGCTGCGTGGGATAATTCCAACCTGTGACTTCGGCCATGAGGTCAATATCCAAAATTGAAACCTTGCTAATCATTCCTGTTGAACTTGAATTCTCCACCCACGATATTGCCAGGAGATTTTCCATTGGGTGCATATCAATTCGCCCAAACGCTTCCAAATCTGGGTGGTGTTGATCGATTCTCCAAGTCCACAACTGCTTTCCATCTTCCCCACATGCAACAATCGTACCATCTGAATATCCCGCCACCAGCAATTGCTCACGTAGGACGACACTCTTCGCAAATGGGTACTCTGCGACAGGCTGATCGAAGTCAGGATGGAAACATTGCCTCGCAATACCTCCATTTCGATAATCTCGCAAGGTCACCACTCCATTTGAATCGGCAAAGGCCACGAAAGGATCGTCAGGGTGTAACTCGATTTCTCGAAGATAATCTGGGCTAAATCGACGGTAGATTTCAAGTTGTAAATTGTCACCAGGTGTATGGATTTCAACAGCTCCATCCTTCCCTACTGTAGCGAACTTTGAGCCAACATCATCAATGGCAACTGCAGTGACATCGGATGTATACGGCTTGTTGTTCCAGACTGTGCCATGCCATGCATAATCGGAAAGGATCCCACCTGCGTAATCCAACATCAGTAAACGACCCGGGTTGTGCAAACCCACTGCAACACCTGACCCATCAGGAATCCATCGTACGGCAGATACGTTTTGAGGAAGAGGAGTGTACCAGTTTACGGCCCCATTATCGCTGAAGTAGTCTGCAACTACCCCTTCGTTCGGTCGATTGTAGGCGATGGTGTATGTGTTACCTTGTGGGGAGAAATCTACTGCCCAAGCCATCGCTGCACTTCCAGCAACATTCCGACTCCATGTTTGAGAGAGACCGTTTCCCTCCATTGCCCAACCCGTGACGGTGTCATGGAACATCCCAGAAACTGAATCATATACACGACTGAGCGCCGCTGCGAAGGTTCCGTTGGGAGAAATCGCACAATCAGCACCCCAATTATTGGTGTAGACATGTGCACTGTTGGGAGGTGTACCATCGATGAAGAACTGAGCGTCCGCCATGACAACCTCACCCCCAACATTTGGATCATCAATATCACCACAGAAGACCAAACGACTACGATCATGAGTAATATCCAGCCCCCAGAGTGAACCGTCATAGTTTCCAGTCAACTCTGCAGTCCACAATCCAGTACGGGAAGTTGTGGTATTCATCGGCCAAACATTACCCTCATCGAAGACTTCGAATGTATACCATCTGGACCCACTGTCCGCAACCAGAACGTGTTGTTCATCCAGCCACACGACATCAACCAAGGATTTTGCATTAGGAGCATGGAAAATCACTCGTCCGTCACTACTATTCCAAACAGTCAGTAATTGAGTCGAAATGTCAACAGCTGCAATCAGTTCACCGCTTGGAGAGAAGTCGACTTCCCACAACATCCCTGTAGGTTGAGGTTGCCACAACTGTGGTGTCCAACCGGATTGCCAAATGGGACGATGTGTTTGACTCCACGGTTGCTCCTGATTGGTGGCAACCTGGGAGTTTTCATGCACTCCCTCTAACGGGGGTGGAGAAGCAGACCAAGCACATAGCAGCAGAAGAGAAAGTACCCAAAATACCCGCGCGCGCATGAATGGGCTACAAATGGCCCCAAACATCATTCTTCCCCTAACCTGATTCCATATACAAACGCATGACTGCTAAGTTGGGGTCGGGATTTTTTTGAGGGTCATCAAATCGCCTTCTGAAGAAAAATTCTGACGCAACGGTTATGATACCGACAGCGAGCCTGACATCATGCGCCATCTCATAGATAGGGTATTGGAAATACAGGATGATGAACAAGAAACGGATGGGACCGTTACCAAAGAAGCGCCTTCAGCAAACAATGCTGAATTGCACCAACTTCTGAAATCCCTCCAGCCGAAAATACGGGTCTTTGGATGTGGAGGCTGTGGTGGAAACACAGTCGATCGTCTGAACTCTGCAGGACTTCTCGATGAAGAGTCTGTTAGAGGATATGCCGTGAATACAGATGCACAGCATCTGATTAAGGTGGGAATCGACAACAAGATGCTCATTGGACGAACGGCGAGAGGACGCGGAGCTGGTGGAGATCCCGAGAAGGGAGAAATGGCTGCATTTGAATCCGAAAGAGCGCTACAGAAGGCGGTAGAAGATTGCGATCTTGCCTTCGTTACTGCAGGACTTGGTGGTGGAACAGGAACTGGTTCAGCTCACGTCGTTGCACGACTCGCAAAGGATGCTGGAGCATTGACCATCGCTGTAGTCACCTATCCATTCGAATCTGAAGGCACCCTGCGAAGACAAAATGCAGAGTGGGGCCTAGAACGTCTGCGCGAAGTGTGCGACACAGTTGTAGTCCTACCAAACGAAAAGTTGCTTTCAGTTGATGGTGTTCGCGACCTACCCATTGAGGCAGCGTTCCGCGTTGCAGATGAACTTCTGATGCGAAGCATCGCCGGTGTCACAGAATTGGTTACCAAGGAAGGGTTGGTTAACCTGGACTTTGAAGATCTCCGCTCCGTCATGCTCAATGGCGGAGGAATGGCGATGATTGGTCTTGGCGAAGCCAGCGGTACGGACCGTGCCAAGGAAGCGACAATCGAAGCATTGGACAGTCCACTGCTCGATATCGATGTCAGCGATGCTCGTGGGGCGCTGGTCAATGTCATTGGTGGACCGAATCTTACTCTCGGTGAAGCGGAAGCTTGTGCACAAGTAATCCGTGAAAAGATCAACCCGTATGCTCGAATTATTTGGGGTGCAACCGTTGACCCCTCGATGGGGAGCGAATTGCGCGTTATGCTTGTGCTAACCGGTGTCAAGAGTCAACAGATTTTTGGCGCTGCCGCTCACCAACAATTGAGAACACTGAGAAATAGAACGATTGAGTTCGTAAACTGAAACTAGGGCTCTAGGACCGACTACGTCGGACTCGCATTGTTTAAGAGAGAACGGTAGGTCGCGAGGCATCCCCGAGGTTGTACCATGTCCAGTGAAAGCGATGCAAGCAATGCACAAAGTTCCTCATTTGAGAATCGTGTTCAGGGTTGGCAAGATGGTCTTGAATCCAGTATTCGTGGATTGGGAAAGGGATCTTGGGCTCGAATCGTAAAGATGGCACGCAAGCCAAGTTCACTTGAATTCCGCCAAACCTGCATCGTTTGTGGGATTGGGATGTTTGTATTGGGATTCATCGGTTTTGTGATGCTCGTTTTGATGGACAATGTATTGCCTTCATTCTTTGATTGGCTTACCAACTAAGGAGGAAAAAATATGTCAGATGCTTTTGTTGCTTTTGTTCGCCATGAGGAAAAGGTCCTGTTGATGCAGCGCGCCGATGGTGTTGCAGATTTCCCCGGCGCATGGGACGGCGTGTACGGAATCGGTGACCCCACCGATATTGATGCCATCACTACTCGAGTTGAGGAAGCCACTGGGATTTCAGCTGCCAACCTTACTCATGTCCGTAGCGCCAGTGCGCGTGGATTGGAATTCGGTAATCGTCTAAACGATGTGACCCCTGTATTATTCATGTCTGCAACTACAGAAGTTGAGCCTCGAACATTGTACAAGGGCTCAGAGTGGGTTGACTCCGGTTACGTGAGCACCAACGTGCCTGATGAAGACGCAATCAGTAGTGGGTCTACCCGATACACCATCCCTCAGTTGGATGAGTTGTATGGTGATGTTGCTTCATACTTGTATGTCTTGAAGACAACCATGAACTCGGAACACAAGGTTGCCAGCGAAATTCAAGCCCGCCTTTCGGGTACTGGATCTCTACAGGACATTAAGAGCGAAATTTTCGGTGTACACTGTCCAAAGATGATGCAAGGTTACATTGTCGTGGAAGCCAGTGCGCTACACCATGTTGAGAAACTCATTGGACGTGCAGGTGGACGTACAACGCCTCTCAAGGGTTGTAGCAAGGTATTGCCTGGTGCAATTCCATTCGGCAACATTGCACCTTACCTTGAACCGAAGGCTGCAACTGCCGGGATCGAGGAAGGCGACATCGTTGAAATTCGTGCTTCCAGCTTCAAGGGTGAACGTGCTCGAGTCACCAATGTGGCTGAGAACAAAGAAGAGGTTACCGTCGAATTGTTCGATGCACAAATACCGATTCCAATTACAATTCGTGCTGATCAAGTACGTGTTACACAGCGGGTGGATGAATAAACGGGTGCTCGCGCGCGTGTTAAATACAGGAAGAAGGTCGCCCGGTCCCCCTCAATGGAGTGTTTGTGATGTCAGCCCGTGATGAAACCCCGCACACTGTGCTCAAGAAGCTCGGTCAAAAGAAGTGCAACGGATCTTGGGATGCATCCACTGAGAACATGACCATCCAGCAAATCATCGAGGTCTCTGAGACCAAGAAAGACAAACTCACCGGCGCGTCACAGAAGGCACGTTCGTTGGAAGTCATGGGTACCTGTGTATCCATGCGTATTAGTATCGAGGGTATGCACCCAAAGGAAGCCATTGCGGCGGTAAAAAATGGAGATTTCGATTCACAATTTAACTGAGTAAATCACGGATTGCGGGAGAGGGGTGACCCTCGTAGACCGCGGAGGTGGAATAAATGGAAGAAAATATCAAACAAGCAATTGAGCAGGCCCTTTCTGAGGCACCAGAGCGGAAATTCGTAGAGTCGATTGAATTCGCCTTTACAATCAAGGATGTCGACCTAAAGAATCCGAACAATCGGATTCAGGAAGAAATCCGCCTCCCGGCAGGACGTGGACGTGAACCAAGTATCGCCATGTTTGCAGATGGTGAGATGGCTGCAAAGGCCAAGGATGCTGGAATCGTCGTCATTGACCCTACAAAGATCGAAGAATTGGGTGGTACTCGACAAAAAGCGCGAAACCTCGCAAAGAAACATGACTTCTTCCTTTCTGAAATCCCACACATGGGACCTATTGGTCGATTCCTCGGTGTTGTTCTCGGTCCACGTGGTAAGATGCCGCGGCCTGTACCACCGGTCGCCGACCCTGGTGCAGTCGCTGCTGGGTTGAAGAATGTCGCAATCGTACGTAGCCGTGATAAAATCACATTCCACACAGTTGTTGGCACCCGTGATCAGGGTGCGGAAGCATTGACGGAAAATGGTATGGAAGTATGGAAGCGTGTTACTGGTAAACTCGAGCGAGGTGCAGGTAACATTCGCTCATTCTATGTCAAGACCTCGATGGGTCCTGCAGTTCGAGTGGAGGTGATTCTCTGATTCCAAAGGCAGCACCCTGGAAGAAGGACCGAGTTTCGGTACTTACTGATCTTCTCAACAAAGATGGAGTCGTCGGCATCATAGATGTCGAAGGTGTACCTGCAACAGCCATGCTTGGCATGCGAGAAACTTTGCGTGACCAGATGGTAATGACCATGGCAAAGAAAACTCTGATTCGACGTGCGTGGAAAAAAACTGGTCGCTCAGCGGATGAGTTGGATCAGCTGCTTGATGGTGTAACCATCCCCATGCTCGTCCACAGCGACCAACTGAACGCGTTCCAACTGTACTCGGAATTAGACAAGACCCGAACAGGTCGTGCAGCCAAGGCCGGCGATGTTGCACCCAATGACATCATCATCGAGGCTGGACCAACTTCATTCCCGCCCGGTCCAATCGTAGGTGAATTCAACTCTGTTGGAATCCCAGCGAAGATTGACAAGGGTAAGGTCGCCATTCAAAAGACAGTCACAGCTGTTGAAAAAGGTCAACCGATCAGTGCTGATTTAGGTCTAATGCTTGCCAAGCTTGAGATTAACCCCATCGAAATCGGGTTGATTCTCTCTGGTGCTATCGAGAGTGGTACACTAATGGCAGCCGATGACCTCGACCTCGACCTTGATGGATTCATTGCGAACGTAAAGAGCGCTACAAGTGGAGCGTTCAACGTCGCATGCAACATTGCATGGTTCACCAACGAAACGGTGCCAGTACTCGTCTCCAAGGCGGCTGGTGAAGCGTTGGCGGTGGCTGTCGAGGCCGGCATCCACAACGGAGATACGATGCCGATTCTCATGAGTCGGGCACATGCCCGAATGTTGGCCCTCGCAGGCCAATTGGATTCCTCTGCACTGGATGATGAGTTATCTGGTGCACTAGGCGCTGCAGCAACTGCTGCAACCGCCGCACCCGCTGCAACCGACGATGCATCAGCCGAGGAGGCTGCTGCTGAGGAAGAAGAGGAAGAGGAAGAGGAAGCCGAATTTGGCGGCCTAGGGGATCTCTTTGGATGATCCCAAACATAACAAAAAAAAGGTGAAAAAAATGGAATACGTATATGCTGCAATGATGCTGCACTCTGCAGAAAAAGAGATTGATGAGAAGTCCGTTGGCGCTGTTTTGAAGGCTGCTGGCGTGGATGCTGACGAGGCACGTGTGAAGGCACTGGTCGCTAGTTTGGCTTCCGTTGACATCGGTGAGGCAATGAGCCAGGCTATCGCGGCACCAGCCGCTGCTGCCCCGGCCGCTGCTGCTGGTGGTTCATCCGATGCTTCGGCTGCTGAAGAAGCACCTGCTGAGGAAGAAGAAGAAGATGATGGCGCAGGCTTCGAAGGCTTGGGCTCACTCTTCGGATAATCTCAACAGAGTTCAATCATTCAACAAACCAGGATAACTTACCCACAACGGTGGGGCGCCCCGAGCGCAAGCCGGTCGTTTGACCGATAGGTCGGACGATTGCCAGGGGGCTATCACCCGCACCCTGTCCAGCTACGCTGGAGTGCCCTTCCGTGGTGGATTTTCGCCCAGTAGGCATTCTACTACTGCGGCATCCTCATGACTGAAGCGCGCAAGCCTTGGGCATGGCCCGGCCTCGCTCTGTGACCTTGGAGGTGAACACAACCCCCACACAAGCGGTTCGCGTATTTCGTCATTTAATCGAAGAAGCAGGTTGGGAGTGGGAGCGCGATGAAGGAAGTCGACTTGTCGACCGAATGATGATTATCATGCCCATTGCCAAGGTTACTCGAACGTTTCGAATCGCAGTAATGTCAGGTGGAGGTCAAGGTTTGACCCTAACCGCATGGGAGGAGGTTCCCGGATCAAGTGGAGGAATCACGAAAATCGAGTGGGTAGTCCCTGGACACTTGACTGGACTACCATTCAGAGAACTGTTGCAGGCTTGGTGCTCGCGCCAACCTCATTGCCCTTGGAGATGGTCATTTGGTCAGCGTTCGATGATCGGGTTTTTACTTCCAGTATGGCGAAGAAGTCGCCGAGAGTTCAGGAAGTTTGGACTGGACACAGCAAAAAGTGGTTGGCCCAATGTGTCCCATTGGCCACCCGTAGGGTGGCCAGATGCCCGTGAAGAGGAATAAACCATTGAGAGGGCAGATTCATCAACTACGATACGTTGAGCCAGATAGAGGCGAGCGCTTGGACATGGACACCATCATCAGCAAGTGGTTCTCGAGTACAGAGCAGAAGGTGACTTGGTCCATCTCGATTGCTTTCTTCATCATGTTCCCCATTTACTTCGCATTCTTCTCATCTTTCCTTCCCTCAGGGGCTGTTGTAATCGGTGGTTCAAGCGTCACAGGCGAATGGGATGTCAGCTTTCAAGAGACAGATATTGCTACCTCTGAAGAGACTCAATTCTTGATGGATGGAGAAGAATACATCTTTGAGTATACATTCGAGGACATGGCCCCGAATCTTGGGTATGTGGAAATTACAGTATCGCATGGGGAAACTGACGAGAGTGGTCCGAATCCTCTAGCTCAAGATCAGTGCGATAATGCTGTTGGGCAAATGCGAATGGGGCAAGTGAATGATTTCGTGAGACCCGACTCAACAACGGAAGGAGATTCAGGTTCTCCAAATAATTGCCCAACATCATATACTATGGTCATCATGTTGATGGAAAACTATACTGGTGAATCCTACACAAATAGTGGCCAAAAAGGTGAAATCGAGGGAATGTGGATGGACAATGGATTTGGTAGAGGTGAATATCGTTGTCAAATCACATTAGAAACTCGTACAGGAGATAATCCTGGACCTGGTCCTAGCCCAGGTCCAACAGCGAACAACGAAGATGGTGAAGAAATCACAGTCTCATGGAGAGTTGTGGGAGTTGAAGTCTCGGTAACACAAGTCGTTGTCATTGATGCATAATCACGTTTTGGCGACAATCTTGATGACATCATTGTCATCGATTTCATGCTCTGCTCCAATCACACGTCCTGTTCGACCATCGACTGCTCGAATGAACCCATCACCTAGATCTGTGTGGACTGCGTAAGCCAAGCCCTTCGCTGTCGTACCACGCTGTACCAACAATGCATCTGGAAGCACACGGCCATCGCCATCAGTCCAATGGTTTTCATCTTGAACAGGATACGCGACAATTCGCTCCAGACGCTCGCGAACGATTCTTGAGACCAAGGGGACCAGTCCAGTCCCACCCAATCGCTCAAGACGCTCAGCGATGGCATCCAACCCCTTTCTTTGTGCAAGATTTAGTTCTGATTCTCCTTTCTCTGACAATGTGAACATCTCTGCACCAGGGGGATACTCAATGAAGCCTCCTTTGGCTGCTCGCCTCAATGCCAATTCGCTGTCTGCACTTGTGGGTACAAGAATACCGCCTTCTTCTTCGACCTTTGCGGCCAATGCATCCCAGGCACCCGAATCGGCAATATCCGCCTTGTTTGCAGCCACGCACAATGGGAAAATAGCACGCCGCAAGTGGTGGGCCATAGATGCTCGAACTGAGGCATCCCATTCCCAAGGAACGCCCAAATCAGGATGCTCCGCTTTGAACGATGAAATCGCAGACATGATTCGAGATTCAGTACCTCCAATCCCAGTCAGCTGGGCAGTGATGAAGTCCACCAAGCCGCGTTCTCCTTCTGCTTGTACGCGACGAACACCTCGGCCCCAGCCAGTATCGAGAATACCATGAATCCACATCGCCAACTCTTCGACAAGGAAGGCATGCTCTTCGATTGGATCGCAAGAACC
>Ga0163179_10001809_pt1 | contig 14981 bp, 12 predicted proteins | sample AtlANTMetagenome_FD_109643 | JGI IMG/M metagenome (GOLD analysis project Ga0163179, IMG submission 109643) | Marine eukaryotic phytoplankton communities from the Atlantic Ocean - Atlantic ANT 2 Metagenome | ecosystem: Environmental > Aquatic > Marine > Oceanic | place: North Atlantic Ocean...
ACTCCGGCCAAGTACTCGGCGGGGTCAGGAAGATTAAAGCGCACTACCCCGATGACCCCGGTAGAGATAGCGACGACCCTTTCTAGGTTGGGTTACAAGCGCAGCCCCACGGGGCTGGAAGGCGCGTACAAGCGTTACAACGCCAAGGGTCTGAATAAGAAGAGGTAGTTATGCCAGGAGATTACGGCCGCATGGCGAAGAAGCCCTCCGTCCGGCGTTACAAGAGCAAGAAGAAGAACGCGAAGCAAGCGATCCTTAAGGACGACGCACGCGGTTACCGCAAGCGTCGCGTTGAAGAACTGCGTGCCGATAAGAACCACGACATGTTGCAGCACTTCATTGGGAAGAACGCCACGCGCAAACCCCGTAACTAGAGGAAAAAATGGCTAAGAGAAAATTTGGTGAGCCGCCAGGTCGAACCCGAACTAAGAGGCAAACCAAGAAAAAGGGAAACCGCTACTCGAAGTTTGGATTAGCCCCGGCTTTTGTGGGGGATGTCGCTAAGGGACTCGGTGAAGACCTTGTAAGTATGGGTAAGACCGCGTTCGATCCGCGCCTGCCATTCATGCGGGGGAAGGACGCTGAGAAGGCGAAGCGAGACGCTGCCCTTCTAGGGATGACCGTTATCCCTGGTGGCAAACTAATAAAGCCGATTGCCAAGGTAGCGAAGGCAACCAAGAAGACCACGAAAACTCCTGGCACTTCCACCGTCAAGAAGACGACGAAGAAGGCAGCCGAGAAGAAGACAACCAAGAAGACCACGGCAAAGAAGACGACTGCCCCGGTCAAGCCCAAGTCGATGATCGACAAGCAACGTGCTCGTGACAAGGAGAAGATCGCACGAGCGGATATTAAGAAGGCTGGTCCGGTACCCAAAGGTTACCCGCAGTTCTCTGCGACGAAGGACAAGAGGGGTCCACTACCCTTCACCAAATCTGTCAACAAGCCAAAGTTGACCGCCTCTGCGCGTAAGAAGCAGAAGGAACTCGCCGATAAGCGAAACAAGGGTGACGGCAAGGCACCTCCGGTCACGCGGAGGCCAGCCGATAGCGAAGTTCTCACCGCGCAAGAGATCGCTGACAAGGCTGCAACGAAGCGTCTTAAGGATATTCAACGTCTACGCAAGGACAAGAGTGCTCAGCCCAAGAAGGGCAAGGCTAAGTCTGACGCTCCTGCCAAAAAGACAGTCCAGGTCACGCCAAAGCGTCCTGCTAAGTACGATCCTGAGCCGACCACAACCCGAAACAAGCAGGGTGGACAGGGGCGACAACGTAAGTACACCACTAAGACAGAGGCCGCTCGGGATGCCATGCTCGATAAGGCGACTGGTGGTAAGTGGTCAAAGGGTCTGAAGGACGCACCATTCGGCGCACGCGGAAAGACGGGCTACCCTGGCAAGGAGAAAGCCCATCAGCGAGCAAACAAGCGTGACGCTGCTAAGAGAGAAGCGGAAAAAGGGCGAGGGAAAACCTCAAGCCAGCGCGAGAAGGAAGAGATTAGCAAGGCTCGTACAAAGAAGGCCGGTGGCCAGCAAAAGCAATTTAACGCGATCACAGATACAGGTCTTGGTGGAGATATAAGCGTCTCCCAGATGAGCGCCGCGCAACTTAGGAAGGCTCTTGCCAATCCCAGAAGCGCAACGTCTCGCCTAAAGAAGGATCTTGAGAAGCGAGCCAAGCGCGGGAATCTGCGCGAAGGTGATATGCAGGTTCTCAACCGGCTTCGGGATAACACTCCCGCAAGAACGTCGGAATCACAAGCACGCGACGCGATGCAGTACACGATCAGGCCAAGCGGTCAACCCAACAGGGTTGCAGGAAGCATCAACCCCCCGGCGGTGCCAAAAGCCAGTAATCAGAAGTGGCGAGGCGAAGGCGGCAAAGACGCGCCGAAGGGTCCGAAAGGTAAATCCGGTACAGCCAAGCGTGGCGACAAGATAACCGAGGCGGCCAAGGAAGAAGACGGCGTAACCCGCATTAAGGGTACGGGCGGTCAAGCACGCAGGGTGATCGCACCAAGCAAAGATGTTGCTGTTGCCCGTGGCGGTCCTCGCGGTCGCCGCGTTGGTGGAGGTGCCACATCTGGTCGTAAACCAATCTCCCTTGGCTCTGGCAGGAAAGCACCAAGCAAAGATGTAGTCCGTGGCGAAGTAGTCCGTGGAGGTAGAACTAGCGGTGGCAACAAGGGGCGCACAGCGAGGCCCGTCGATGTCAAGACCAGGCCCGTTGGTGGCGGTCGTGGAAGTTCCGGTCGCGGCCCTGCTGGTCGTGGTACTGCTGGTCGTGGTACTGCTCGCGCTGCTATCGGATCTGGTGCCACAAAGGGCAAGGGCAAGAAAGTAAGGGACATAACTCCTGCTGTCGGGTTACTGGCGGGAGGGGCCATTGGCGCATCCAGGCTAGGAAGTTTCGTTGAGAATAGTGCCCCGAAGGAACCGGACAAGGACAAGGTAACTCCTCGCCCGAAGAAGCCCACGAGCCAGTTGCGGGATAAGTACGGTCGCAAGATTGACCGCACCGAGTTCAACCGACGCGAGGCTTACCGCAAGTCCCTTGAGGGTATGACCGAAGCGGAGAAGAAGAAGGCTCGCAAGGCCGAGATGAAGAAGCGTGAGGCGTACCGCGCCCGTAAGGGTAAGGGAGCGAACATCATTACCCGCAACCTTGACCTGAAGGAAGGCGTATCTAGCCGCAAGGTTAACAAGGAAATGAAGGCTGCTGCCGGTAAGGGTGGCAAGCGTCAAGCGGCAATCGACGCTCGTAAGAAGTACCAAAGGAAAAAGTAGGAGGTAGTCGTGCCGCCTGGTGGATACCAAGCACCACGAAAGCCTGCACCCGTGAGCGGCCCTGGTGCGTTATCAGAGAGAACTGACGGCGCACCGGGGCAATCAATTAAAGATTTGCCCAACGCCGGGTACGGAGAGCAGAAGGACTTCCAGCAAATACAGAAGTCGGCAAAGATGGCGAAGTCTGCCTCGATGCCAAACGTAACTCGGCTTGATGCTCCTACGGAGCGACCGGACGAACCGATTACCGAAGGTAACTCGATGGGTCCAGGTCGAGGGCCGGAGTCTTACGGGATTTCACGCAACATCTCAGAACTCTCGCAGATGGAGATAAGTGATATTGCCCAGTCGTTACCTCTGTTGGAGGGGGCGGCTAACGATCCGAACGCTCCGCGTTCATTTGTCCGATTCGTTCGATACTTGAGAGACAATGCCTAGCCTTCCAGAAGATATTTCAGCAGCCGTAGACGCTTTAGGTGTTGAGCCTGTCGGAATTATTTGGGGTATCGGCATGACTCCGTGGGAGTCTGGCGAGCAGCGTGACTCATTCCTTCGAGCCATTACTGGCGGTGGAAATGAGTAGGTTCATTGGTGACGAAGCGACAACCCTGACTCCTACTGGTGATCTCGGTAAGCCAATCAATGTTGAATCAGAAGTAACTGGTCAACAGATGATTGACGCTGATCGAGCGCGGCAACGAATGGCCCTTCAGGAAGAAGCCGCCACCCCTAACATAATTCAGCGATTCCTCAATCCCGCCCTAGACGCTGTTGATTCCGGCATCGACAAAATAGATAACTTCTACAAAGAGACGGAACAGAATTACACCTCTCTCATTGATTTTGCTGGTACCGCAGTTACGGGTAACGAGCGACTAACGCTGGAAGATACCTACAAGGTATCCCCCGGTCAGGCTATTGAAGCGAACATAGAGGCTCTATTCGATGACAGCGTTCGGTTGGCTGACGATGACTGGCGCGAGTCCCAATGGGGTGCGTCTCTCCGCAACCCGCTTGATGATGACTTCAATGTCAACTATTCGACTGGTGCCATTGACTTCGCCATTGACTGGTACCTAGATCCACTCGTCATCGGGTCCAAGGTTACAAAGGTTCTACGTTTCGGTACGGCATTCGGTAGGTCCATTCCTGGCATGGCGGGTGGCGTAACGCACCGCTTAACATCCGGCAAGGCTGGCCCGAAAGTAGTACAGCAGGTCGGTAATGACATTGACCAGGCAATCGCCAACCCCAGTAGTCAGGTGGGGAGCGTCGGCAAAATCAATCAGATGGCTAGGGATTTAGCCGATAACGATTACAACTACGCGCTCACGGTACGAGAGTTTCGAGGCCCAAATCAGGGAGCCTTGGCTGCGGCAGCGTCATTGATAGATAACGAGAAAACCATGAAGGTGTTTCTCGGAGCGATGACTGGATCGCAGCGGCACATTGACCAACTGGCGAACATCAGGAATGACATCTACACGGATGTTATGAAGTTGGCTCATCCTGATGTGTATGAGCGTCTTGCAGTGCATACGGCAGAGTCGAAAATGCCCGTCGCGCTAGAGCGTTTCCTCGAACCCGGCGCTGACGGCGTGAAACGCATCGACGCTATGCGCGACAACAGCGAAGAGTTCGCCGACATTCTCCGTCAAATGGGGTACGGCTCCAATCTTAAGGGAGTCAAGGCCGCTTCCCGCCTTTCGCAGGAAGTCGGCGGCGGTGCCCTCATTCGAGACTGGCGCTCCCCTTACCAGTCTGCTTTGTACAAGCAGCGCAATGCCCGTAAGTTGCAAGCGGAGAAGCGTGGCACCTCTCCGGCTGCACGCGAGTTTATGTACATCGACAACTTCGGTATTCCTCTTCGCCTGTTTTCTGCCACCAAGCAGTTCTTTACTGGCAAGGAAACCAACGGTCTGGTCAACGTGAGGGGCTTGGAGTCCGGTCGAGGCTTTACTGAGATCAGGGCAGTTGGAACTGACTCCTCGGTTCTGCGTAACTCTGGTTTCGAGCGTGAGGCTTTGGACATTTGGGGTAGGGCTGTAACCCCAGACGAAAAGTTCGTTGCGGTTAAGAAGATTGAGGACCGGGCTTTCGAGATCCAGGTCGCTCACTACCTTGGTAGAAGCGGTCTCGGTGAGCAGATGAAAAAACTGTCCGTCGAGGATCAGCGCAAGGTTATGAAGGATCTCGACGATCTTCGTAGTGACCTGTACAAACGGATTGATAAGCGACGGGCTGAAGTTCTTAGGATCGCTCGTGACCCGAAGCGTGCCTACGCCACATACATTGATCCCGATAATGGCGTTCAGGTAGTCCTTGATAAGCGTCTGCGCTCGCAGTTATCTGTTGCTGAGCCGATGCTTGACATGAAACTTTTACAAAAGACCGCTCGCCTTCTCGTCAATGACTTTTCTAAGCAGTACGACTTAACAAACGATCTATTGGCTGCCGGTGGAAAGACAAGAGTTCCCGGCATAGGCAAGGGTCAAGGCATTAGAAACTGGGGCGTGAACACTCTCGACACCACTCTTGCCTTATGGAAGGCCAGCGTTCTAATTCGTGCGGGTTACACGCAGCGCAACCTTTTCGAGAACTCTCTACGTTCCGTTGCCACTATCGGAATCTTGCCGATGATCGCCAGGATGCCTGGTGGTGTAGCAAAGATAACGAACAACACCTACAAGCGGGGCAAGCAGAGAACCGTTGTGAAGCGGTGGAACCGTCTTGCTAATGAAGAGGCAGAAAAGATCGCCAACTTTAAGGCTCGCATTGCTGAAGGTACTCTCGGTCTTGATGACCGACTAAAGGAGTCAGAGCAGCAACTCGCCGCCCTTTTGGAAAAGATTCGTAAGACTGAACTTAATCTGACCGGGGACGCGCAGAAAGTATTTGGACTGGAACTCTTCAAGGCAACGGGTATCAGGGTTGGGGACGAGTGGTTCACCCCTTGGGATGATGTTACTCGTGACCTGACTTCGATGGGAAACACGAATCGCCAGACCCTTAACGCTCTGATTGATGGTGAGTCTGACGTGCTGGTTGACAGCCGAAAGTACATCATGGTCAACCCTGGCGACCCGCAGTATTGGGACGAGTTAGTCCAATCAGGTGTTCAGTTTGTTGAAGATGAGGTCGCTAAACGAGTCCTGAAAGGTGAGAGCGCAGAGTCCATCATCAAGTGGATGAAGAGCAGCGACGCTCGCTACTACCGAGACGATATGAAGACACCCATTCGCGGTGTCACCGACTACGTTGAAAATCGAGTCGAGTTGGTCGAGCGGTACCTTCCCACGCCACAGTCGAGGCAGATGGTTCTCGATGGCAACGTCGCCCCTGCTCAACTGAAGGCCGAACTGGGGAATCTCATCGAGTCGAAGTTGACCCCGCTTAGCCCGATTCATGGTCGGGAAGTTCAGGAGCAAGTTAAAAATTGGGGAGTTCGCCCCGTCACCAACTGGGTCTTCAACCTCATCGGTGATCTACCGGAGACACACCTGAATCGTCAGCCTTTCTACGACACCGTATGGAGGAAAGAGTTCAACGGTCGGGTCGCTAACGCGCAGGCGCAGGGAACGGAACTCACCAAGGAAGTCCTTGAGTCGATCAACCGCGCTTCCAAAGCACAGGCTTTGCGGGATCTGAAAGAAACGCTCTACACCATCGAGCAATACTCGACGTTGGCTAAGTACCTGCGCTTCATTATCCCCTTCTTCCCTGCCTTCCAGAACACGGCATCAACGTGGGCGAGGATCGCTGCGCGAGACCCTTCTGTCATTCCACGCGCCGATACGTTATACAACCTCCCCAACTCCTTGGGGATGGTGGTTGATGATGACGCGGAGGTAGTTCCTTACGACCGTTACGGGTTCATTCGCGGTGGTGACTCCAACTGGATCATCATGCCTCAGTCCGTTCGGGACTGGTCCATAGAAAAGTTCGGCATTCCTTTCGATGTTCCGCAGGGAAGCCTGAACGTTGCGTTCCCCGGCGAGACTCCATACTTGCCTGGGTTCGGGCCGGTCGTAACCATGCCCGTGAACTGGTTCCTGGCAAACAAGCCAGATGTGCAAAAGATAATTCGTGACACCATTGGCGAAACCTTTTACAAGAACCTTGTCCCGTTCGGTAGGACTGAGCCAGACACTTGGAAACTCGCGGCACCTGGCGGGTGGCGCAAACTCTTAAATTGGCAGGGCGGGGAAGGTAACGACGTTTACCTGGGTCTCGGTGGAGCGATCATGCGAGACGAACACTTCCGCTGGGCCGAAAGTGGAGGCTTGCCTGACGAGAAATACTCGGCAGAAGGAGTCATTGACAAAATCAATGCCTACTTCACGATGAGCGTTCTCGCCTCATTCGGTGGTCCGGTATCTGTTTCTGCTGGATCAGCAAACGCTCTCGCGTTGGGTTACTGGCGCAGGATGCTGGAAGACCCGATGCTTACTTACGACGAGCGCGTAAAGCGACTTGAAGACAAGTTCGGCCCCAATGCTGCGGTGTTGGTTACGTCCACCTCGGAGAAGGTTAAGGGTGTCGGATACACGCTGGACGAGTACCAGCAGCAGAAGAAGTACCAGGATGTAGCCAGGGAATTGGGCAAGATTGACCCCGACCTTGTGGGTCTTATCAGTTCTGGTGTTCCCGCTGGTGAGTTCGATCAGGGTGTTTACACCGCTTTGGGCATGGAAGAGGTGCCGGGTACTGGTGTCCCCTACCGGCAAAAGAAGTCCTTAAGTTTAATGGAGAATGACCTTGCCTTGAGTACCGCTTGGGATGAATACAACGAGATGAAAGATGCTCGGGATGCGGCGCTAGAGGAGATCGGTGCGAGCATCAACAGTAATGCTGCTCGCGGTATCCGTGAGGCTTGGAACTATTTCAAGTACGACTTCATGGAGCAGAAGCACGGACAGCCGTGGGCTACTGCTATTAACGGGTTCGACCTAGACCAGGGTAGAACGTTGCAGGGCATCCAGGTTCTTCTTAATGACGAGGACTTTATGGGCGAGCACGGCAATACGCCGATGTGGATGCAGGTTCGTGAGTACATGGAAACCAGGGCCGCAGGACAGCAGGCCATTGCGGAGGGCGCTGACTCTAGTTCGGTAAACGATATGTGGGCCGTCTACCGGGAGAAGGTCAGGTACTCGTCACTTTTGTTTAGTGACTTCTTTGATATGTACCTCGATAACGATGACGTTGTTAGAGATTACGCGGCGGTGAACTGATATGGCGATTGACTTCACAGGGACGGGTCAGGGATTAAGCCTGACGGGGACGAACGTATCGAGCGCGGTAAACGAATTTAACAGAAAATTTATGGAAGCGACGGGCATGAACTCCGGTTCTGTCGTAAGTGACTCTACCGAATTTCCTGTCCCTGTCGGCCCTGGTCGAGTGGTTGGAACAGATACGTTCGTTAACCCTGACGCTCCTTACATATCTCTGTATGACGCTCGCCGCGAAGTGTTCCCAACGATGACGAACACCGCGATCAAGCAAGAACTCTTGGAACTGAAGGCGACTGATCCGAAGGGTTACAAGGATTTTCTCGACTTGATGGATAAGTCTGGATATGACGACGTTGATGAAATGCTTCAGGGGGCCGCTCTCGCTAAGCAGGATGTGAATGAGTTCCTGAGTAGTCGCGCAGAGTTGGGTTTGTTTGGTTCTGGCTCCGGTGGTCCGACGACCACGGTGACAACGAACGAGTCCAATCGTGGTCAGGCGTTCACGACAGTCAACCCGCAGTTTGAGGCTGGCCTGGGTCGTCAGGTGAACCCTGATGAGGTGGCAGATTTTCAGGAGACTCTTAACCAGTTTGAGCGTGCGAACCCGTATGTGACGACTTCCGGTAGGGGTTTCTCTAAGACTACTGGTGGGTTCAACCCTGCTGAACTGGCTCGGTCTTACGTCCAAGGGCAAGACGATTACGCAGAGTCTCAGGTTGCGTCGAACTTCCTTGGTGTTCTTGATGGCATTCTCGCAGATCCAAGCAATCGACCTGGCCCTGATCTTCAGGAGCGCATGTCAAGGATGGGCTACTAATGGTCTACAACCCGCTAGACAAAGACGGTGACAAAGAAGTTTCTAAGAAGGAGATGAAACGCTTCAATAAAGGGAAGCGGAAAATCGACGAGTTCGAGACCAAGAAGTATGCACAGCAGTTCGGGTACGGAGCGGCCTACCTTGAGAAGAACCAGGGACTCATTGACGTTTTCAATGAGTTGATTGGGGATCTTGTCACCGATGCCTCCATCATTGAGGCTCGCATTAAGGGAAGCGACTGGTACCGCCAGTACAACGTTGAATGGCAAGAGAAGGACAAGCAGCGTTCGGAGTTGGGTGAGGACGCTTTCAACGTCATCATCGACAACGATGTCGAGGAGTTGCGTAAGAGGTTTGAGGCTCGCGGTTCTACCGTCCCTCCTGACGAGGTTCTTCGAGACTTGGCTATCAAGTCTTTCTACGGAGTTTCGGAGCGTCGTAAGAGTTACGAGGATTACGACGAAGAATGGCTTGACGACATTGTTAATGGCTACGTCAACTTCGATAACACCCAGATGGTCGGTGGCGTCGAGGTCTTCGATTTCGACGGTGAGGCGGGTGCTAAGTCAGATGAGTTGTATCAACTTGCTCGGAACTATGGCATTGACACCTCTATGTCGAACACCGCTTTTACTTCTTGGTTTAGGACGACCCTTAATCGTTACCTCGATGGTGACATCCAGAAAAATGCTTTGGATCAGGAACTCAAGGACATGGCTAAGGGCTTGTACCCAGGTCTCGCTAAGCAGATTGATAACGGGTACGACGTTGTTACCGCCATCAATCCCTACCAAAAGGTGATGGCTCAAGAGTTGGAACTTCCCGAACTTGACTTCAATGACCCGCTCATGCAGGGAGTCGTGAACTCGATGGGAGATAACGGTGAGTGGCAGCCTCTTAATCTTTATGACGCTCGAATGATGGCGCGTAAGGATGAGCGGTTTGACTACACATCTACAGCCATTAAGGAGAAGACCGACATTGCTTCGAGGATTCTCAAAGACTTCGGGTTCTTGGGTTAGGTGGTCTGAGTGGCTCTAATTTATGCAGGCGGTCGGTGGCGTGAGGTCGATGACGATGCACAAGCGAACGTAGAACCCCGCAATCCGCGCGTACCTAATAGGCCAGCACCCGGTCCCGGTTCAAAACCGGGCAGAGGACCAGGCAAGTCACCCGAGGCTGTGCCGATGCCCCGACTACCGATGCCTCCGCGAACTCCTACTACTACTACCGACGACAAGCCACCACCGCCAGCGCCTACAGTCACAGGCACTTACCAGAAGAGAGTCCTTGGCGGCTACCTTGCCACGATAGAGCGCCTGTCAGATGGGACAGAGCGCGAGGTTTACCGTGAGCGTTCTCAGTCTGCCGGTGATGCAGTCAACCTGATGTTCCAGAACCTTGGCCTTGGTCAGGGTCTCATTGACAGCATGAACGCCAGTATCAAGAGTTTGTACGCCAACTTCCTTGACCCGTCTGAGGCACAAATCTTGAACGAGATCTACACCTCTGACGCTTACAAGCAACGCTTCAAGGGTAATGAGGTTATTCGTCAAAGGTTGGCTGGTGGTCAGGGTCGCCCAGGCGACCGCATGTTGACACCCGCTCAGTACATCGAGCAGGAGCGTCAGTACCGGGAGATCCTGCAATCCGCTGACATGCCTGGTGGCTTCTACGACTCACCTGATGATTTCACGAATCTGATCGGTAACAGCATCAGCGTTGCTGAGTTCCGCAACCGAGTTGACACGGCATACACGGCACTCAACGAGGCAGATGACTTCTTGAAGGAGCAGTTATCTACATACTATGGATTGACGACGGGCGAGATGGTTTCGTACTTGTTGGACCCGGCGAGGGCGACCCCGATTTTGAATCAGAGGGAGACCAACAATCCGTATGGACTGAACTCGTACAGAGAATTGCAGAGGCAGTACGACACAGCCGAGGTCGGCGCTGCAAGCGAGCGGCTTGGCGGGAAAGATATAGCCAGGGGATTCGCTGAAGAGTTCGTTGACGCTGGCAAGGCTGATAAGGCTGAGCAGGCATTCTCCACAGCCGTTGCAATGGAAGGCGATGTCACTCGCCTAGGCAAGTTGTACGGCGACGACACGATGAACTATCAAGGTATCGCTCGTGAGTCTGCTTCGTTAACTGGTGGCGCTGCCATAGGTAAGCGTCGTCGCAAGTTCGCCAGTAAAGAGCGAGCGCAGTTCAAGAAGGAAAGTGCTCTCGGACGAGGCTCCTTGTCCAAGAGAACAGACGTTTAATACGTCGGGGCATGACAGGTAAGAGGTAAGCGTAAATCGGGGCGGTAACTCCCGCGTTGCTTCCTAACTCCCGTTCGATTCGGGACATGTCCACCCATAGCAGGATCGGTCGGCCCCTGCGTGAGTAGTAGTCCGATAGTCGCTACAGCCATTCGCGGTAACCCCCTTGACGCGATGTGGGTAGTGCAACCCGAAGAAGGGCATACACAGAAAGGGTGTACCGATGGCCCAATACGAGAATGAATACGATGAAGAGTCGATGTCCGGCTCTGATCTTATTAAGCACCTCCGCAAGCAGATCAAGGATCTGTCTTCAACGCTCGATGAGCGTGATGACCAACTCGATGAGTTGTATACGGAGGTTAGGTTCAACGACCTAGCAGCAGCACTCGAAGAGTCTGGCGTAAGTCCAGAACTTGCACAGTATGTGCCGGATGAGGTTGAGGATATGGATGACCTCTACGGCTGGCTTGACGAGAACGCTGAGATATTCGGCATTGAGGCTGTCGATGACGAAGGACAGGATTATGAAGAGGAGCAATCCTTGATTGATCCGGCAGTCGTTCGTGCCGCAGAAGATATGGCTCGGTTAACGGACGGTGGGATTGACCCCACCGTTGGCACATCTGTCGAGGACTTAATTAATTCAGCGCAGAGTCCCGAAGAGTTGCAAGCCATTCTACGCGGTCAGTAAACAAGTCCAACGAAAAAGTGAAAGGAGGCGAAGATGGCTAACAACCCAATCGGTACCACGAGTCACACTCATACCGCTGACTCGACCAGTACCACCACGATGGGGCACCTAGTTGTCACCGCCTATGACAAATTCGTTGAGATGGCCCTTCGCTCGGAACCCATGTTCCGTAAATTCGCCGATAAGAAGCCAGTCGATGTTACATCGCCGGGTTCTACTGTCGTTTTCCAACTGCATAACGACATTGCGCGGGTTACTGCGGCTCTCAACGAGACTCAGGACATTACCTCTACTGCGATGGAGAACACCAACAAGGTTGCTGTTACCGTCAATGAATATGGTAATGCCGTAACGACCACGGAGCGGTTGTCTTTGGAGGCTATCTCCCGAGTTGACCCAGCCGTGGCCGACGTACTCGCGTTTAATCAACGCGACAGCCTTGACGCTCTGGTGTGGGCAGTCATGGTTGGTGCTCAGACAGCATTCACCAACTCTGCGGGGTCTTCAAGTACCCCGGCTCTGCCTGGTGAGAACCTGTCTGGCGGCACGCCTGGAACCATCACCTCGGCTTCCATTCGGAAGGCGGTCAGCAAGTTGCGCGGCGCTAACGTCCAGCCCCGCGAAGGTTCCTACTTCATGGGATTCATGCACCCAGATGTTTCTTTCGATCTTCGGAGCGAAGCAAACACTCAGGGTAATGACCAATGGCGTGCACCCCACGTTTACAACGAATCCGGTGTCGGAGCAATCTGGGACGGAGAAGTAGGCGTATTCGAGGGAGTCAAGTGGGTAGAGACTCCGCGTGCAGAATCCCAATCGGGTTCTGGCGCGAACAAGATCTACGACACCTTGATTATCGGCAAGCAGGCGCTTGTCGAAGCGGTTCAGTACGAACCGAAAACGATTGTATCGCCGGACGTTGACAAGTTGCGTCGGTTCCGCACCGTGGGATGGAAGTTCTACGGCGGCTGGAATACGTTCCGCAACGAAGCGCGTTACAGCATCAAGGTCAAGAGCAGCATCGCTGCCTAGCCGTTGTGTGGAGGGGTCGGCCTTCGGGTCGGCCCCTCTGCCATGACAAGGAAAAAATGCCAACGTTTAAGACTCCTCATCGTCACATTAAGTACGGGTTAGAAAACCCTTTGTGGTGGGCTGAAGTTGTCGAGGGCTATTGGGTTGTGAAGACAGCCGAAGGGACTTGGCAACAACTTGTTTGCCCCACTCCTGAATTTATTCGTTCGTGTCAAGCCTCTTATCAGGGAGGAATGATCCACGAAATCACTCAAGCACAAGCCGACGAACTGACGGCAGGCGGTTACGGAAGTTATGTCACTACATAGGCACATCACGCATCCAGATTTTGTTGAGGGCTGCTTCGGCTGCAAGGCATCTACTTTGCAATGGGTCTCGATGGACGCTCAGAACAAGAACCGGGCGAATGATCGGGAGTTGGATGCGTACAGGTCTGCCCGTAAGCAAGGCATTCAACCCAGGTCAACGCAGATGAAAGACATTACCCTCGCGGTTCGCGCCTCTGAGCAAGTCGGTCGGGCGGTCAAGGCATGAGCACTTTCCTTGAGATTACAGAAGAAACTCTTGCAGAGGTTTCTTCGTATGTTCGCAACCAAGAATCCCTCACGGTTCTGTTGCAGTCGGTTTCGGATACTGACTTGACCTTCACGGTTGATGATGCAACCGCTCTTAGTCGAGGTATCGCTGAGATAGGCGATGAACTTATTTACATCAAGTCGGTCAATAAGACCGCTGGCACGGTCGAGATCATGCCCGGTGGTCGAGGCTTCCGTGGAAGCACCGCTACTGCTCACTCCGTAAATGCCTTTATTCGCAATAATCCGACATTCCCCCGAACTCAGGTAAAACGGGCAATCAACGACACGATCCAGGGTATTGACCTTGTTGCCATCGGAAGTCACACGTTTACCTTCGACGGCGTTACTTACGCCTATCCCCTGCCGACGGACTTCGAGGAAATTACTGGGGTCTCATTTGACGCGGTTGGGCCGACAGATGTTTGGCACCTTCTGAAGCGGTATCGAGTGGACAGGAACTTCAGGGTTGATGGTGCTCCTAGCACCGTCAGGTCGGCCATTGTTTTGCTTGAGGCTCCGATGGCTGGTCGAGATGTTCGTGTGCAATACACGAAGTACCCGTCTCCCCTGGCAAACAACTCGGACAACTTTGCGTCCACAAGTGGTCTTCCGCAATCGACGGAAGACGTAATCCGTCTTGGTGCTATGTGGCGTTTGGTCAGCACGATTGATCCCGGCAAGGTGACGGCGGTGTCGCCGTCGGCAGACGCTATGGATGCTCCCTTCGAGGTGGGGCAATCCTCCTCTGTCGCTCGCTACTTGTACCAGTTGTTCGGTGTTCGCCTGTCTGAGGAAAAAGCGAAGCAACAGAAAAATTATCTATCAATCATTCAGTACGCGAGGTAAGAAAGTATGGGAACTCCCGCTCGGTATTACTCTTCCACATCAGTTACCACGACACTTTCGCTGTCTATCTCTTCAACCGACGTTGCTATTCAGGTTGCTTCATCTAGCGGCTTCCCGTCCAGTTATCCGTTTACTTTGATCCTGGCGAAGGACTCAGCCAATGAAGAGATCCTTACGGTGACTGCGCTAGTCGGCTCTCAGTTTACGGTCACGCGAGGTGTCGATGGAACGTCTGCACGAAGCCATACGGCTGGGACTTCTGTTGAGCACGGTGTATCTGCGCTCGACTTCACAGACCAGCGCAGCCATCAGGCTGCCGCAGCCAATGTTCACGACATCGGCTCGACGGCGAGCGTTGTTGGCACAGACACTACGCAAACGCTGACCAACAAGACGCTGACTTCCACCACTCTTGGTGGTGACTTGGTTGCCGGAACCAACAAGATTACCGGCTTGGGAGATCCTGCTTCAGCGCAAGATGCTGCTACGAAGAACTTCGTTGAGACTGGCGTGACCAGTCAAGTTGTGGCTGCAACCACTCAGGCCACCAACGCGGCAACCTCAGCAACGGCTTCGGCTGCCTCGGCGTCAGCGGCTTCGACCAGCGAAACTAATAGCGCAAACAGCGCCACAGCGAGTGCAAACAGTTCCACAACCGCCAACTCAAGTCAGGTAGCAGCGGCGTCCTCGGAAACGAACGCGGCTGCTTCGGCGGCAGCGGC
>Ga0163179_10001811_pt1 | contig 14975 bp, 16 predicted proteins | sample AtlANTMetagenome_FD_109643 | JGI IMG/M metagenome (GOLD analysis project Ga0163179, IMG submission 109643) | Marine eukaryotic phytoplankton communities from the Atlantic Ocean - Atlantic ANT 2 Metagenome | ecosystem: Environmental > Aquatic > Marine > Oceanic | place: North Atlantic Ocean...
AGGAAGTTGATGATCAGGAGGAAGTTGATGATCAGGAGGAAGTTGATGATCAGGAGGAAGTTGATGATCAGGAGGAAGTTGATGATCAGGAGGAAGTTGATGATCAGGAGGAAGATGATGATCAAGTAGTGTCTTTAGGGGGGGAATCGGGTAATGACGATAACCCATACTTTGAAAGCCCAAGTCCTCGTAAAGAAATTGTAGATGTTAAACCTGAAAAGGTTCGTCGTGGTAGAACCGCAACTCTTAAGGAGTTAGAAGCGAAAAAAGAGGCAAAAAGAATGCTGAAAGAAGAGATCAAGCGAAAAGAGAAGGCTAAGGCTCTACGTCGAGAAAGAGAGAAAGAGGAACGAAGACGTATTCGTAGGACTAAGGAGAAGGAGAGACATCGTAGGACTAAGGAGAAGGAGCGACACCGTAGGACTAAGGAGAAGGAGCGACACCGTAGGACTAAGGAGAAGGAGCGACACCGTAGGACTAAGGAGAAGGAGAGACATGGTAGGACTAAGGAGAAGGAGCGACATAGTAGGAGTGAGAGGGAAAGATTATCACATAGGAAGAAGGTTAAAGAGCGTTATCTTAATGACCCCATGCGATATTACAAGGAGTTTCGCAAGAAGCCCTCAGATTTTCGAAAGCTTCACTCAAGTTCTCCCATGAAGTACTCTTCATCTTCTGCAGAATCATCTTCATCTGATGATTTTCCTAGTCCTAGTACTCCTCGTAATCGAAGAGATCAGGAAAAAATGTTTAATAAGATGCGGGACCTACAGCGACGCCTCTATGAGATTGAGATTGAAAATCGCAAGCTTAGAGCTAAGAAAGATAGGAAAAAATATAATTGATCTATGATTATACATATTAAAAATCATAAATCATGGCTGAAGTATGTATCAGATGTAGACATAGTCGACTAATTCCTGGGGATAATTGGACTAATCCCAAAAGACACATAAGTGCGTTGGTTAAAGGAGGTAAAATTATAGCACATGCTGAATCAACTCTAGGGGGTAGACCAACCTGTTCTACAATCTTAGGTAGATCTTGCCATGCAGAGATGTCTGTACTCAAACTGATAAGTTCTAAACTAGGAAATAAGAGAAAGTTAGCAAAATACACTATGTGGAATGCGCGCTGGACTCGTAATGGAGATCTAGCTAATGCTAAGCCGTGTCTTCATTGCCAACAAGTACTCATACGTATTGGAATCAAAAATATAGTTTTTTCTACTAATCAAGGTGTGTTCATTAAATCTAAGTTATCCCAGTTGGACTGCCATCTTAGTTCAGGGTATCGATATTAATATTGTATAATCTAAGATTATACAACCAACAATCTCATAATGAAGAAACCTAGGGTATTCATAATTAGGTCACTACCTCGTCCATACCACCATTTCTCATTCTCTTTTGAGTTAATATTATTAGGGCAATCTCCGAACCCCCCCATTATTGCAGGTCTGGTTTCTCCCAATATCCATTCTATGGCCTCCCATGTAGTTCCCATACCTAATACGGCTATCGGATGTGTCGGAAACATGTACCCCATTATACCATACCAACAAAAATGACTAATGCTCCATCCATCTAGATCTCCTATCCCGATCTTGGTCATTAATGGGTCAATATATGTAGGATGTAGACTTCGATATCTTCCATAGGGAAATATGAATAGAACTGGGAGTGCTACAACTCCACAAACTGCAAACACTGGTAGGTCTGACATTTCTGTTGTCTATAGTTGTTCCTATAAATTACTTCTCCTTCTGTTCAGACTTATTTATCAACTGGATACACGTTTCTATAATTACGTTGGTAATTTTATCATACTTGTTACCTAAGAATAACCCTGTTCCTATTCCGGCAATGAACCCTAACAGCCCTGTGTAACTCAAGATCATACCTAACACTAACCCAGTTGTAAATATAATGTATTGCTCAGTATCTCTGCAGTTCTTGGGCATCTTTATATATCTACAATATAATCCTACTCAACGCTTCGTTTCCTCAGGACGTTCTGTGTTCTTCCTCGGTTATTTATGATATTAAACAATTTCTACAGGTTCTAATAGAATCGTTATGCATTATCTTGATATCTGTCATCAGATCACGTTCAACTTTCTCTAGATTAGTTTCGCGTATGATAACTGATAGAAGTTCTTCCAATCCTTGACCAGTTTTTGCGCTGATTTCTACGTGAGGAGCAGATAGCTCGATCGCAAAAGTTTTGCCACGATCTACACAAGTTGTATAGGCAGACGGTCCTTTATCCATCTTATTGCCTACTACAATAATATTAACCTTCTCTAAATTACGAACCTTTTTGTATAAAGAGTGAAGTCTCCTTAACTCCATGACAGACTCGCATCTGGTGATATCATAGACAAAGAGTATAATGGTGGTGCCAGTGATGTACGGAGTAGTTATGGTGTCGAAGCGTCTGTCACCTGCCAAGTCCCAAATACCTATCTTAGCATTATATGCGGGAAGTCTTCGAGCAAAATAGTCAACCCCAATGGTAGGGTTATGTTCTAGATCTGGCTCCTGTCTGGCTAAGCGGGCACCAATGCTAGATTTACCAACCGCATTACCCCCGCACAGCGCCATTTTTAGAATCCGTTGTTGCTGTGTGCTCATTTATATCACAACAACATTCTTTTAATACCTAAAGAATGGCTCGGTGAAAATAAACTCATGTTGACCAATGAATCTATTACGTTCGGAAAATACAAAGGTAAGACTCTGGGTCATGTACTAAAAGATAGAGGGTATTGTGATTGGCTTAAGGATCAAGAATGGTTTCGAGATAGTTATGAATATCTATACAATAGAATATGCGAGTACGATCCTCGTAGTTACTTCTTAACATCTTCAGGAGGTGATATTGTAGATTTTCTGTCCGATTACGCATTCTTTAATCTTCGGCCCGTAGATGATATAGAGCTACCTATTACTTCTTCTGAGAAGTCATGTTATACTTACTATATTAGAGTAGTCCTAGGACTTAGAGATGAAGTTTACCGCAGAATGGAAAATGAGGAAGAAAATCCTTACGATATCAAAGCTCCTACCAAGTGGCTCCAAAAGTTTGAGAAAGATTATGGTATTCCTCGTTCGGAGTTCAAGGAATTCCTAGCTTCTTATGACCTTATCAATATTCCATACATAGTTAAAAGGATAAAGGAGGAGGGAGGGTTACAATATAAAGGAGCTGACTCTTTTCTGATAGCCAAGGCGCGCTCTGTTGACCAAGAAAAATGGTGGGAGGATGTTCTCAAGAGTCGCTACGGAGAATCTCTTACAGTGCAACATATCTATAAAAAATGCATTTTTGATTTTCTGAATATTGACACTCAGACTATATTCGAGTGTAAGCTTGGTTTGAAGGATTTCTGTAATGAACAACATCGAAAGTATAAATTAGCTCTAGAAAAATATCGTATAATATATCTAATCTCTAAAGATTGTGTCATAGATATGGAACAAAAGAAAATCTTCACTACTGATCCTGGAGAATACGATACCTATCTTATTTCAATCCCAGGTCTCAAAAAACCTAGCTACCTTGATATACTGATGTTAGAAGAAGAGTTTTCCGTGGTGGAGGTCGCTAGCGTTGATATATTGTTCGGGGAATCTTAATACTTATTTAAGTATTAAGTTGATCTACATTTCATGCACGTAGGGACATTATTATCTGGTACAGTAATCCCTTTCTCTTTCATCACTTCATGAATAGAAGGTGTTGGTACAGCTATTGTTGAACATACACTACAGGGTACGTAGTCAGTCATCTTTCTTACTGCAAATCCTGCGCGAGTTAAGCATTCCACGAATGTTCGCAATACGATATGATCCTCCTCAAAATTTAGCTCTCTTACAGCTAAGACTTCCGTTGGCTTTACACCAACACGAGCACATAATCCATGCCAATTATTATTTAAGTGAGGATACCCGGAGCAGAAACCTGAAAATGCTCCTACTTGCCAATCTGGAAAGACCTTGTTAATAAGTTCGTTAACATGTCCTAGAGTAGGACAGTTTTTGAGATCATTAAGTATCTCTTCCTTATTGTCGGGATCTTGATATTTACTTGATGAAGGTTGAGCAGTTGCCATTATTTTTGCTTTGTCATCTATGACTTTAAATGAGTCATGCAATATTATACACGGACTCTAATATTTTGTTTTCTTTAATCCATTGTCTTCGCTCTTTGTGAAAATCGCGACCTTGAAGCCAATAAATAAAAGGTTTCCATCCAAACCTTGTTGAGTAACACCAACACATGTTATTTAGTGTTTCCTGAATAAATTTTTATTTTTTATCTTCTTGGTTAGTAATAAAATGTCAGCAACAGCTTCAAATGGTGGAGGTTCGGTTTCACTCGAATCGGGCATCCGTACTTGCAAAGTAGTAACCGGGTGGGCAAATAAAGTTCAGTCCGATAGGTTTCAAAATCCCAACCTGATGGTATGTCCTGTCTGGAATGGTGTGGATACCGCCGGGCGTCGTGCCTGTCCAGATTCTTTTATGACAAAACGCGCTGGATGCAACAGTGCAGAAGATCGTGTAGTGGTAGAGAACAATGTTTCTCGACCACAGTACATGGAATACGTCAATCTTAACGCAGCGGGTATTGCTGCACCCATCTACGGTAAGACACTACCGTATCAGCAGGAGGTTGCTCGTAGCAAGGATGCAATGAGTTACCTTCCTTCGGATAAGCACCTTGGTATGACGGGTCAGTTTGGAAATGGTGGAGGTTACACTGCCGAGACTCTCAAGGGCTGTAACGGTATGGGATCCAGCGCCGGTCCCTCTGCTTACAATGAGACCTATCCGATGGCTCACCAAAATGTTAAGAACTTCCCTATGGAACAGTACCAGATGGCTCAGCAACATCAGCACAACCGTCAGGCGGCATCCATGCAGACGGGATACGGAAGTTACAACCGTCGTCGGGCAGCTGGTTTCTAAATATCTTGTATTAATCTAATACTAATAATGTATTAGATGATTAAACAGGGACTTGGTATACAATATCTATACGAAGAATACCACTGGTTAGAGGCGAACCTTTAGCACACACAACGGTATCTTGTTGTATCGAATTGTGAGATTGAGTAATGTACAATTTGTATTGATCACCATCAAGATCGGTAACATTTAGTGGTTCAAATAGATGATCAACTACTTGACCATCGGGATCTGTAGTAATCTGTGATACCTGTAGGTAGGGTATATTATTAGGACTCAATGGTTTGACACTACTTATTTTGGCTTGAGTCAATATAGACCCTTTCGGAATTGTAAGATTATCTCCAGAAGGTGTTAGGAATATATTGGTACTTTCTGTGCCACTTTCTGTACCATCATACTTAATAGTACCCGTCACTGTTTTTATTGTAAAACCTCCGACACTGAAGGTCATATTTGCCACGGAAAGGTCCGCAACGTTAATTATAGGAATCTGCTCCGTAAAGTTATATAGAGTGAAAGGAGTGGACATTTTATAATATATCAATAAATTTCAACTTTCTCAAATAAGTCGTTAAAGGGGAAATATGCGGAGGATAAACCGATTTATAGATTGGAGAGTATAATTTCAAATAATCATGAACCCCACATTGAAACAAGTGAATAAGCTGGTGCTGGCATTTCTCGATGAGAATAAAGGCGCTGCAAATCTTGAAGAGCTATGGATGGACTCAGTCAATCAAAAACAAGTGAAGAATCTATTGTCTCGTGCTAGTCGCCCTCCTAAGGATCCTCAAGCTCCTAAGCGAGGTAAGTCTTCATACCTGTTCTACTGTCAGGATAACAGAGATAAAGTGAAGAAAGATCTGGGTGAGGACTCTAAGGCAACGGATGTTACCAAGGAGCTGGGAAAGAGGTGGAATGCCCTTAAGAAGGATAAAAAGAGTCAGAAAAAGCTTCAGGAGTATGAGGCACTTGCTGCTGCGGACAAGAAGAGGTATGAGAAAGAGAAGTCAGAGTATACCCCTCCTGATAATTTGGTTTCGGGGAGGAAGAATGGCCCAAAACGTGCTAAGTCTGCTTACCTTTTCTTTTGCGATGATTTCCGCTCCAAGGTAAAGAAAGAACTGGGTGAGGATTCTAAGGCAACGGATGTTACCAAGGAGCTGGGAAAACGCTGGAATGCTCTTAAAGCAGATGACGGAACTGGTAAGTATGATAAGCTTGCCGAGAAAGATCGCGAGCGCTATCAGCAAGAGAAGAACGTCCTTTCGGACACTGACGAGCTTCTTGAGAAGAAGGCTGCTCCTAAGAAAGCCGCTGCGAAGAAGTCTGCCCCTAAGAAGAAGTCTGCCCCTAAGAAGGGAAAGAAATCTTCCACTAATAAGTCGGTTGGAAAGTCCTCTGGGCGCACCGGCTATCAAGTTTTTTGTACTGAAAACCGTCCTTCTTTCAAGAAGGACAATCCCGATGCAAGTGGAGCAGAAGTTACTAAGAAACTTTCCGCGGCATGGAAAGCTCTGAGTAAGAAGGCTCAAGAAAAGTACAAGGAGAGCGCGTAAATATTTTAATACTAAAAAAGTATTAAGATTTGGATCTCGATTCACGCCATTCTTGGTGAACTTTTTGTAATACATCTGCTTGTGATAACGAAGCCGATGGTTGAGTAGTAACTTCAATGGCCCCAACAGGTATAGTTACTTTATCTGCTTGTGATAACGAAGCCGATGGTTGAGTAGTAACTTCAATGGCCCGAACAGGTATGGTTACTTCATCTGCTACCTGTGGACGATCTTCTCGCGAAGTAGTATTTATAATTACTGTTTGAGTATTGACAGAAGTCTGGCTTTGAGTTCTACACGCACAACGTAGCACACACCCCATTATAGCTATGAATGTTATAACAGATGGGATTACTACAGCTTTCCAATCGTCAATGTAACCAGTATATTGAAGTGAAGTAGTAGTGGCGGTAGATATTCCACCAAGAAACACAGTTCCGGCTAAAAATCTATCAAAAAGACAGCACATCTTCTGTCCTATAGTTCGACAAATATACCAACACATTTTATATAGTACAATATAAATGCTATAAATAGCAAAAATAACAGGGAATTTTCAAAGTTGATTTTATGTTTCGAATATTAGGAAAATGTCAGAACATGTCGATCATAGGAAAAAATCTGAATATGGTACCTGTCCCTGATCATATGCTTGACCAAGTAATGTCTTTCATGTCTCAGTTAGATGTAAAGGAAGATGATGACGTTACTATGACGTCATCTAGTGAGGAGAAAGAAGAACAAGAGGATTGTGAAGTTCAAAAAGTCATTAACGCTAGGCCCAGTGGTACTAAGTGGACGTTTCAAGTCCTCTTCAAAGACCGTAGTGTGCATTGGGTGAGCGAAGACAACTGTTCTTGTGAAAACAAGATTGCTGAATATCTGGAAGGTAAAGGTGTACGAACCCATTATCTACTTTGTCGTGTATCAACAAAGGAGCAGGCCAGCGAAACAAGCACAAGCCTAAAAGGACAAGAGCATGAGCTTCGCGCTGCAGTGGCTAAAACTTCTACTGTTCCACATATTCGTGTCAGGATTAGATGCTCTAATATTAGTGGCTCTGCCTACAAGTCCATACCAGCTGTCATGAAGAAAATTGGCACAGCTGCACGAGCTGGAGATTCAATCTGGGTATGGCGTGTAGATCGTCTGAGCAGGAATATTGTACACTATCTATCTTGGCTCGAGGACCTTAACAGTAGGGGGGTTGAGATCTACGCTCAAAGTGAGAAGCTACGTTATAGAACAGATAAACTTGCGTTTATTCAAGCAATACTCGATGCTCAAAAAGAATCTGCTGCGATAGGGGCTCGAGTGAAACTTGCTTATAGTAGGAAGCGTTCTCGTGGAGATGATAGAGTTGGGGGGCTTCCGTATGGCAAAAGATATCGCCGCATATTTGATGTTGATGGTAAGACTGTAATCAGAAAAGTTGTTGAAGACAACCCGGAAGAACGTGCTATTATTGATGATATTAAAGGGGCCATGTACAAAGAAGCACCTAAAACAATAGCTAAGAGACTCAACGAATCACGCAAATTTAAGAAAGGAAAAAAATGGAATGCGCGCATGGTGCGTAGGTGTCAGAATAAGTAATTTTACGTAAAGTTATACTGAATAGTATAACTTTTTTCTAGAAATAAATGTTGTAATGAGAGGTAATAATGCTTAAGTATAATTTCATGCTATTCTATAAATAATGACTAAATTAAACGCAAGAGACAACATTGGGATGACATTTTCTATAATAATGATCGCCATGATAGTATTTACTGGCTTTCTTCTTGTAGAACGCACTTCTGTTAGTGATAAATGGAAGTTGCCTGTTGCAATCTCTGCTATGGTTACTGGTATAGCCGCTATTCACTATTTTTATATGAGAAAATTATGGTTATCTAATAAATCTAGCCCAGTTGTATATCGTTATCTTGATTGGTTTCTAACTGTTCCTTTACAGCTTTCCGAGTTTTACTTAGTATTATCTGTAGATGGGCCAGCTCCCAAAGATTTCTTAGCCAAGTTATTAATTGCCAGTTTCTTGATGATATTGTTTGGCTTTTTGGGAGAAACGGGGCGTGTTTCTAGACCTGTAGGATTTGTATGTGGAATGGTGGCCTGGGTGTATATATTATATGAAGTCTTCTTAGGAGGTGGAGCTAAACTAAAGAATGATTCGTCAAATCCATCAATTAAGATAGCATATAATGCAATGAAGTGGATAGTCACTATAGGATGGTCAATATATCCTCTAGGTTACATTCTTAAAGAAAAGGATATGAACCTGGTATATAACCTTGGGGATTTTGTAAACAAAATTCTGTTTGGAGGTGTAATATTGTATGCTGCGAAAAAGGATACCAAAGTATGTGAGAGTTAAAACCAGATGAAAAGTTAAAAATGAAAATTAGAACTAACTTAAAAGGAGCCATTGTCATACAAACCATGAAAACCATATCTGGTTCATCGTACACTATTGGTGCCAAGATCGGTTCCGGTACATTTGGTGTAGTATATCAGGTGACCAATAAAGACGGTCAGACATTTGCCCTTAAAAGGTTCCCTAAAGAAGCTGAAATAGATCTTGGCGCATTGAGAGAAATCTCGATCTTGAAAATGTTTCAAGGTAACAACGAGGGAATAATGGGTCTAGTAGATATTATGATGACAAAAACCCAGGTTGGAATCATCATGCCATGCTATTCCATGGATCTCTATCAGGCAATAACCGATAAAATCCTGACAAAGGATCATCGTCGTCAGATCACCTTGCAATTGCTAAAGAGTCTCGCTTTTCTAAAGCGCAATGGTATACTTCATCGCGACATTAAGCCTGACAACGTATTACTAGATGGAAATTTTAATCCAGTATTAGCTGATTACTCGTTATCGAAGGTATTTAGAGGCATGTGTAAAAATGGTAGTCATACTGGAAGAATAGCAACCGCTACGTATCGTGCACCCGAAGTAGTAGCAAAGAAACCGTATGGATTTCCAGCCGATGCGTGGTCTCTAGGGGTAGTTCTATATGAGATGTACACACAAAAACAGCTACCTGTGAATAAAGATAAGGCAGCTTTGCGCTTTTTAGTCCAGGAAATACCCCGGTTTAAGAATACTCCGTTGGGTCATCTTGTAAAAGGTCTACTTAAACTTAATCCTGAGAAACGCCTTACCCCTTTACAGGCATTAAGAGGATCTATGTTTTCATCTGATTATACTCCACCTGTTATTTGGAAAACAAAGTCATCGTGCAGAGTGTCCCCGGAAATAAAGGACTGGTGTGAAACATTGGACGCCGAAAAGGAGGTGACGTCATGGGCAGCACAAACTTACTATGATAGCGTTCTGGACTGTACTCCATTTAATGCGGTAGCTCTAGCATGTAAGATGTACGAGACTGAACTTCAAAGTTACGAGGATTTTGAGGAGTATCCACGTGAAGAAAGAGCTATTCTGAAAGGTATGAAATACAATCTTTTTGTCTAAGAAACATGTTTTAATTTGTGATAACTATAATTGTATCACAAATTCAGATTATGTCGGGAGTTCCAAGCACCAACGCTACTTCCTTAGCATTCTTATTAATTGTTAGTTCGGATAAATCTACTTTCTTGGCAAAATCCTTGAGACTTATATCTAGCTTCTTCTTGCGAATCCAATAATAAGTAAGAGCTGCGGCAACAGATTGAGGCCTGGAACGGTTGAGCTTAGATGACCGATTCTTAATTCTAGCATATAGGTGTATTACCTCAGACTTTTGGTCCGGAGTAGCTCTAAACTTGTTCATGATATCATGCACAAGATGGACTGGGGTAATAACAGTTGTATGTATCTTTGAGTCTTTCGGAGCATTAACAGCAACGATCTTAAGACCATGTAGACCATTCTTACGTGTAAGACCAAAGAGTTTTACCAGGTTATCTGGTGTCTGATGTTTACCAGACATCTTATATGCATGAAATATACAAGCAAATACAATAGCTTTTCTAGAGTTTCCTCTGTAAATTTGACCTTTAGTAACCTGAGTATACAGCTCGTCAGCCTTCGTCACTATAGTCTCACTAAATCCCATATTTTCTACGTCCTTAGTAATATTCCTCTCGTCAGTTTTACGAATTTGGACTCTGTTAGGATCAGCTCCGCGTCTACTATCAGATGGTCCATAATATCTCCACTCCTTTTCATGAGTGATAGTATGCTGAATCTCTTCTCCACATGAGAGACATGTAATAACACCAGACTCATTTATGGTGTCTACGTGTTGGCATTTGTTACCCTCGGGAACAATAGGTGGTGAAGGTTCTTTAATAGTTTGGTATGCAGCAAGGGCTTGATTAAAAAGCTCAAATTGGGACATGGTTATCAAGTTTAGTTATTCCAATATTTTTTGTTTCCTATTTTCGTTTTTGTATTTACCGTGGTAAACCTAGAGATTTGTTTACCCCCTTCGCAGGCTCTCCTTCTTTCATGGACTCTAGAGACTTCTGAAGATCGGTAAGATATTTATCTTTTTCGCTACCCTCTTGGACGAACTCAAAAGGTGCTGCTATTATACAATTACCAGGCTGAGTTTCATATACCTCATCATAATCATCTATAATCACAGTATTGTTCTTGTTGTATCCAATTAATTCGTACTCATCCCAAAACATCCTTAAATCCTTGGTACCTCCCTTTTTCTTTTTTGAAATATCACAATGATATGAGAAGAATATCCAATCTAGATGACGCCCAGGTTTAGATAGAATGATCTTATCGATAATAAATAGTGCATAATCCTTACTAGCCGCTGTCCATACAGAAACATTAAAATTAGCAAACAAATAATCGAGAAAGCTTTGAAGATTTGGCCTTTCAAATACTATATAGTAACCATCCATATCATGAAATGCAAATTTCTTAGCCTTATTTTTATGTTTCTTGAAATCTTTGGAATCCCAGTCTTCAGCACTAATCAATGTTTGATCTAAATCAAGTACCACATTCATTTTGTGAGTATTAACCATTTATATATTGTGTATCTTTTTTAAACTTCTCCGCTTCTTCGCGATTTACTAGCCGATTCTCTTTCTTTTTGCATCGCTTGTGCCATTGCCATTAGATTACTGGAACCAGAGCTTGTGTGTGCGCTAGAATCCCTATTAGGTTCTTGTCTTTGACCGAAAGACTGAGAGAGCTCATAATTTCCTGCTCCCTGACGTATACCAACAGGTGGAGGTTTTATTTCAACGTCATCCTCTGACTCAGCATCTAAGTCAACTATATTTGTAATTTTCTTGGAAGTAGGTTTTGAAATTCTCTTCTTAACGGACTCAGGTTTTTGTCGTAATTCATCATCATCTTCTTCTTCTTGAGGAGGATCCTGTGTTTTAGGAGGTGGGGTTGAAGATGGAGGTGGTGGGGGGGGTGGCGGGGGTGCAAGCTGTTGTATGGTTTGCTGAGCCCATAAGAAGGCCCTATTTCCTTCATACTTCTCTACACCTCCATCTTGATAAACTAATAGTATTGTTGGCACACTAGTAACTTCTACACTTGTGGCTTTTTGGACCTTGGCCCTTATGTCCTCATTATCGATGCATACTAAAGTTAACCCCATTGCAGCTCCTAGATCGACTGGGGCTCCTTGTAGAGCAGTAACTAGATTCTGAGATTGGGGAGAGTACTTACTGTACAGTAACACACAAAGTTGATGTTGCATTTTTATGTGCTCTTTGCAATGTTTTAAATTGACAGAGGCTGGATACAATTTTAAGAATATATTGATGATATATAAATGGAGTATGCATCTAAAATTTGTAATGCGCCTATGTGCGATCTAAACTTCATGCGTCACGTAGGATGGGAAGAAAGCAATGACTGTATTAAGAAATACTTTAGCAAAGAGACAGTCGACATAATATCCAGGAAGGTCACGGAACTAACTTTGGGAGTAGACCCTCAAAATAGACCTATTGTTGTACCAACAGCTACTATTTGCGGACTAATGAGCGAGGTGTACGAATCCTTTCGTCCTCCAACCGGAGATATCTATGGTAGATACAATGTGCCTTCCGGTATGGGACCACAGACCTATGTCCAAAATATGATTGATCAGGTGATCGAGATAATCACTAGTAATATTACATATAGTTTAGGAATGGAGGAAAATAATCGTAAACTAACTATTTGGACCACAGTGTATGGAGACTTCAATGAACATGGACTCAGACAACATGCTCCCATCAAAGTACTAAACAAGAGACCGAATCCCATGGAGTTCCATATGCGTTACTAAGCATTTTTATGAATCTAATACTATTAAGTATTACATTAATATTGGCACTGATAAAATATGAGTAAAGACGATTGCAATAATAGTTGTCTTAGTTTTCCATGGAAGACAACGTCAACTCGATGGAGTCCAAATCAAGAAAAAGCTGCAAGTCAGTTCATGCGTAATGCCGTCAACGAGTACGGTTGTTTTCAGGGCGATAAAGTTTCACAGGCAGTAGCAGGTGGTATGCATGATGGCAAATGCCTAACATGTCTATGCCCGTACGGAATGAGTTATAACCCAGATTCTACTAATAAGAATATTACAAAAATAATAGGTGAAAACTGCGTTGATGTTAAAGAACGAGACTGTAAGGGTGAAAGTATCATGGGACAATGTTTGGACGACAACCCAACATACGACCAAACAACCCTAAAAAAAGTCTATAATACTTGGTTCTGGTTCCCTAACTTAAGTAAAGATCATCTCCAATCTTATATAGATATGCAAATTATGACATGTCATGCTATGGCAAACGGAGGAATCAACGGGAAGAAAACTACTCCGATTCCCGTTAGAGGTCTATGTCTTCCAGGGCTGATATGGCCTGATAAGAACAACTTAACATTCATTAATAAGAATTTTACAGAGTTAGGGGTGGGAAACGACAATAATCGTAAGCTTTTTGCACAATGGTTAGTATCTGCGTGGCTAGAAAACAAGAATCTGATCTCCGCTAGTAACACAGTGAATCCAGGTTTTCTTCTCTATATAAGCTTCAAGGATGGCCCGTGGCAAATTATCTATGCGGATGCAGCTACTGACAGCAGTATTATAAACCCTATCACCAATAAGCCATTCGGAAAATATCAGGATTGGAAGAACTCAACAGCAACTCCCGGAGGAGGATCACAATGGGTATGGGGAGCATTCATCCATTTCATACAAAACTATGTGGCTCCGTCGTGCACGAAGGGAAAGTTACCTGCTAATTTTTGGCTTCATCTTGACAAAGAAGGGTCCCAGTCCAACGACGATGGATTCACTGAACAGATGTATACCAATGCGGTCGCACACTTTATTGGTCCTCTCATTCAAGGCTGGAATAGTGAGGCTATTCTCTACCTTGCTACGGGAGTGGACGGAGGTGCAGCAATGGCTCCTAAAATAGAGTATTATAATTCTCCTGATCCTTCGTGCACCTCAGTAGGCCTAGACCCAAGTTGGTGCAATAAAAAAGAGCCGAACATAGGTGTACCTGAATGGTACTGGGGATTAGGAAACCAGATGCCTTGCGATGGTAGTGCAGGATCATATGAATATGCCAGAGCTGCATGCACTAGTTTATCTTCTCATAGACGCTTAGCTGGATACCCTAAACAGTTTATGGACTTAATCTCGGGGGTTAATGGTCGTGATACGGGTTCTAACTGTAAGCATAACGGGTGGTTAGGTCTTGGTGGTTTGGACGCTGCTGCCACGAATGCTGCAAATACAAACGTATGGCCCAGTTTCTCTATCGAGAACCTTAGTATGTGTGACCTGAATGATCCTGGCTGTTATAATCGCTGGCAGTGGGAGAAGACTAAGGATAGTGGAACTGATTCAAAACCCCGTAGATATACAGGAGACTGGGGGGAGAATACTACTATATGTAACAGTATGTTATGGGGGGGACTTCCAGATGGCGGGACAACTGCTCCAGTTAAACAGGGTATGAGACAATGTGGAGTATTTGACGGGTTTTCACATTGGAAATGGAAAGATTATGCTAACTATCTCAACTACTTCGCTAACACATATAATGCACATAATCTAATTACATACGAGGCTAGTTTTATCCCCTACCATTGGCTATATGATCTGGGAATAACCGATTCGACAGAGTGGAAAAATATTTTTGGTAGCAACATCGGGGACAAAGTTGCAATGTTAGCTCCTCCTACTTCATCGACCCCAGATCCTGATACATGTCCTTACGTAAATACAATAGGATCTGGAGCCACAGGGTGTAAAAAGGTAAGTGATAATAATCCTGCGGTAGATGGACACAATTATTGCAAAGCTGATTGCTCAATCAAATGTACTATCACCAATGGCAAGAACAACTGTAAACAGGACCAGAGCTGTGGAGCAGGAGGAGGATGGAATCCTGGACCTAAGCCTCCTGGACCTAATCCTGGA
>Ga0163179_10001812_pt1 | contig 14973 bp, 13 predicted proteins | sample AtlANTMetagenome_FD_109643 | JGI IMG/M metagenome (GOLD analysis project Ga0163179, IMG submission 109643) | Marine eukaryotic phytoplankton communities from the Atlantic Ocean - Atlantic ANT 2 Metagenome | ecosystem: Environmental > Aquatic > Marine > Oceanic | place: North Atlantic Ocean...
CTGTACAAAAAGCAGAGGTACCCGCTATCGCAGCAGACGCTCTACAACTCGCGAAGACATTGGGACTCGAAACCACACTCGAAGGCTTTTTGGAGCCCGAGAATCTTTCCCGCGGGGATCGGGAAATACCGCTACCAAAAAACGAAACAGGCCTACGCGCAGCACCTTGCCTCAAAGCCTGGCACTACCTTGTTGTGCAAGCGGATGGAAAGACGAGCCCATGTTGCGTGCTAGCCGGTGAAGGCGAGAGTATTGCAAATCGTTCCTTGGAGAGTCTCTGGAAGGAGAGTACATTTCTCAACTCAGTACGCCAAGGCATGCTCAACGGAAAACCTCTCGATCGATGTCGGGAATGCTCCGCAAACATTCTGGCCCACGAGACCACCATTCGGAGCCACCTCTAATGCCCATCAACGTCAATCTCGAACTGACCGACCACTGCAACATCAAGTGCCCGATGTGCAGTCAGTCCATGCGAGATGATGCCCACGGCGTCCCGAAGCGCTTTATGAGTTGGGACAACTGGAAAAAGAGTCTCAAAGGCCTTGAAGGCATGGACGAGGAAGTGCACCTGTGTCCACACTGGCTCGGCGAACCCACCATTCATCCCGAGTTTGATGCATTTGTGGAATACGCATTTGCCATCAATCAAAACCGCCGGTTGTTTCACCAGTTTAAACTCCACACCAACGCGGTCGTGTTCAACGAAGCGCGAGCTCGGCTTTTGATTCACCTCGCCAACGCTCCAGGCACTCATCCCGACTGCTTTCGCTTCATCCATTTCTCTATCGATAGCTTCTCCGATGAGGCCTATAGAAAGGTCAAAGGGGCGAAACATCGCGACCGGGTCTTTCGAAATGTAGAGACATTCTTGCGCGTTCGAGAAGAGATGGGTTTCGATCGCCCCTATGCCCACCTCGCATTTGTGGTCCAAGAGCCCAATGCAGCCGAAGCCGGACACTTTATGAATCACTGGTGGGCCCTTCTACACGAACTGGGAAAAACCCCAGATCTCTGTTGGGATTGGCCACACCAGGACAACGACGCAATCTACTTCCGCCCACTCAACTGCGGAGATCAAGAAAAATCCGACGCACTGCACGCAGAGGTCTGTAAACAATTGGGCATCCACGAGGGTGGGCGCCGCCTGCGCGCTGCGGAGAGCTTTTGAGCGTATTGCTACTCATCGCATGTACCGCTGGAGAACTCCATCTCGACGGTGAAGACGTCCAACTGCGAAGTAGCTGGGTCTTCCAAGACACAGACAAGGGACACACAGGCATCTTGTTGTCCAACAATCACCTCCCATGCCAACTCAGTGGAGAAGACGACCCCACAGAAGTCGTATTGGACACCCAAGCCCTCAATCATGCCTACACCCGTGAAGGCAGTGTGCTGCTGTGGATCGAGCTAGACCAAGAGGAAGTCACTCCCCGTACCACATTCGACGTCTCTGCCTACTACCACCGTGTGCATGAAGCGGAGCTAATGTGGGAAAAAGGACTGACATCGGCGTATCGAGCTACCGAAACGGAAACCCTTCAATTCGACGGAAAGCTCGCTTTAAATCACATCACTGAGAGACACTGGAACGGACACATTGAGCTCGGTTCCAATGCAATCACCGGCAATTTCAAAGCCCAGTTATGCGACAGTAAGGATCTCTCTCAAATCCTTGGTCTGTATGGGATAAACTGAAACTCTTGGAGAGAAACGTGCGCTGTATTTTCTTGCTTTCATTGTTGGCTATTGGGTGTTCCAAAGACCAAGACACCCTCAAAGATACCAGTCAGCCTGCACCAGTCGACACCGCAAACAAAGACACCGACAGCGACAGCGACACCGAAGACTCAGGGCCCATCGACACTGCGCCCCCTGTGACCAATGCTCCAGTCATCCAAACATGCGACGCCTACTGCGAGTGGCACGACATCGGCGACACCTACTGGCAATGGACTGTTGCCTGTACAGTCGAAGATCCGGATGGACTCGAAAACATCTGGAACGGCAACGCCATTGTCCGACAAAACAACAACACGATCGTCGAATACCTGGTGGCATGCGACACGGTAGGCAACTGTAGAACAGGCTTCCGTGAAGAGACCAACAATATCCTCTGCAGCCAAGCTCCTACCTATACTTTTGTGATGCGCGTGAGCGACTGGGACGGCAACAACTCCAAGCCTTTCTCAGTAAAGGGACGACAGAAATAGGCTCACTTGCAGATCCCGTGATAAGCGGGCCCTCCCAGTGAGGTTGATATGTCACTTGTCGAACTCGAAAGCATCGCATCCAGCAAACAGAGCCCACTTAATTTGGGCCTAAATGATGGTACCTATTGCCCACAAGCATGTATCGACCTGCTGCTCCAAAACAATACGCGCACGGCCCTGCGAAACTACTCCACCGCAGACAATGAACCCTTGCGTAGAGCCTTGGCCAAGATGGATGGCGTGGCACCCGAGAACATCTATTTGGCCAACGGCAGCGGACCGATTCTCAAGCAAACCATTCCTCATCTCATTCGTGGTGAAATCAAAAGTCGCTTCTCCCGTGTCGTGAAACACCTCTTCACCAAGAACGGCTACCCCATCATCACGCCAAACTTCACCTACTTCAAGGTGCCAGCAAAGTCGATGAAGCTTGGTCTCCAGGTACACCTCTTGGAAACCGGGCCGGAGCAAAACTTCGCCATCGACATCCCCGCGCTGCACGCACTCTTGAAGCGACAAGACGGCTTGGTCTACATCGCCAACCCCAACAATCCGACAGGCCAACTCCAACTGACCCGCGACGAGATTGTGGAATTGGTGGAGTCGTATCCCAACTCTACGTTCTGGATTGATGAAGCCTACGTCCAATACATGCCGCCGGAGATCCACCAGCCTATTTCCGACTTAGTTCCAGCCCACAACAACCTCTTAGTTTCCCGTTCATTCTCCTTCGCATACGGACTCGCAGCACTCCACCTCGGCTACCTGATTGCCCAAGAAAATCTCGTGTCCTCATTGGAGTCCCAAGTCACCGAATACCGTATCGGTAAGTTCCAAGAAGAGATCCTCTTGGCGGCAATTTCCGACGAAAAGCACCAAGATGAAATCCGAACATGGACCAAAGAGGCCGTAAAAACCCTCCGAGAAGGCTTGGAAGGCATTGGCGGAATCGAGACATTCGATTCTCACTGCAACATGGTGCTGTGTCGCTTTACAGATACGCACACCTCAGCACCCTTTGCGCAAGCAATGCAAGCCCGAGGTATTCGCATCAAGGTGTTCAACCCCTTGGGTACCACGGACTTTAGTCAGTACTTCCGCATCACCACCGGAATACCAGAAGAAAACCAACGCTTGATTCGGACGGCAAAGGAAGTTCTTCAAGAACTTTGATGCAACGCATTTCTTCTAGTCTACAATAGAGCCATGCAACGACCCCCTTGCGCTGCTCTCTGGAATACGCCGATGGTTCACGTCGATGGCGACGTGACGACCTGCTGCCTCGATGAGCACCTCGAGAACAAACTTGGAAATCTCGGGGAGACCCCGCTGGACCAACTCTGGAACGGGGAAACCCTCCATAAATGGCGTATTGCTCAGATACAGGGACAATTCTCAGAGTCCGGACCACTGTGCGACAAGTGCAACTGGCAATCCGCCGGAAGCTACCCGAAAGAAAAAGTGGAAGCCTACCTCGTAAAGACCGGAGAACAAGCAATCCTTCAGTCTGTACGATCAAAAAAATAGACTGTGTAGCCGACTAGGTCGAAGGCGTTAAATTCTCCCAAATGAGCGATTCGGCTGCGATTTCCTGTACAAAACTCAAGAAGATCTACCGGGTCGGATTTTGGGGTAAAAAGGTCACCGGCCTGGCAGAACTCAACCTCCGCGTAGAACCCGGAGAAGTCTTCGGATTCATCGGTCCAAACGGTGCGGGAAAGACCACCACAATCAAAACCTTGGTGGGCCTGCAAAATCCAACGGCCGGAAAAGCACAAATTTTCGGCCACCCCACTGGCACACCCGCGGCAAATGCTCTCCTCGGCTTTCTACCCGAGCGGCCTTATTTCTATGCCCACCTGACAGGGCGAGAGCTGGTGCGTTTCTATGGCAATCTCCATGGGCGAAACGGCCCAGAGTTAGAAGAAGAAATCGAGATGCTCCTCGAGCGTGTTGGTCTCCGAAAATTCGAATCGGTCAAACTCAGCGCCTACTCCAAAGGCATGCTCCAACGCGCAGGCCTTGCACAAGCGATGCTCAACCAGCCCAAACTCATCATTCTCGATGAACCGATGTCCGGCCTCGATCCAATGGGTCGAATGCTGGTCAGAGACCTGATTCTCGAAGAAAAAGAACGCGGCACTACCATCTTTTTCTCTTCACACATCCTCGCTGACGTGGAGCAAATCTGTGACCGCGTTGGACTGGTTGTCAACGGCGAAATGAAGGCATGCGGCCCTGTACAGGACTTACTTTCCCAGTCCGTCCAATGGGTCGATTGTGTGGTGAGTCATATTGATGCCAATGCACTCGAAGGCACACAGATGGGCACAGATGGTGATCGAATCCGCGTTCGTGTATCGGCCGAACAGTTGGACGAATTCTTAGACAGCGTCCGGAGTCAGCAAGGACGTATTCTGGAAGTCCAACCCAAACGCCAAGGCCTCGAAGAACTTCTCACCGACCAGATGGGTTTAGATATCCGACAAGATGATCCCAAAAAGATGGGTGTGCTCTAATGCAGCGCATTCGTGCACTTGCACTGAACACCTTCCGGGAATCGATTCGGGATCGAATCCTCTACTCCTTGCTGTTCTTTGCTGCGCTCGTCCTCATGGCCTCTCTTGCTGTTGAGAACATTACAATCGGCGATCAGGAGAAGGTAGTCCGCTCCTTCGCTTTCGGTGGAATTCGTTTCTTTGGCGTACTGATCGCCCTCTTCTTGGGGGTTGGGCTTGTCTACAAAGAGCTCGAGCGAAAGACCATCTACACGATTCTCTCCAAACCCATTCCTCGATGGCTCTTTATTCTCGGAAAATACACGGGTTTAATGGCGGTCCTTGCTGTCGAAATTGCCGTGATGGCTCTGCTCTATGTCCTCCTCATCGGTCTGACACAAGGCGCTCCGCCAGCCTCCTTCTATATGGCCATCCTGATGCTCTTTTTCGAGCTCGGCTTATTGGTGGCTTGGGCCATGCTCTTCTCCACCTATTCGGCCCCCACGACAACCACTCTTTTCTCACTGGCCGTGTTCTTCATTGGAAGTTTGGCGGATGACATTTGGCTGTATGGCCAACAGTCTGACTCAGCCACACTCCGCGAAGCATCCGAGTGGCTCTACTGGGTACTGCCCAATTTCGAAGTACTCAATGGATCGCAAGCGGCCGTACACGAAACGGCGATCTCTTCTCAACATCTCGCCGGAAGCCTCTGCTATGGCTTCGGCTATACCGTCGCGGTCCTGTCTGTCGCCGTTTTAGTGTTCTCAAAAAGGGACTTCAAGTAAGTGCAGCCTGTTTTAATGGCCGACTTGGCGACACAACATGCCCGCCTTGCTCCAAAACTCGATGCCGCTGTTGGACATGTCCTCAAATCGGGTCGCTACATTGGTGGGCCTACAGTGGCTGAACTGGAAAGCTCTGCAGGGCAGCTATTCGGGCTTGCCCATACAGTTGGCGTAAACTCCGGCACCGATGCCCTCATTCTTTCACTACAAGCCATGGGTATTGGGCCGGGTGCTCGCGTGGCCATCCCCGCACTCTCTTTCTTCGCAACCGCCGAAGCGGTCATCGCAGTGGGTGCGACACCGATCTTCATCGATGTCTTGCCCGACAGACCGGTCATGAATCCTGCGCACTTGGCAGACACAGCGTGTGATGCGGCTATTCTCGTTCACCTCTTTGGTGCCCTATGCCCCTCACCTATCGGATCCATACGCTTTCTCAGTGACGCTGCGCAATGCGCTGGGTGGGGCCATGGAACACCCACCGGAGAAGTCGCTGCAGTCAGCTTCTACCCCACGAAGACATGGGGCGCGGCAGGTGATGCCGGTGCGGTCTTGAGCAACGATAAAAAGCTAATCGACGACGTTCGCGCAATCGCGAATCATGGACAACGGGTAGGAAAGACCCACGAACAAATTCAAGGAATCATCGGCTCAAACTCTCGCATAGATGCGATTCAAGCCGCGATCCTACTGGTACACCTCGAGGATCTTCCCCGGAGGATCACACAACGAAAAACGCACGCTGCTCGGTATGAAGAGGTCTTAGGACAACTTGCCCTGCCGCGTCACCCCCATGACGCTGTACATCAGTTTGTCTTCCGCCATCCCGACCGCGATCGATTGGCCAATGCGCTCAATGAAGACGGCATTCAGACCGCCATCTATTATGCTCGTCCCATGTACAAAGAGCCGGCTATCCAATCGCCTGAGTCCGAGTCGCATTGCCCCGAAGCAGAACTGTTCTGTCGCGAAAACCTAGCCATTCCTTGCCACAGTCATCTACAACCCGAACAGGTCGACTGGATCTGTGCACGCCTTAAAGCGCTTCTCTGATGCACGCGCTTCTCTTCTACCAGTTGTTTGCCCTGAGCGTCGGTCTTTGTATCGGGTCCTTTCTCAATGTCTGCATCGCTCGAATGCCACATGACCGCTCGGTGGTATCACCGGGCTCCGCCTGCCCATCCTGTCTGACGCCAATCAAAGCCTGGGACAATATCCCTGTGCTGTCGTGGCTATTCTTGAGAGCCCGTTGCCGTACATGCAAGACCTCGATCTCGGCCCTCTACCCCACGGTCGAGTTGTTAATGGGGCTGCTTTCGTTGTTGCTCTTTCGACAGATAATCCCCGATTTGGGCCACTTCACACCCTACAGCCTCGCAATGTGGGCTGCATACACTCTCTTCTTGGGCATGCTCGTTGCACTGAGTCTCATCGATATCCGATGGAAGATTATTCCTGATCAATTCAGTATCTACGCCATCCCTTTCGGTATCGCACTCGCCTTTGCTCTACCGCAGCTACGTGGGCACCACATCGATGTGGTCCCTACGGGAACAGACGCCATTATCGGTGCAGTTGCCGGAGTCACCAGCCTCTTGACCATCATGGGTGTCTATTGGCTTGTGCGACGAGAAGAAGGGATGGGCATGGGCGACGTCAAGCTACTGGGTATGCTTGGGGCCTTTTTAGGGTGGCAAGCACTGCTTCCGATTGTCCTTATCGGCTCGGTGACAGGCACGATGATCGGTGTATTTCTGATGCTCGCACAGGGAAGAGGATTTCGCTCACAAGTCCCATTTGGACCCTTTTTGAGCCTCGGTGGAATCGTGTATCTCTTCTTTTGGAGAGATATTCAGTCCACGCTTTTCTTAGCGTAAACAGAGGCTTGGGCCGCAAGACGAACGACTACAAGCCACCGTTGTAGAACAAGAAGACAGCACCTGCCGACTCGTCTTCCGTGCCGTCATTATTGAGGTCGCCTTCCCATGCGGGATCTCCGACCACCCAGTCCATGGTGCCATCGCCATCGAGGTCACCGTTGACCATTTCCTCCCCAAAATCACCGTTGTAGTCGTCGTTGGAGGCCTTGAAGGTACCCAGTGCTGCAGCTTCTCCGTCGAGTTCGCCGCTCAGACCAGCGCCCGGAAAGACATAAATACGGCCTGCGGTAGAACCGGATGCTCCATCCCCCACATAGGCCCATTCCGGGTTGCCATCTCCATCCCAATCACCCAAGGAGCGAATTCTTCCGGGAGTGGAGGAACTAGAAAATCTCAAGACAGCCATCGAGTCATCAGTACCACTGATACCGCCTGACGAAGCCTGTGCACCGGAGAGAATATGCAACTCACCAAACTCTTTGACCCACCAGCCGAGCTCGTCTTTCCCGTCACCGTTGAGGTCAGGAATGATGCCCACCATGTAGCCGCCCCACTCATACTTTCCTGCACCAGCCACGGTGGTTGCGGAAGACGTGAAGCTTGTTCCGGAGTTGCTGTATTCGGAGGAAGAACCCCAAAGAACCCAGACATCACCACCATTCTCTTTGACAGTATCTCCGAGAGGATCTGCAAAGGTCCAATCGCTATAGCCGTCACCATTGAGATCGCCGGCCTCGGACAAGGTCTCGTATCCTGGCATGCTGACCTTGGTGTTGGTGCTCCATTTGGCATCCACACTCGATAGGTTGATCGTACCGACGACACCGCCGTAGAGAAGGCCGATGCGACTTGTCGCGGACTGATTTGATGAGGAAGCATATTCCCAGAGCAAATCATCCGAACCGTCCCCATTGAGGTCTGCATTCGGCACGATACCTCGGCCCACATAATAGCCATATGAGGTACTACCTTTGACGATGACCTCCGAGTCATTGGTGTCGCCGTAGCCATACAACTCATCCGCAGGGATCACGTAGATGGCACCCGCATTGCTGTTGTCTCCAGGAGCACCAATTGCCAAGGCTCCGGCAGGATCCTGGCTCGTCGATGCACTGTCTGCATCCATGTAAATCATGCTCGCGCCCAAGCCGCTGCTAGACGATGGTCCATCAAAGCTGTTCCAGGCGTCGTAGATTTCCGAACCATCGGCCGGATATGAGTTGCCGCTCAGGAACACAGCCACAGAACCCTTGCCATAGGAACTGCTGCTACTTCCATAGTAGGGCGCTCCCACAAACAAGTCCGCGATCCCATCGCCGTCGATATGACCAATAGCGAGCCCCATTCCGACGCCCTCATAATCACCCGATCCGGTGTAGTAGAGGTCCGATGAGGTAGCCTGCATGTCTGTATCAATGCTGCCATCGCAGTCATCCAAACTACCGTTAAAACGCTCTGCAGCACCTGGATAGACATCCCCATCGGTGTCATCGCAGTCGCTACCTTTGCCTAAGGCCGCCGAGGAATAACCGTCGCCATCAGCGTCCCAATCTGAAGCGCCGTCACAATCTGAGTCTACGCCGTCGTACCACTCATCCGTGGCGCCTGGGTGAATCCAGTCGATCACATCGTTGCAATCACCGCCGCCAGTCGTGGGATCCGCATTGAAATAATCCGCCTCGTAGCCGTCCATATCTTGGTCGTAATCATTGAAACCATCACAGTTCTGATCCACGCCATCGTAAAAAACCTCTTCCGCTCCGGGATTGATTGCAGGATCCGAGTCATCACAGTCCTCACCACCTGCTTCTACCCGGTCGAAACCATCGCCATCGCCATCGGCAACAACGCCACCTATCAGGGTCACTGATACAGTCGGCTGGTCGGGGTCGTCACTCTCAATGGTCAGGGCCGACTCCACCGCACCGTAATCGCTGGGGTCGTAATAGACGCTGAGTTGTGTCGAACCACCTGGATTGACGATGAGAGCAGTAAGGCCTGTTGAGAAGGGTGCATCTGCAGTAATCATCGTGACATTGAGCGGCCCTGTTCCCGTATTCTGGATGGACAGGTTGGTGGAAATACGAACACCCACGTCATCCGCAAAGCCAAAATCAATCGACTCGGCGCCCACGATAATATTTGGCGCCATGGTCACAACATCGCCAGTATCGTCGTAGGTTGTGATTCCTCCGCCACCACAGGCAAAGAGCGGAACAGACAAAGCCAAAAAGATGAGGGTATTCGTGCGCACGGCGCCTCCACAATATGCGGTCCAGACTACCCCATAGGATAACGGGTTCGCCATAGATCCGTCTTGCTTCAGTAGGACTGCTCGTGGGTAACCAGCATTTTCCAGCCCGCAGGGGACACATCTCCACCGCGCGCAACCAGCAATGCTTCGCTCAACGCCGCCTCTGCTGCGGCTTTTGCAGCAGGCCAAGTCACCAAGACACCCACTCCACAAAAAAGCAGTCCTAAAAGGATCCCAAGCGCCTTGTATCCAGTACAAACCAAACGAAAGACAAGGAGCGGAAGACGATTTCCCGAGGCCAACTCCCAAGACAGTTCAAGCGCCTCCACCGGACGGTGCCCCTCAAAGATTAAGAGCCGATCTCCAAGATAGACCCCCATGCTCACATAGGTCCAAATCGGCAGACCAAAAATCAACATCAGCGCCAATCCAAAAACACTCAGGACCAGTGAATACGCTTCAATCCCCCACCACAACACCAACAAACCGGGAATACAAGCAAGGATCAAGCTACCGATCACCAATCCCCACGCGAGCAATCGATACTGAAACAACCCAAACCACACGCCACGAAGTGTTGAATCCGTGGACTGAAAGCCCTTTTCCAGAATGCCGCGATGCGCCCGAATCATACGGAGGTCGATCCAACAACGCACCCACAACAAGAAGAGCAGGAAGGGACCCAAAAAGGCGACGAACTCTGCTTGAATGCTCGGCACATCCCAGGCTTGCCATGCAAATCGTTCTTCAGCCATCGGCAACGCCCGCTCTAAGCGTAAGAACAATGCTTCCGAGATGTCATCACGGTAGCCGGATGCCAGGTTTTCTAGAAGCACAATTCCAGCCGCAAAAAGCCAAAGCAAAATCGGCGATTCGGTCAAAATAAACCAACCACGCCGCAGGGAGCGCGACGGGTGAAAAGCTGTCTCAATGGCGATACGCGATTTCAAGGCTCGACCTTCTGCCCAGGAGATTCACCCTCTGGGTGTATCACCATTTCGCGAACCCGAGCACCTCTTAGGCGACCTGCTGCAACTGCTTCAGATTCAGTAGTCTGCTTCGAAAGCTCTCGGCTCGATCCGCCATCCCAGCTCGTTCAAAAACTTCCGCGGCCAACCACCACGCCCCCAACCAGTCCGGCTGAAGCCGAAGAACTTCTCGCAAAGCGGCGATTGCTCGCAAGTGATGACCCGCATCACTGTGTGCCCGGCAAGCCCTCAACTCCCCCAACAAGGGTGTAGACGGTGTCGATAGTCCCGGACGCATGGGAGAAGGCTCAGGCCATCCCACAATATGTGCATACGCCCGAACCGCTTCCATCGCAGGAACATCTGGCAACATCGACAAATCGTCGAAAGCTGGTGGCTCCCAACCCGGATCGGAAGCAACTCTCAATACAAAGGGACCTTCATGATCGATCCATTGCTCACTCAAAGACTGACGAGCCACATAGGTCCCGTCCCAATGGAGACGAATCTTTCCGAACGGGTCGCGTGGTACTTCTAAATCCACATAAATTGCCCGATTTTCTGCGTGCCGAAACAAGCATGCCTCTAAAGAACCCTCATCTCCATCATCGACAATGAGTAGTGCTTCTCGGGGATCTGCAATCTGAGAGGGCAAGCCCAGTCGATTCCGAATCCACGCCTCCGAGGGGGTATGGGGTCCAGACCATCGCTGCACTTCTTCTAGGGCCTCTACAGTGAGGCCACGCTCCCACAATCCCAAAGCCCAACCAAAGCCCTCGGCCCGATTGGAATCGTCGCGGTAGCTCAACCAACGTTCGCGGAAAACACCTTGGGCATAGTGAATGTACTTTTCATGGTTCTCTTCCGTTGTCTTCTTGGACCAACGCGCACCTTTGGTACCACGCAAGCCATCGTGATCACGCAGAAGAAAAGTGGGGAGAGGTACACACTCCATGGGGCCAACCTGTGACAAGCGAAGAAACATGTCCATGTCCTCGCCGCGCTGCAAACGCACATCATAAAGGCCCGCTTTTTGCTGTGCGCTCATACGAATCAGAGTTGCGCCCGTGGCCGCTGGAATTTGCTGCAACACCGAGGCTCTGCACATCGATCCCGGATAGCGAATCGCTGGCCAATAGCCGTATTGCTCATCTTCCCCATCCCGAGAGAACACGACCGAATCACCGTACACAGCAACCAAGGAAGGATTGCTAAACAAGCTATGACCCAAGACGTGCAGTGCTCCAGGCATCAACAAGTCATCATCATCCAACACCAAAACCGCTTCACCCTGCGCAACTGACAGACCCGCATTCAAAGCGGTTGGCTTTCCGCTGTTGGCTTGATGCAACACCTGAATATCGTCCATGGCATCCAAGACCCTTTCGGTCTCATCTGTGGATCCGTCATTGACCACAATGATCTCGCAAGGCCAGTTCTGATTCTTGACGGACGCGATCGCTTCCTTGAGCATGCGCGCCCGATTGTACGTGCAGATCACCACGCTAATCAGTGGACCATCGACCGGTGGCAACACGCCAGCACCCGATGGTGCCTGTCGCCGTAAGACCTGGTTGGGACCCAGGCTTCCACCCGGCTGCTCATGGCCAAGCCCCGGTAGTCCGAGTCTACGCAATGTGCGCTCACAGGACGTGGGATCGGAGTCATTTGCCCACACAGGCACGCGCCCCGAAATCCTGAGACAAGCCGCTGCCCATCCATCATCCGGAGCCGTCAACGCAACAACACGAGGTGCGTTTGCTAAAACATGGAGCATTTGATTGCGCTCTTCGGAGGAGCGGGGACGAAAACCGGTCGAAATAGCCATGAGAAACATTACGGCGCCCACAAGCAATCCTTGAGGCGAAACTTGTGTTCTTTTGACGGCCTTGGAATGGCGGTGCATCTGGCTGACGAGATAGGGCCCAAACATGGGTATTTCCATCATCGGCGCAGGGATATCCGGCCTGTCCTTAGCGACATTCCTGGATGCAGAAGAAGATCTCGCTGTTTTCGAGGCAAAAGAGAAGCCTGGCGGCTGGATTCGTACCGAACCCAATCAGTCCATCTACAGAAATCTCGGCGCGAATGGCTTTCTGAACAATGAAGCGAGCATGGACAAACTCATTGCTCAACTGGGTCTGGAGAAAGAGCGCGTTCTCGCCGCAGATGGGCCCCGCTACTTGGTCAACAATGGCCAAGCCGTTGCACTGCCCCACAAGCCCACCCATCTCTTTAAATCTCCACTGTTGAGCTTCTTCACCAAAATACGGATCCTCTGTGAGCCGTTGGTCGGATGCCCATCACAAGAACAAACTGTCCACGACTTTCTGACCCACCGACTGGGACGGAAAGCAGGAAGTTTACTCGCCGAAGCCATGGTGACAGGTGTGTGGGCCGGAGACCCCAAAGCGCTTTCTATGCAGGCAGCCTTTCCGAGGATCGCTGCAATGGTGGACGAACACGGCTCCTTCTACAAAGCCTTGAAGCATCAGCGCAAAAAAGCGGGCCCTGCCCCACGACTCATGAGCCTCCGAGGCGGCGTGGGCCAACTCTCCGAGCGCATTGCCCAACATCTTGGCAATCGACTCCACCTCAACCATTCCATCGAACGCATTGAAAAGACCGACGACGGATGGCTTCTCCACAGCCCCAAAGGCGTCCACTCAACCCGCACCCTTGTCCTCGCCACCCCGGCCGCCCGCACCGCTGCACTCTTAGAGAATCTTATTCCTGAGGCCTCAGTTCTGCTGCGGAGTATTCCCACTGCACCGGTCGCCGTGGTGCACCACATCTGGCCAGCAGATTCATGGTCTCCGCCGGCTGGATTCGGAGTATTGATTCCCCACAGAGAACAAAAAAACTCCCTCGGCGTGCTCTATAGTTCGCAGATTTTTCCAGACTTAGCGCCCCAAGGACACATCCTGTTCCGCAGCATCGTCGGCGGCACCAAGCATCCCGACATCTGCACACATCGCAATGAAGACATCCAGCAGATTGCCTTAGAAGACCTACAATCCTTCGTGCCGGAATGTCCCATGCCGAGCAAACAGCACGTGGTGAAATGCTCTTTAGGCATCCCGCAATACGGCTTGGGTCACCAGCAACGCATCCAACAACTCCAAGCGCACATCCAGAAGTTCCCCGGCCTCCATGTCGTGGGCAACTATCTAAAAGGCGTCGCCGTCAAAGACTGCGTCCGTACGTCGCATGAGACCGCCCTGCAAATCAGGAGCAGCACGACGACTCGCTAAACGCACTGAACTCACAGCCCATCCATCTCCCTCAAAGCTCACCCACACATCCAGATGCGACGGCACTTGCGTTACCCACTCCAAGACATCCGCGGCCTCAGAGAACACCCGCTCGTCGAGCAAGTGATTCGGAGACCACACACTGAGCATCACATTGCTTTGTGCTTGGTCGAGTTGAACCGACACCGTGAGTTGATCCCAGGAAGAATCCTCACCCACTAAGCGCTCAACATCCAAGACCGGTCCGTTACCTGCGACGGATCTCTGCTGCAGCAAAGGTCGTTCTAATTCTGCCAAACTCGGCAATTCGACTGTGGCTACGGGAACCCAAGTCACAGGACCGGCAAACCCCAGGGACGCGCCCCAATTCCACCTTGCCCGCATCTCATGAAAATCACTGAGCCCATCCAACCACACCAACTCAGGCACCGGATTCCAATCCTCCATTGGCCCCGCAGCGTTGACCCAATCCAAATCCACAAGCCCTCTTCGAGAATCTCCGGCTTTAGCGAGGGCGAGCACATCTAAAGCACCCAGGCCTTCCCACGGGATTGCTCCATGCGCGGGACGATGATTCTTTGGTGCCCACGGCCACGAAAGCACACTCCCTTCCATCGGCGTCTTTGCCAAAGATGCGCTGAGCACACGATTGGGAGCTTCGTCGTTCTCTTTGAGGACAACTACTTCATCAATGGCTGTAAGTAGCGTCAGCGCTGCTCCACTTTGGGCCGACGCATTTTGCGCTGAAAGGGCATCTACCCGGCTGTCGCGCGAGGGGTATGCATGGGTCTGGAAGTCCACCCGTGCAAACCCTTCGGGCTTCCAAGAATCCGACGGTTCCAGATCCGAACCCGGATCTTCCTCCGAGGATGACGCGGAGAAACCAATGAAAACCTCACGGCCGTCCATCCAGACAGCGCCCCCCAAATCCAGCAGTAGCTCTCCCATCTCAAGGTACTGCCCATCCTCCTCCCACGTATTGGAAGAGGTAAGAAAGCCGCCCTCTTCCCCTAAAAACAAGACGCTGTCACTACCTGAAAGCCCGAGTTTCGTCCCACTGGTGGATAGGCGGAACTCTATACTGGCTTCCAACGACGCATCCGCTCCTAAAAACCCGA
>Ga0163179_10001813_pt1 | contig 14972 bp, 10 predicted proteins | sample AtlANTMetagenome_FD_109643 | JGI IMG/M metagenome (GOLD analysis project Ga0163179, IMG submission 109643) | Marine eukaryotic phytoplankton communities from the Atlantic Ocean - Atlantic ANT 2 Metagenome | ecosystem: Environmental > Aquatic > Marine > Oceanic | place: North Atlantic Ocean...
TCGCGGAGGTGGCGTACAACCTCAAGGGGCGCGCGATGCTGCGCGCGAGCGCGGCGACGGCGAAGCCCGACTTCATCTATGAGCGCCACGCGTTGCACCTGCGGGCGGGCCTCGACGTGGCGCGAGAGTTCGACATCCCGCTGTTGCTCGAGGTCAACTCACCGATGTCGGTCGAGATGGATCGCCTCGGCCTGTTGAAGCTCTCGCGGCGGGCGCGACGCGCTGAGCGGGACGTCCTAGGTGGGGCCGACGCGGTGCTCGCGGTGACGCAGGTGCTGGCAGACATGTTGGTCGACCTTGGCGCGCCGCGCGATCGCGTGCACGTCATCGGGAACGGCGGCGATCCTGATAGGTATGGCGAGCAGGTGCGCGTCCAGGCGCGGGCGATCCGGGCGTCCTGGGGCGTGGGGGATGAGCGCTTCGTGCTCGGGTTCGTGGGCTATATGCGCCCGTGGCACCGCCTTGATCTGATCCTTGAGGTCATGTGTCGGCCGGGGTTTGAAAACCTCCATCTGGCATTGATTGGCGATGGACCAGCGTTGGCGCCGTTGCTCCAGGAGGCGGAGAGGCGAGGCGTAGAGCAGCGGGTGTGTGGGTCGGGCGCCGTCCCCCCGGCCGAGTTGCCGGCGCACGTCGTCGCATGTGATGGCGCGTTGATCCCGGCGATTAATGACTACGCGTCTCCGCTGAAGCTGTTTGACTCTCTCGCTGCTGGCGTCGTAACCCTGGGGCCTGATCAGCCGAACCTCCGCGAGAATATCCAGGACGGCGAGACCGGCTTGTTGTTCCGCCCCGGTGACGTCGACGCGCTCGCAGCGGCCTTGCGGCGCGTGGTCGGTGACCGCGCTGCCGCAGCGCGGATCGGCGCGGCTGGCCGGCGAGCATTGCTCGATCGTCGATGGACATGGTCAGGGAACGCCGACCGCGTCCTGGAGATCTATGACGGTCTCCGCCGGGGGAGAGGATGATGGCGCCGCTATTCGCAATCTTCTTGCCGTTGACGCTCGCCTACCTGCCATCCCTCGCTTGGTGCGCAGACCGGTGGAGCGCTCCGACTGAATATTTCGCGCACTGCTGGCTGGTGCCGTTGGTCGGCGCGGCTGTCGTCTGGCATCGACGGGAATCGTGGCGCACGGCGCCCCGGCGCGTCGACCTCCGTGGACTTTGGCTGCTCGGGCCTGCGATGTTTCTGCATTTCGTAGGCGCGATGTTGATGATCGACTCATGGTCGGCGGCCAGCCTCGTGCTGGCCGTGCCTGGCGCGGCGCTGCTTGCGCTGGGACGTCAGCGCCTCCGTGGCCTCTGGCCAGTGCTCTGGTTGGTGTTGTTCACGGTGCCCACACCTATCTACGTTGAGGGGCGCCTCGCCTTTGAGCTCAAAGAGATCGCAGTCTCTGGCGGCGCGTGGGGCGCGAACCTGCTCGGCGCGGACGTTGTGCGACATGGTGATCAGCTGGTTCCAACCGGGATCGACGGCTCGCTGTTTGTGGCTGATGCTTGCAGCGGTCTGCGGTCGCTCCTCGCGATGTTGACCCTCTCGTATTGCGTCGCGTTCTTTACAGGCCCCGCGCGGTTGGCGCGTCGCCTCTTGCTGCTAGGCCTGGCCGCGCCCCTGGCTGTGTTCGCGAACGTGGTGCGGATCAGCGCGCTTTGCTTGTTCGCGCGTTGGTTTGGCGTCGGGTTCGCGGAAGGCGTCGGCCATAGCGTCGCGAACGTGGTCGAGTGGGTCGCGCTCATCGCTACGTTGATCGGCATCGACGGGCTGTTGACGAGGCGCGTCACGAAGGCGGCCCCTGCAGGGGTCGTCTCTGATCGAGGCACGAATGTGGCTGCGGCCGGGTGGTCACCCGCGAGTGGGCTCCGCGTCCCGAGCATCTCGCTTTGGCTCCTTGCTGGACCGATGCTGATGCTCAGCGTCGTGCGCCCCTTCGGGGATAGGGATGATCGCGCTGAGGTCCTCCCAGATAAGGTGGCTGGCTATACACGAGAGCGCCGCGGCGCGGCGGCCGAGCGGGAGTTCCGAGCTGCGTTGCCTAGGTGGCGAGAACTGCTCGGTACCCGTGATTTCGTTTGGCGTCGATATCGTGACGAGCGTGGCCGGGTGATCAACCTCGTCGCGTTGTTCCATGACACTAACTGGAAGAGCGTGCATCCACCGCGCATCTGCATCGAGGGCAGTAACATGGCGATCGTACGCGACGACTTTGTCGCGGCGCCGTGGCTAGGCGAAGGCGGTAGGGTCAGCAGGATTGAAGCGCGGAGCTTGGCGAGTGATTGGCGCTATGTGACCTTGAGCGTCTTCGGTACCGCCGATTGGGCCTCTGGCGACTATTGGGACTTTGTGCGCTATCACTTACCGCGCGCGCTCGTACGCGCGAGCGAGTCCGGCTACCTGTTGCGCGTCGAATCTCCCGTCTACGACGGCGAGACTTCCGCTGACGCCCAGGGCCGCTCCGAAGAGTTCTTGCGTCGGTTGTTGCCTTCTGCGCAGGAGTTGGTGCGATGACTCCTGTGCACGCGCTGTCGGTGGATGTCGAAGACTGGTTCCAGGTCTTGAATATGGCGGATCAGATCGACCGCGCTGATTGGGATAGGATGGAGCTGCGGTGCGCCGTTTCGACGCGGAGGCTGCTGGAGCTGTTCGAGAAGCGGGGCGCGAAGGCGACGTTCTTTTGCTTGGGTTGGATCGCTGAACGGATGCCTGACGTCATCAGGGAGGTGCACGACGCAGGTCATGAGATCGGCAGTCACGGCTATGACCACCGCGTGATCCCGGACCTCGGGGCGGAGGGATTCCGGTGTGACCTGCAAAAGACAGCGGGCATCCTCGAAGACATCTGCGGCGTGCGCCCGACCGCGTTTCGAGCCTGCACGTGGTCGATCGGCCGCAAGACGCCATGGGCGATTGACGAGCTCGTTCGTAGCGGGATCACGTTGGACAGCTCGATTCAGCCGGTCCGTCACCCCGACTATGGCGTCCCGCGCGCGCCGACGACTCCATATCGCGTCGACGCCCGTGACGGCGAGCTGCTTGAGTTCCCGCCGCTAACCTGGGACGTCTGCGGTCGACATCTGCCCGTCGGCGGCGGAGGCTATCTTCGTTTGCTGCCGCTTTGGCTCCTGCATATGGGGTTGCGTCAGAAAGAGCGCAGCGGGGCGCCTGGTTGTATTTACTTGCACCCTTGGGAGGTTGATCCAGACCAGCCTCGTCAAGCGCTAGGTGGATTGCGAGGCTTCCGACATTACGTCAACCTCAGCAAGACATACGCAAAGTTAGACCGCTTGTTGCGTGAGCATCGCTTCGACACGATGTCCGCTGCCCTGGCTCAGCGGGGTGAGAGTTGGCGGATGAAGCTGCCGGCGTTGCGCGTCAGCGAGCTGTTGGGGTAGTCCCGTTCGAGTTGCATCAGCAGCTCGGTGGCTCGCTCGGTAGGCGCGCCTTCGCCGCACATTAATTGCGCGAGTGCCCACAGGAAGAGGTGGCGACCATCGCTCTGTGGCTCGGCGTCGGCGAATAATTCTGCGGCGGCCCCGGCGTCGCCGCGACGTAGCGCGAACAACGCCTCTACGTAGCGCCCCCGCGGCGTCGCTCGGATCTCTGCCGGCAGCTCTTTAAGGCGCGCGATGTCCGCGTCGGTCACGGCGTGCGCAGCGGCGGCGAGGCCGAAGAACGATAGCTCGGCGTCGGGGTCTGCGGCGTGGCTCAGAACGTGTCGCATGCCCTCTAGCACGCTGGCGTCGCTCTCAGTCTTCGTCAGGAGCCGAGAACGCAGGGACCACATGGCGATGGCGCTCGGGTAGGCATCGATTAGTTCGTCGACGCGCTCGACGGTCTCGGTCAAGCCGCGTGTCGCGACCAAGCGCTCGACGGATTCGTCGAGCAGCGCGCGGCTGTCGCGGCCGGTCGCGATTCGCGCGAGGTGGCCGCTGAGCAGTTCGACCTCATCGAGTCGTTCGTTCTCACGCTTATGTTTGATCAGGAAGTGCACGATCGCGCCCGCCGGCCCGTGGCGCTCGAGCTGGCCATTCGCCATCGCGTAGAGGGCCTTGCAGTTGTTAGGCGCGTTAGCGATGGCCGCGGCGGCCCGTTCGTAGAACGCTTCGATCAGCGGCTCGGGCGCGCGCGCGTGCGGTCCGCGCATGATCTGATCGATGACGAAGCAGGCCTGCATCGCCGGTAGCTTCCCGGTGATGAGGTTTAGGTCAGCATCGGTCCAGGGGTGTAGCTTTGGAGCCGTGAGCCACTGAGTCAGCAGCGCCTTCTCGGCGACCTCCTGGAAGCCGGCAGCCTGGAAGCCCCTGACGATGCGTTCGGTCGCGTAGGCGAACGTCATCTTCGAGCTCGCGAATTTGTTGTTGGTCACGCCCTCTATGAGCTTGGCGTCGACGATCGGGCTCGGAGCGTATCGTGCGTTCTGTCCAGCTTGCGCGACCTCTCGTAGCGTTACGGGGGGCGACGCGCCTGCCTCGCAGAGCTGCGTGTGAAGCGCTGCGGCCTCGTCTTCGAGCCCTGCGTCGCAACTCGCGCGCGCGAGCAGCAGAGAGGTGGTCTGCCGAGCCTCGTCGTTTCGGCTCAGCTCACGCGCTCGCGGCAGCGTCAGCGGGGCGAGGTGCGACACGTGCAGGCCGCTCAAAAGCTCGAGTCGTCTGGCCTTGGCGTCTTCGGTGGTTGCCGCGGTCCAGTCCAGCAGCGTCGGTTGTCCGAAGGTCGCCAGCGTGGCCTGCACTAAGAGGTCTGTGGGGTCTTGCAGCAGCTGTTTCTGAAGAACCGCTGCGGCCTCGGTCAGGCGCCCCATCCTCGCTGCCAGCGCGGGGTCTGTCGGTTGGTCTACAAGGCGGTAGATCTTCGCAGCGCGCGCTTCGTCTCCCTGTAACAGCACGAGCCGAGCTAGCCGCTCGGCGACGAAGGCGCCGTCGGCGAAGCCTAGCGCGGCGAGCCAGTGGGTCTCAGCGCGGACGAGGTCCGCGTTGGCCAGCGAGAGGTCGCCTGCGAGCGCGTAGTGGCCGCCGTTTCGCTCGGTCGGGTCGGCTACGGTCAGCGCGCGCTCGATCAGGCTTGCCGCCGTCTTTGGATGGGTCGAAGCCAGGGCTGGCAGCGCCGCGAGGAGCGGGGTTTGTGGGCCTGCCGCGATGTTCAATAGGTCGCGAAGCGCGGTCGCCTCGCCGCAGAGCGCCTCGTCCGCAGTCGTGTCGCTCTGTGCTACGAGCCAGCGACTGAAGGCGGCGAGCATGACCGCTTGGTCCGCGCCATCGACCTGCCTACCAGCCGCAGTGAGCTGCGTTCGCGCCTCGTCAAGTTGGCCGTCTTCGATGAGGGCGTGGATGGCCAGCGCGCGCGCTTCGACGCTGGCTTCGGCTGAGGTCATCGCTGGCGTGACGAACTGCAGCGCCGTGGTCGGCGCGTCTTCGAGCGCGATACGTAGGAGCTCGACCTGCAGCTCAGGCGAGCCAGAGACACGCTCGATCGCGAGCTGGGCGATCTCTCGGAGCGACTCTCCAGCTGAGCGCTTGGCTAGGATCGCGAGTCGCAAGGTCTCCGCGTTGGGTGAGATCGCACGGACGGTTAGGTCTGCGGTCGCCGCGGCCTCAGCGAAGCGGCCCATCGCGAGCTGGGCGCTAAGCTCTAGCTGCCTCGGCAGGTTCGCCGTCGGAAACGCGCCGATAGCGGCGCGCGCGCAGTTCATGGCGACTTGTGCGGGAGCTTGTCCAGAGTGTGTAAGCGCTGTCTGCGCGCAGAGCAGAAATCCGATGGGGTCTTCCGTAGCCGGGAGGGTTTCTTGAGCTTCGAGGCACTGGGTCAGCAGGCTGAGCCCGTTTTGAGTCGTGTTCTCGTAATGCTGCGTCGAGATTTCTAGGCGCAACGGTAGCAGCCGTGGATCTTCGGGCGCGACCTCTGCTGCGTCGGCGATCGCCGCGAGCGCTGCTGCCGTGCGGCCGTGGCTCTGCAGATAGCGCGCGGTGCGGATATAGGGCTCGACGGACTCTGGTCGCCCCTCGCGCCAAGCTAAGAGGTTCGCGAGGATCTCAGCGTCGGGCGCTGTCCTCTCGATCATGCTCGAGAGCATCAGGGGCTCTAGCTCGGCCACGAGGTCGGGGCGATCGAGCGGCGCGGGTTGACTGAGGGCGACGTTGAGCAGGAAGCGGAGGTTGCGTTCTCTGAGCAGCGGGTCGTGTTGCTCTGTGATGGTGAGCCGGACGGCGTTTATGAGCCACTGCGCGCCGCGGATGTCGACGTCGTAGTCTCGGAGCTTGTTCACCAGCTTGACCGTCGACCAGAGCTGCGCTGTGTCTTTGGTCTGCCACGTCGCGAGGGCGCGCGCTAGGGCGAGTTGCTCGCTCGCAGGGCCGAGCGCGCCATCCAGCGCTTGTTGTTCGACGTCGGTATCGGAGAGCCAGCGGTCGACGGTCGCGATCCCGGCTTCGGGGAGCCCCAGGTTGAGGCGTGTCCACGCGGCCAAGGCGCCGCTCTCGTCTACGTAGGCGTGATCAAAGATCCGTCGTTGGATCTCGCATGCCATCAACAAGTCGTCGATTCGACCGGATTGCTCGAAGGCCGTAGCGACCGCGCGGAACGCGGCGACTGGTTCGCCTCCGAGGTCTAGGCTGTGTTGGAAGTAACCTAGGCCCTCTTGGATGCGCGCGCGTAGCTCTCGCGCCTGCGCTCGGACGTCCACCCATGTCGCAACGAGCCGCGGCTCGGTCGCGAACATCGCTTCGATTGTATTGATCGAGCGGGCCACCTCTGGATCGCCGTCGGGACGGTATAGGTAGGCCAGCAGCGCTTTGCGCGCAGCAGCGCGGCGGGCCCGCCCGAGGTCGCGCTCCATGCGGACCTGTAGGTCACGGAGTTTGGGCTGGTAGATGGTCTGACAGGCCTCGCCCGCCAACTCTAAGGCGCGACCGTTCTCTGGGTCGTCCTCTAAGAAAGCTCGGCCTCGCAGCAGCGCTTGCTCACCGTTGCCGGCGCGCGCCAGTAGCCGGATCTCATCGAGGCGCAACGCCTCATTGGATCCCGCGTCACTGCTCAGCAATCGACGCAGATCTATGAGCGCGCCCTCAGGGTTGTCGAGTTGCGCCTGTGCCTCGTAGCGGAGTTGCCAAAGCTGCCAAGTGAGTTCTGGTGAATCGCTAAAGCTGGCGCCGTGTTCGGCCAGGTTTAGGTCGAAGATGACGTCGCCATAGTTGCCCGCCGCGAAGTTCGTGCGCGCTTCGGCTAGTGTGTCTTCGGGGCCGTGAAGCCGCAGCGCTGAGTATCCGACGATCGCCGCGAGCGTGAGCAGCGCGGAGGCGATTAGGATTTGGAGACTCTTTTGGAACATGCTGCCTTGGCTTCGTTATAGCTCTGTTGTTGGAACAGTCACCATCAACGGATGCCGAGCTTTTTGAGCTTGTGAAACAAGGTGCTCCGGTTGATCCCCAGCACCTCGGCCGCGCGCTCCCGGTTGCCGTCAGACCAAACCAGGGCTTGCTCAATGATGCGCTTCTCAGGCTCGATCATGGCTTGCTTCAGCGGAGGCGGCGGGCCGCCATGGTTAGCCGCCTCCCGGTTGTCCGGTGGGGCCGTAGTTGCGCCGCTGCATATCGCTGTAGGTAGGTCGTCTTGGTCGATCGTGTCGCTCTGAGTGAGCACGACGGCGCGCTCGATGACGTTCTCGAGTTGGCGAACGTTGCCCGGCCAAGGCGCATGCAGCAGCGAGGTGATCGCTGCTTGGGTGAAGTTGGTAGCGGCGCGGCCGTGTTCGTCGCGGAACCTCTGTAGGAAGTGCTCTGCTAGCGCTTGAATGTCTGCGCGTCGCTCGCGGAGCGGAGGCATCTCGAGGCTCACCACATTGATGCGGTAATAGAGGTCTTCGCGGAAATCGCCGTCCTGAACGGATTGCTCTAGGTCTTTGTTGGTGGCCAGGACAATGCGTACGTCTACCGGGACCGTCTTGGTGTCGCCGACGCGTTCGATTACGCGGTCCTGTAAGACACGGAGCAGCTTGACTTGGAACGAGGGCGTCGAGGTGCCGATTTCGTCGAGGAATATGGTTCCTCCAGCCGCCGCTTCGAACTTGCCGATCTTGTCGCGGACGGCTCCCGTGAAGGCGCCTTTGACGTGCCCGAACAGCTCGGATTCGAGCAGGTTTTCGGGAAGCGCGCCGCAGTTGACCTCGACGAACGGTCCCGACCTGCGGTCGCTGAGCTGGTGAAGCGCGCGCGCCAGTAGCGTCTTGCCGGTCCCTGATTCGCCCGTAAGCAGGACGGTCGTCCGGGTGTCAGCGACGGCTTGGATGGACTTGAAGATGCTCTGCATCCTCGGGTCGGTCCCGATCACGTTGTCCAGACGGAGGCGGTCATCGAGCGCGGATTTTAGCTGCTGGTTCTCGCGTTGCAGTGCGGTCTTCTCGAGCGCGCGGTCGACGGCGAGCAGGACTTGATCGGGGGCAAAAGGCTTGCCCAGAAAGTCGGCCGCGCCGTGTTGCATCGCCTTGACCGCGTCTTGGACCGACCCGAACGCGCTGAGCAAGACCACAGCGGTATCTGGGTTGCTGCGCTGCACCTTTTGAAGCAGCTCCATGCCCCCGCCGCCTGGGAGAGATAGGTCTGCGAGGATGAGGTCAACGGTACCGTCTCGCACGGGGCGCAGCGCAGACGCGAGGTCTGGCGCGGCGTCGAGCGAGTAGCCGCGGTCAGCGAGCAGCGAAGCGATGTCCTGCTGCGAGCGGGGGTCGGGGTCTGCTAAGAGGATCCTGGTCATGCGATTGCGTCTCGGCTTGGCGACGGTCGCATGAACGCGACCACGGGTCCTTATCGGCAGACGCGTGGGGATCTCTTCAGTAGAGGAGGTCGGTGCAGCCGAAGGCCCGATGGCGTAGCCTGATCAGGCAAGATGTCGTGGCTCCGACCTCAACCCTGGCTGCCAAAGCCGGATGCGTCTACCGCTGAGCGGCTGGGCGACGTCCTGGCTGATATTCGGCGGGTTGAGGTTCGAGCCTCCCGGATGATCACCGATGTGCTCTCGGGCGGCTACCGGTCGACATTTCGCGGCCTCGGCGTCGAGTTCGCCGAGGTGCGGGAATATGTCGAAGGTGACGACCCAAGGATGGTCGATTGGAACGTGACCGCCAGGGCAGGGCGACCGTTCGTGAAGCGGTTCGTCGAAGAGCGTGAGCGGACGTTGATGTTTGTCCCGGATCTCGCTCCGTCGATGGCGTACGGGCTCGGCGCCTGGTCGCTGCGGCAGGCCGTGTCTCGGTATTGTGCGATGCTCGGTCTGCTCGCGATCGAGAACCATGATCGCGTCGGCGTCGTGGTGGGTGATCGGCTCGTGCTGCCGCAGCCTGGCGGAGGTCACATCTTACGAGTCCTTGATGATTGCGTGAGGCCGCCTCAAGAGAATCGCGCGCAGCTCGCGTCGCGCGTCGCGAGCGCGACCGCTGGGGTGCGCCGGCGCGCCGTGATGTTCGTCCTCTCTGACTTTCTGGCGCCGGGTTATGAGCACGCCCTGACACTTGCGGGTCGACGCCATGATGTCGTGGCCGTGCGCTTTTTAGCGCGAGAGTTGTTCGATCCGCCACGGCGGCTGATGCGCGCGCTCGTTCCGGGGGACGACGGCGGCCCTGGAGCGGAGCAGTTATGCGACTTCGCTGACGACGGCTTTCGTGCGGCCTGGTTCGAGCGGGTGGCTGCTTGGCGCGCTCGGCATGATGATGTTTTAGGTCGCGCGGGCATCGACGGCGTCGACGTTGAGGTGCCATCACAGCCGGACATCGGGGCGCTCGCCGCGCCCCTCTTGGCCTTCTTTCGTCGTCGGGAGGCGCGCCGATGAAGCGGGCGCTTATGGTAGCGTGGTGGGTCTTAGGGGGCGCCGCAGCTCAAGAGGTCGCGATGCCTGCAGAGGTGGTCTTCGGCGCTGCGTTCGAGGTCTCGGTGGTGTCCGCGGGGCCGTTTGATCCGGCGTCGCTGTCGCCGCTCGTCGTCAAAGTTGTCGAGCGCGAGGTCGCCGGCGATGAGGTGCGCGTTCGGCTGGAAGCGCGCTGTTATGAGCTCGGAGAGGTGGCGTTGGCCGTCAATCCTCCGCGCGCGCTCCGAGTCCTCTCAGCGCTCCCTGAGCCCGCTGGCGAGCTTGAGTGGCCGTCGAACGGCTACGAGCTAGCGAGGCCTGCACCGTCTCGGTGGTTGGTGGCAGGGGTGACGGCGTTTGTGATCGTCGCTGCCTACGTCGGCTGGCGCCGACTGTCGCGGCTTCGGCCTGTGCGGCCGCGCGACGAAATCGTGGACGTCTGGGACGCGAAGGCAGCTCTGCTGGCGCTCGAGGTCGATGTCGACGATGTCGACATCGTCTTCGCCCAACTCAAGAGCATCCTGCGTCGATACTGTCGGGAACGCTACGGCTTGCGGGCGGAGGTGCGCACTAGCGAGGAGCTGTTGTCTGCGTTGCCTGGCGCTCAGAAACAGCTGTCCCCGTGCCTCCGCAGGATCGATCAGGCCTTGTTTAGTCAGCTGCCGTTGGATGGTGGTGGCCCTGAGCGCTCGCGCGCGCACGCGCTCGCATTCGTGCAGGCCGCGGAGGTGGCGTCGTGAGCGCGGCGCTAGAGACTGGGCTGGTGTGGCGTACGCCCATGGCGCTATTGATGATTGCGCTGCTGGGGCTGGTGATCGTCGTTCGCCTTCGTCATCGCGTCGGGGTCGCGTTTGCCGCGGGCGGTTTGGCGCGCGCCCCTGGCCCGCGGTTGCCGGTGACGTGGCGGCAGCGGTTCGCGACGTTGCCGATCATCCTTGAGGTGTTGGCGCTCGCGTGCATGGTCGCGGCCTTGTCGCGGCCGGTGATCGTCGAGGTTGAGCCGCCGGATCGGCTCGGGCGTGACGTGCTACTGTGTCTTGACCGCTCGTCTTCGATGGCCGCGACGGACCTTGGCCCCGCGCGGACGCGTCTGGCCGTCGCGCGAGACCTTGGCGCTGAGTTCTTGGCTGGTCGGCGTGATGATCGACTCGGCGTCGTCACGTTCGCCCGGTTCGCGGATCTTGTCTGTCCGCCGACTGCGGATCACGATGCGGTGGTTGAGCTGTTGCGCCGCGTTGAGATCGTAGATCCAGAGGGGCCTGAGGACGCGACCGCGATCGGCGCCGCGGTTGGTATGGCAGCGAATCTCCTGCAGAGGTCGACCGCGCCAGGCAAGGTCATCGTGCTGCTGACCGACGGCGAAGAGAACGTCGCGACCTTTGGCGCTACGGACCAGATCGCGCCGTTGCACGCTGGGCAGTGGTGTCGGGATCACGGCGTCCGTGTGCACACGATCGCGGTCGGTCGCGGAGATCAAGCTGCGGGAGGTGCTTGGCGTGCGCTAGATACGACCGCGGTGCAGCAGCTAGCGAAGATTAGCGGCGGGCGGTTCTTTGCCGCCTCTGATGAGGGCGCGCTGCGAGCGGTTTATCGCGGGATCGATCGGCTTGAGGCGGCGCGGTACGCCGAGCCTGGCGTGCGGGTCACGGAGTGGTTCGCCTTGCCGATGCTGGTCGGGCTCGCGCTGCTCGCCATCGCCTCGGCGCTGCGTCCGGATGCCGCGGGAGGTGCTCTGTGACCGCTTGGTCTATACAGCCCCCGAGCTGGTGGCCGGCGCTGATCGCGATCCCGTTGATCGTCGGGTTTGTCGTTTGGCTGCAGCGACGCTCCCAGGCCGCGCTCGCGGCTGACTTTGGCTGCCGCGAGCGTGATCTGCTCGGTCGTCCGGTGTATCGGGGGGCGAGGGCAGCGCTGGCGGCAGCGGCGCTCGCTGCGTTCACGGTGGCTCTCTTGCGGCCGGTGGCGCCTGGTCGTCGCGCACAGCTCGCGCCTGATGTAGTGCTGTGCGTCGACGTCTCGCGCTCGATGGTCGCCGAGGACGTTGCGCCGAGCCGCTTCGAGGTGATGCGTCAGCAAGTTCGAGCGCTGTTGGACGCCGCCGTCGGTTCGCGCTTCGCGATCGTGGCATTTGCGGGCGAAGCGCATTTAGTCGCGCCGCTAACCTCTGATCGGGCCGCGATCACATGGCTGCTCGACGAGCTGGAGCCAGGTGCGCTCGGGCCTGGGGGCACGGACCTGGGAGCGGCGATCCGGTCCTCGCAGGCAGCGCTCGAGCGCTTAAGCGCCGTCGGTGATCTCTTGTTGCTGACCGACGGTGAAGATTTTGGCGAAGAGGCGGCGCGCGCTGCGTCCGCCGCTCGCGCAGCTGGGCACCGAGTATATGGCGTCGGCTACGGCAGCCCTGCCGGCAGCAAGATCGTCATCGAAGCTGAGGGCGGCGAGCAGACGTTCATGGTAGACGGCGCTGGCAAGGATGTGGTGACGCGTTTGAATGTCGCGGGGCTGGCCGCGGTGTCGGAGGCGGGCGGCGGCGAGCTGTGGCGCGACGCTCAGCGCGACGCGCTCGCGATTAGGTGGCGCGAGGAGCTGCAGCCTCGCGCGGCGCAGCGTCAGGTGGCGTCGGGCGATGCTGATGTGGTGCAGCGCTTTACATGGCCCTTGCTCGGGGGGCTGTTGCTGTGGATGCTGCGAATGTGCTTGCCGGAGCGACGTCGATGATGCGCGGTTCGATCTTGCTGGCCGCGTTGTTGTCGATGACGGCGCAGGAGGGCGATGCGGGGGGCAGCGCGCTAGCGTTCGCGCCAGCGTTGCAGGCTTACCGGGCTGAGGATTATCAGCGGTCATTTGACGGATTTGTGGCCATAGCGCAGCGAGCCGGTGCAGGCGCTGCGCCGCAGGTCCGCTTAAACGCGGCCTTGAGCGCGCTGCGACTGCTGCGTAGTCGTGACGCGGAAGAGCTCGTCGCGCCATTGACGGACGTTGAAGGGTGGCGCGCAGACGCTGCCTTCGTCCTCGCGTTCGCGGCGCGGCAACACGGCGAGCGCGCTGTGGCCGCCGCGAAGCTGCCAGACGCTGAGCCGATGGCTTGGGTGATGGCGTCGCGCGCGTTCCAGCGTAGCGAGCTGCACTTTCGAGCTGCCGTGCGCGTTCGTCCTGAGTGGGGCGCGGCTGTTCGTAACCTAGAGCGGACGCTGCGGCGGCGGTCGGAGGTTGAGGCCGAGCGTGACGCGGCGACGCCGAAGGCCGCCAAGCAGGAGCAGGCGCCAACGCCTGAGCCGGAGCTTGAGCTGCCGCCGCCGAAGGCGGCGCCTGAGGTCGTGATCCCCGAGGTCGCGAACTCTCAGCTTTCCGCCGATGAGCTCGCGCAGCTTCAGCGCCGCGTTCGAGCGCAGCAGCGCGAGAAGGTCCGCGGGCGCCAGCAGCGCTCGCGCGGACGCGGCGCCCAGGCGGGGCGCGATTGGTGATGAGGTCGGCGTGGCTCTTGTGTGTGCTCGCAGCGCCGTTGCGCGCGCAAGCGCCGCAGCGGTGCTTTGTCGAGGTAGATGTCCCTCCCGGCGTGATCGTTGAGCAGCCAGCCATCATCGATGTGACGATCGGCTGGGACCGTGCTTGGTTTTCGGAGCACGCGGTCGCGTTGGTTCGTCGGCCCGTCGACGCGCCGTTACACCTCGAGTTGCCATGGTTAGGGTCGTCGTCAGCGAGCCTTGTGTCGGTGATGCCCGTGGCCGACGGGTTGGAGGCCGAGACGATCGTGGTTGAAGATCGGCTGCACTCCGCGCTGGTCCTCGAAGACGAGCTGCGCGATGGCGCGTCGTTTCATCGGCTGCGGCTTCGGTGTCGTTGGCTGCCGCTCACGGCGGGGGTGCAGCCGCTTATGCCTGCCAGGCTGCGCTACGCGTTCGCGACGGAGTTTCGCGACCACATCTTGCGCGGCCGCGAGCCGGTGGATCGGCGAGAAGCCTCCGTGATGGGTGACGCTCGGAGCCTAGAGGTTCGGGCTATGCCTGGTGATGCGCCGATTGGTTACACCGGCGCGGTGGGCAGCTTTGAGGTCAAGTTGTATAGCGGCGGTGAAGAGGTCCCCGTCGGAGGGTCGTTCGAGGTCTCGATGGAGGTCTGGGGCGACGCCCGCACGAACCTTGAGCGCTTCGCGAAGCCGAACTTTTTGGGGCTGGACGGTTTTCATGTCCAAGGCGTGATCGAAGCTCCGAGCCAGCGCGGCCGCAGGTTCGTGGCCTCGCTGGTTGCGTTGCGAGAAGGCGAGACGTCGGTGGACGGGTTGTCGTTGATCGCGTACGAGCCGGCCGCCGAGGCCTACGTGCGGCTCGGCGGTGAGTCCTTGCCGGTTCGCGTGGTCGCGCGACGTGATGACGTCGCATTGCCTGAAGGGATCGAGGAGCTGATTCGCCGAGACGAGTTGGCCCGCAGCTCAGGCGTGTGGCGGCTTCGATGGTTGTTCGTCGCGCTCGCGGTCGCGGTGCTGCTCCTGCTTCGATTTGCGCGCCGGCCAGCGCTGCGTGCGCAGCTCGACTTGGTGCTTGTTGATCTGAGGGCGGCGCTCTCAGTGATGGACGCCGCCCGCAGCGCCGCAGCTTTCGAGTCGTTCTTGGCGTGTTTCAGCGGCGTGAAGGCCTTCGAGGCACCGAGTATATGGGAGGTGTTGCGCCGTCGAGGGGTCGCTCCGGACGGCGTAGTTCAACTCCGAGCGCTGCACGCGGCATTCGATCAGGCGAGGTTTGGCGGTCCGCTGCCTGACGCAGGCGAGGTGTTCGCAGCGGTGGACACGCTCATCGATGCAGTCAAACGCTAGACCTTCGGCGGCGAACATGCTCTGTTGGTCGCCTCATCCCATGCGGGGATGGCGAAATTGGCAGACGCAGCGGCCTTAAAAGCCGCAGGCCGGTAACGGTCGTGCGGGTTCGAGTCCCGCTCCCCGCACACTTCCCTCCTTGAGGCCGGGTTTGTTCTCTAGGAGAAGTCCTCCACGGCGCGCCCGCAGCGTCGCCTCGCCCAGCTCGTCTGGGACACGTCCTGGCGCGAGAGTCCCGGGGGGGGGGAATGGGGGTCGCGGGCGGAATCGAACCGCCGTAGACGGATTTGCAATCCGTTGCCTAACCACTTGGCTACGCGACCTTGTGACGAAAGA
>Ga0163179_10001814_pt1 | contig 14969 bp, 7 predicted proteins | sample AtlANTMetagenome_FD_109643 | JGI IMG/M metagenome (GOLD analysis project Ga0163179, IMG submission 109643) | Marine eukaryotic phytoplankton communities from the Atlantic Ocean - Atlantic ANT 2 Metagenome | ecosystem: Environmental > Aquatic > Marine > Oceanic | place: North Atlantic Ocean...
ACCATCCTCAGCCGCTTCGATCAGATAAACATCATCTCCTCGAACACTGCTCAGGCCAAAGCCAAATTCTTCTTGAGAGAGCTGCAAATAACCGCGTGCCGGGATCTCAATAGCCTCAGGAAACTGATACTTGTCAAACTCACCAGGAGAATCTGAGAGGTACCAACCGGAGAGATCGATAATGTCTCCGGTTCGATTAAACAGTTCCAAACGATCGCCAGCTTCATCGTTCGCCAGAACTTCATTAATGACAACTCGATTATCCGGTCCTCGGCCAGCGATTCCGGGTGAGCCACCATATTCAGAACTGTTCCGATAGTTATTCAGGTCGTTCAGGTCATGGGTGGGATCAATCAGCTCGAGTGAGCTACCATTTCCGTCTGCGCGTCCCGGCCAACCCGGTCCGTCGTCGAAGCGGAAGTCAACGACATCCTGCCCACGCGTATCAACAAGCACCAAACGTTCACCACCGTTGCTCAGTTTTCCGTCATAACGCCAATCAGCAGGCGAATCCGCTACCCCAGTCGCGAGCAGAACGCTCTCACCATATCGTGAGACGAAAGCTGCTGGATTCTTGGGTATCACCACGCGTTGACCGGGTGAAAGCTGTTGTTCACCAAACTCAAAAGTAATTCCTTCACCGTCGCGACGTACGAATGCGACTCCCGCGAGATCGACGGATCGATCAGCAACATTCACCAGTTCGACAAACTCAAATTCATCATTGTCGACATCGAATTCACCAAAGCGAACGAGTGCATCATGAGGATTGTAATTCAATTCGCTGATGCGCAAATTCGACTGATCTGCCGGCACTGCAGCAGTAAAGTAGTCGACGGAAACCAACGCAGACCATTTGCTTCCGTTAAGTGATCGAGCGGAGAGAGTAACGGCTCGGTCGATGACCGCCTCGCCACTGGCGATTGCCGCATCCGAGATCGAACCATCCGGATTCCTAGGATCGGAACCATCGAGCGTGAAATAGATGCTACCGGCATCAGCCGATGTGATCCCCACTTGACTCCCAGCATCAATGGCACCGCCTGGCAGACTGACAGAAGGAGCTTCGCGATAGAATCCGTTGCGACGCAGGTCCCGCAAAAAGTCGCGAGAACGCAGCGGGAAAAACTGATCTAAATTCTGATCAATCGTTCGTTGCCAGATTTCATCGCGTGTAAAGACAATTCCAGTCCGCCCTCTTTCGTCACCCCAGCGTGCGGTTTCGGGCACAATGGGTGAGCGAATTTCTTCAGCGAGACTTGAGTAACGTGCAGCGGGCACGTTGTCTTGCGGTCGTTCCAAGCTGTGTTCCCGATTCTCGGGATTCACGTAAAAGGCCCCAGCCTGCGAAAAATGCAATTGAGCCCGATCACTGAAATCGACACGAAACGCTTCACTGTTCTGCAGTAACTCGTAAAGGATCCCAGGCCCTTCCGAGGTCATTTGTGAAATCGAGCTACGGTCACCCATATCAAGTGTGAATTCAGCGTCCCAAACAAAGAATTGGAAACCTTCGCTTTCCGGCCCAAGCTTCCGCAGCATGTAGTAATTTCGGATCGGCCAATCGGTATTGCGAGCGTACAGATTGGTAATCAGGTAATCGATGAAGTTATCGACGTCCAGATAGTTCTCCCACTCTTCGTTGTTACTGCCGTCTGGATTTCGCCCTTGCAGGCGAAGATAGGCCGCCGACCGATCGTCCTCATTGCGAGCGGAGGAAACGGCACGAGCTAAATCCACAGCCGTGTTCCAAGCGTTCAAGCTTCCGATAACCGGACTCACACCCTCATTGCCCAGGTCACCGGCATTCAATACGTCATAATCTTCTTTTTCCCCACCGAAATAGTTCGCGGCAAACTGTCCGTCAATGCGTTCGACCGGGTTGTACATCCCCCAATAAAGTCCATTGATATACAGATGCATGTACCTGCCATGCGACGACAGATTCCCCGTTTTCAATTGGGAGCGGCGCAGAAATTCGTCACGTATGTAATGCACACCCACGAGATGTTCACCACTGCTCGAACGCAGCGATATCGAGTCGAAGGTGGAGGCGGCATCGGGCCCGAAAAGCGGATACTCGAGCTTGGCTGCCCCGTACTGTTCTTTGAACAGCAATCGCAAGGAATTCTTGCTTGAGATGAATCGAGAGATCCCGCCCTGGATCCGAATACCGGCATCAACCTGGAAACCCGAATCGCCCAGAGGATCGATCAGCTCGACAGAAGTCGGCCGTTCCCATTGCACACCACGTCCAAAGGGGTTTGAGTAGATTCCGCGGCTTCCGAAAAGATCATCGACATCCATCACCAGCGAAAGCGTTGGCAAGGCTTTCAAATCGTCGCGGACCGTGTCCGCATAGCGTCCGCGGTAGCGATCGACACCGTTTTGGCCAATGATGCGTGGATCCATCGCATAATCAACGACATTCTCTCGCCAGTCCGCCGGAAAGCCTCGTTGCAGTGATGTGCGTCGACTTTGCTCCAAAACGTCATCAATAAACAGATAAGAGGTCGTTCCCACTCGCGCTGCAACGAGATCATCGCGAAACGCTCCTGCTCGCACCACCGTCGATTTCCCAATGGTCAGGGGAGCCGAATAAGTATCCCCGTTCTGCAAGGTAGGCTCAGAGCCATCTAAGGTATAAATGATTGAGGCATTGGGCGTGGCCGAAGTCAACGTCAGCTCGAATGGCTCCTCAAAAAAACCATGCTCAACGCTGAAATCCACCTCACCCACGGTGCGAAATCCGTCAGTCAGATTAGCCGCACCGGGTGTCGCGGTCGGGAGGTAGGCTGGTACCTCTGCGAGAGGTGACAAACCAATAAGTTCGATACCTAACAGAAAGCTTTCGTCATCTGCACTTTGCTTGAGACCTTGGACTGCCAAAACATTCCGGCCTGATTGAAAGAGTTCGGTCGGCAACGCAATTGACTCGGGCTGGATTGCCTCGGCATCAGGCCGTGCTTCGGGAGCCAGTGAATTCCACACCACGTTCGCAGGCGCATTCCGACGGACGACCTCCTCTCCGTTCAGATGCACCACCATGCCCTCGTCATAGGTAGCATTGAGCACAAAAGAAACAAAGCGATTCGGATCATCGATCTCGAATTCCTGCCGTCTCCACAAACTGGAATCGACTGCAGAAAACTCGGTTTCCAAATTAGTCGTGATACGTTCGTCGAAGGTATCTGACAGCGATCCAACTCCATCGACAGTCAAATTGTCGATGAGAAGTCCGGAATCGAGAAATGGGTTCTCGACGTTGACTACTCCGAAACCAATTCGATAACTGCCAGCCTCGGCAAACGTATAGCGAAATCGTTGATAACCGGTCTCCCAGGCAAAAGAGGTAGACGATGCCTGGTCAGTCGTCGACGCCATCCCCAAAGGAATCACACCAATGTCTGGCGAAACGGAGAAGAAACTAAAATCGTTGGATGCGGGTCCCAGGCGCGGTTCGTCAGTTAGGAAATTCCAATCGAACTCCAATTGGCTGCCCGCCTGGACCTCCATTTCGCGACGAAGCACAGAACCGCGTGTGACAACTCCATTCCCAACTTGATTGAGGGTTGAACGACTTTGCCCGAGAAAACTCTCCAGGGAAAACCGTGTCGGTGATTCTCCGTTAGCAACCAATAAGGCGTGATATTCTCCTTGAGGAGGATCGCCAAAATCGCCGACGACACGGGCTTCACCTCGCCGTCGCCACTCGTCGAAATTACCACTCTCAAAGCCGACATTGGGAATCCCTTGCCTTTGATCAAAGCCGACCACGCCGCTTGCCTCAGCCCAGGTCGAATCATCGAAGTCTGGGGCCGTCCAATCCAAGCCAGCGTCACTTTCTGAGGGCACAAAAAACCGGCTGGCTCCCTCTTCCGCCAAGAGCAACGTCTGGTCAGAAACCAGTCCGAAGGCAACATCGGATGATTGCTGAGGGTACTGCGGACTATACTCGTGGGAGATTTCCCCGGATGGGTCGACAAGAGCCAGGAATTCGCCTTCAGCTCGCAGCCGAAAATTCGTATGCCAGAACGACTCGGTAGACTGCCGGTCTTTTCCAGAAGCAAAGACGACTTGATAAACACCCGCCGCCAGCGTCGATTCGGGCAGCGGCCACTTCTGTCTCTCTTCAGCATCATCAGTGAGCGACCAGCCCGCCAATGAAACAGACTCGTTCGTTGGGTTATGAATCTCTAACCAGTCACTGAAATCGCCATCCTCATCCGCCAAAACCGACCGATTGGCAGCCATCAACTCACTGATCACGAGCGAGTCGAACGCCAGCATTATTCGCGCGTCCAGTTGCTCGAATCGGTGGTTCAAGTGACGTCTTTGCATAGCTTCCTTCAGGCTCAATTACCGGTCGCCTCTTCGATTGCACGAACAAGGCCTCATCCCACAATAGGCAGGATACCGGCAAGAATCATCCTTGCTGTTCTACCAAACGGTAGGAGGTTTGACATAAAAAGCCATATCGCTTGCAGGAGGATGCATCATCCTGTTGACAATTTACCAGATGTGTTAAGAAGCCGGGACAATTGTCAAAGAGTTTCACAAAATTATCCAACGCCTTCAAGCGATCTGAAGGAGGAAGAAAAACCCTCCTAGCGAGCTACCGCGGGCTATCGGATTGATGCTCGAGAGCATCCTGCAATTCTTCTTCGGGCGTTCTCACATAGGGAAGACTGCGGAACCAATAGAGAAGAACTCCGGCGGCGATGATACTAACAATAATCACCGGAATGCGATAAACGTACATGCCGGGCATCACTGTTGATTCCACCACTAGGGGCTCGATTCTGTTGTAGATGGCGGTCTCAAATGCAGACGCTTCTCCAGCAGCGGAACCAGTGGCCACCCGCTGGAAAAAGCTGGCGGCAATCAATTGCAGAGAATTGTGGATGGCGTGAAACACAATACAGGGAAGAATACTGCCGGTATGAATCGCAACATACCCGATCACCATTCCGAGGAAGAACGCGGCGAGTGATTGCTGCAGGATGCTGTGCAAAACAGCGAAGAACAAACTGCTCACAATAATCGCCATTCCCTTGCTCCCGATATGCCGCAATCCGGAGAGAATAAAGCCTCGAAAAGCAAGTTCCTCACAGACTGCGGGCAACAAAGCCATGAGGGCTAATTTTTGCCAGAGCGGGGCGTTGGTGATCATTCCGGAGAAGGCAGCAAGTTGTTCAATCGTATCCGGGCTGATCGGATAAAGTCGCTGGATAAACTCACTCAACGACAACGCCAACGGATGCAGGAAGAATGCTAACAGGACCGCCGCGATTACCGTCGTGAAGCGAGGCATTCGAAGTAGGAGCGTTTTTCGCACGCTGCCGGTGAGCATAACGGCCATCAGGAGTGCAGGTCCAGCGATCAAAGCGATCTGCAGTATCGAAGTGGAAACAACCACATCTCTCCACGAGGTCGGAGTGGCAGCTGCAAGCTGAGCGAAGAATTTAAGCACGAGGAGAAGAACGCCACACATCAAGGCTTCTGCAAGACTGGGAGTATCGCCACGATCCCGGAAGAGGTGCCGCACCCAGACGATAACGTCAAAGCGTTCATTTTCACGAAACAGAACAGACTCTTCATTGAACTGTTTCACGGCCCAGCGTGTTGCTGCCCAGCAACAGGTCAGCGTCACGACTGTGACGGGCCCGACAAACTTGAATGCCGTGAGGTAATCACCTTCAATTAAACATCTCAGCAAGAGCATTACTCCCGTCACGGGAATCAGACTTGTTCCGAGATTGATTTCCGTCGTTGGCATAATCGGAAGAGTAGCGAGGGGCATCGTCACGAGCAACAACGGCAGCAGGTAATACTGCCCTTCTTTGCTGCTACGCGCAAGCGTCGCAAAGGCGAGTGCTAGGGCGCTGAACATGGCGGCGAGCGGCAACAAAGCAAGCATCAACCAACCCATCGTATGGAGCGGGGGTGGCCCCACCGCGAAGGAGCCATTGCTTTGCAGGAAACCGAGGTGAGAGATAATCACGGTCCCAGTCAAGACAAGACTAAAGAGATTGAGGAGTGATGTTGCAACACTGAACACCATAACCGTAAGCAATTTCCCCCAAACGATCTCATTCCGTTCGGCTGGACTCGACAATAAGGTTTCCAGCGTGCCACGCTCTTTTTCTCCGGCGCAGATGTCGATTGCCGGATAGAAGGCGCCGGTTAGCGCCCAAACAATCAAGATAAAGGGCAGGATCTTCGACCAGATCGCGGCGTTCAGACTTGCGTTCTCCGAAACATCACGGACTCGGATGCGAAATGGAGTGGCAATGTCAGCCGGTATCTCACGATCGGCCAATGTTTGTTTGACCAATAAGGTTCGCCAGCGTCCTAAAATCTGATTGACACGATCAAAGGCCGCGCGGGACCGATCTTTCGCTCCGAGAAAGAACACTTCCGGATTCCAGAGACTTTCGTCAGAAACAGTCTCATTCAACTGAATTTGCATTCGGTCTTTCATTCCGGACGGGAAATAGACGACGGCATCAAATTCATTCGCGACCAGCGCCTCGCGGGCCACAGATGCGATTTCCTCTCCCTCCGCCAACTCAGGCTGTTCAAGAGATAGTTCAACCAACGATACCGAATTCGCATTTGCAAAGAGCGACGCATCGAAATGGCCATCCGTTACCAAAGGAGGCGACGCCGGCAGCGAGTCGACACCAATCAGCCAGACACGCACGGGATGCTCCTGCATAAACTGAGCGATTTGCAGATAGGCCATCCCCATCAACGGATAGAGCAGAATCGGTAGCACGGCAATCATGAAGAGTGTGCGTCGATCCCGAAACTGGTCCCGCAATTCACGGTGCAGAATCAACCTGATGTTTGACCATTTCATGGCGTCAACCGTTGATCCTCGTTTTGCGAAATCAGCTGAAAGAACAATTCCTCAAAATCATCCTCTTGATGCCTCTCTTGGAGTTCTTCAAGAGAACCTTCGGAGAGAACATGCCCTCGATGAATGATGGCAATGCGATCGCACAATCGCTCCACCTCACTCATGATATGAGTCGAATAAATGATGCACTTGCCCTGATCTCGAAGCTCCGAAATGATCGCGAGCAGGGAGCGAGCGACCAACACGTCGAGCCCTACGGTAGCTTCGTCAAAAATAAGCACTGGCGGATCATGGATTAGAGCACGAGCAATCGAAACCTTTTGCTTCATTCCGGTCGACATTTTGCCGCCCAAGGTGTCTCGAATCTCATTCATCTGGAGCCGCTGGAAAATCTGGTTAATTCGATCTTCAAGCAACTCGCCATCAAGTCCGTGTAGGCGGCCGAAGTATTCCACCATTTCCCGGGCCGTCATTCGGTCGTAGACCGCCGTATTGGTTGAGACGAAGCCGAGTTGTCGGCGGACCAATGACGGCTGAGTCACCACATCAAAGCCGTTGATTGAAGCCGTCCCGCCGGTTGGCTGCAAGACCGTAGCGAGAATGCGCAACGCCGTCGTTTTGCCGGCGCCATTGGGTCCCAACAATCCATAGATTTGACCTTCGAAAACGTCGAGAGTGAGAGCTGACAAGGCCGTAATCGGTCCCCGCATCAGGTCGGAGTACGTCTTGGTTAGTTGGCGAACATGAAGCATTTAAGAAATTCTGATCTACTTTGCGAATGCTCCAAAATCCAACAAGGCCCAACCGATCCAAACGGGAAGAATAGTTGCCACCTCAGACTCATCACATCCCAGTGATTTCGAATTCTGACTCTCGATTTCTTATAACAAAGGGTAGCTTATACGGCGAGATGGAATTCGTCGCGAGGCAAGATTCGGAACCGGCATTGCCTGGTACAATCCGCAGCTCCCCCCCCCATTCCGACACACCTTCCCGCCTTCTTTCAGCTCCCTGAAGATCCCCTGTTCGGCACTGACATCACGAAATGCATGACATGGTGGCTGCACGAAACCAACCCCCTGAAACAAGTTGGTCTGAAAGCCGAATTATTTACATGATCTGTCGTTCCTGCAAACGATACAACCAGCATCGTTGGAAACACGCAGATGCTGACCGTGACACCTTCCCGGCTCCAGTCCAGATCTCTTTCTACATTTCCACCACGATAACCATCTGTTGAAGCGTCGAAAACAAAGGAGAGGATTGATCCTGGAAGACGGCACCGCCACCGACGGGACCAGCTATCCCGTCGTCTCCCAAAACGAATCGGGTTGAAAGTCTCGCCATGCTGGCCAGAGCGGCGCGGTCACCGATACCAGTTCGTCACTCTTTGTATGGCGAAAGGCGATTGATCTCGCGTGAAGCGCGATCCAACGCGATCTCCAATGCTCAACCTCCGGTCCGAAATGCACCGTCGATCCGTAATCTTTATCACCGAGTACGGGATATCCGCGGGATCCACACTGCAATCGAATTTGATGCATGCGCCCTGTTTCCAAACGCACCTCGAGCCAAGTCCCAAAGTCACCGCGACCGAGCACTCGATACTCAAGTACTGCCATCCGCCCATCAGGATGCTTACGGTCAACGATTTCCGCCTGAGGCTGATTTGGAATCTTCCGCATCGTGTCCACCCAGCGTCCCGTATCGGGTGTGACTTCACCCTCCACCAGAGCCCAGTAGACCTTGTCGACAAGACGCCCCGCAAACTGGTCGGACAATCTCCTTGTCGCACGGACATGTCGAGCAAATACGATCGCTCCTGACGTGGGCCGATCCAGACGATGTGGAACTCCCACATAAGGTGTGCCAGGATGATTTTCGCGTGCTTTGAGAAAGGCAAGCACGCGTTTATCAAGACTATCGATCCCGGGCGGCGATTGGGTCAAGATGCCCGCCGGTTTATTGACCACGAGACAAGGGTGCTCTTCCCAAATCACTCGCAGCTCTGATTCCTCAGTCATATTGAATCATCTTTTCCAACAAAAACGCCGAGTTGAGCAGAGGCTTTCTCGGCGTTTTTCTCGCAAGATCGGTTTTCGATCAAACTGCTTTGACAACAAACGGATCACGATATTCGCGGGTGAGCATCGTATCCGCCGTCGTATTATCCACGAATGTTTCGCTCTCCGGATCGATGGGCAGATGTTGCCCAAGCTTGAAGGGAGTCGTGCCATAATCGATTTTATTGTCCTGGAGGTGGCCCAAAGTCCGATCCAGTGTTGCCTGGGTTTTGTCGGCAATGTCGAGACCGGCAAGCCGCTCCTTCAATTCACCAGATGTTACCACGTCACCGAGGCGATAGGAGATATTCCCGAGGTGGCACAAAGCACTGGAGAGATGTCCTTCGAGGATATCGGCGTTCAGATCTTCATGGTTTCGACTTCGGACGGCATCCACGAAATTAGCGAAGTGATTCGCACCTCCGCTGAAGTCTCGAATCTTGTTGCCCTCCAGATCAAAGGCGGCTCCACTCGAATAACTTGTCATCACGACGTATCCGTCGGTGCCTTCAAAGATGACGCCGACTCGAGCTCCCTTCAGATCCTGGGTCTTCAGTCCGCGAACCTCGAAAACGAGAGCTTGGTCGCCATAGGTATGAATCACAACCTGAGTGTTGGCGGAATCACCGGCATCAACGTAGCCGAAGCGACCGCCATAACTCAACACCGAGTCACCCAAGCGATCAACACCGAGTCCCCAACGAGCCAAATCCATTTGATGGATTCCCTGATTGCCGAGGTCACCATTTCCGAATGGCCATTGCCAGTGCCAGTCATAGTGGAAACGCGGTCGTGTCAACGTCTGCATCTGTGCCGGCCCTAACCACAGGTCATAGTCGACGGATGAGGGCGCTTGGTATTCACCACGTTGACCAATCGAGCCACGTCCCTTGTAGCAAAGCCCTCGCGCAACTTGAACTCGACCGATCCCTCCCTGATGCACGAAATCCATGGCATCCCTCATCCCCGGGTTCGATCGACACTGGGTTCCCGTCTGACAAATCTTGCCTTCTTTACGAGCCACATCAACCATCACACGCCCTTCAAAGACGTTATGACTAACGGGCTTTTCGACGTAGACATCTTTCCCGGCTTGCATGGCCCAAATCGCACCGAGTGCATGCCAATGATTCGGCGTGGCGATCGACACCATATCGATGGAATCATCTTCGAGTAACTTGCGGATGTCCTGAACATATTTGGGTTTATGTTGTTGACGTTCGGCAATTCTCTCAACTTGTCGATTCCCAACTTCTGCATCGGCATCACAAATATGAGTGACGTCGGTGCCGCTGTGCCCAACGTAAGCCCCCAGGTGCGACCTTCCCTGGCCGTTCACACCGATAACGGCAACATTTAGCTTGTCGTTGGGGCTCGATTTCTTGTCTTGTTCTTCCGCATGCAACGTTGTCCCCGCTCCTACCGAAACCGCGGCAGCGGCGGCAAACATCGAATCTTCAAGGAACTGACGGCGATTTCGTTTAGTCATGGAAAGGAATTCCTTTTAATCGTTTGAACATCGAAAGATCAGGAGCAGGCGATGAGGAAAAAATCGGCCGCCAGGCTGGAGATTGTAACATAGTCATCGATCCCATCGATAGTTTGCCCAGCCTTGGTTTACCCAGCCTTAATCTACCCAGATTGCTTGCATCAGGGATTCTCAGACGACTGCGTATGGGCTTCCTGGTTTCCACGGGAAAGAATCCAACTCATGAGACTCGGAGCAACACGATCGAGCAGCACGAGTAGCTTTCCTCCCCAGGAAAGAATAACTTCCCGGCGACCTGATTTCATGGCGGAAACCGTTTTCCGCGCCACTGCTTCCGGGGTCATGGCAAATCGATTGACCTGAGGATCACCATCTTGGTCGACAAGCCGTTCGAAGAACTCACTGCTCGTGGTACTCGGACTCACCAGCAGCACATCAACGCCCTCCCCTGCAAGCTCACAACGCAGCGCATCGGAGAAACCATGCAGAGCAAATTTGCTTGCGCAATACTCACTCTTATTGGGCACGGCAACATGACCAAGCACCGACCCGACATTGACGATGAGCGGCGTGCGACCTTCATACAGACTTGGCAAGGCAGACCGAGTCAGTTCGACCGCCGCGAAAAAATTGATCTCCATCAGTTGATGAAGCCGATCCGATGACGCGTTCGCAAAGGGGCCGTATGCTCCCGCACCTGCATTGTTGACGAGAATATCGAGGCCATCCATCGATTGCTGAGCAACCGACATCAGACGCTCTCGAGTCTTGGGGTCGGTGATATCGCCAGCCACGGATACGACGCGATCGCAGCCAAGACCTTGGAGTTCCTGAGTCAAAGACGCCAGCCGATCCTCTCGCCGCGCTGTCAGCAACAAGCGAGGCTGGTAGGGAGCCAGCTCGAGCGCAAGAGCACGTCCGATGCCGCTTGATCCGCCGGTGATGAGAATACGGGCGTCACGAAGATTGCGTCGCATTCGTCTACGCTACATCCTCTACGGCCGAATCTCCAGCGCCATCGTCTTCCGTCGGCGTAACGTCAGAAGAACGATGATCTCGGACTTCAACGGTCGCATCATGGATGCGTCCGAGAAATTTCTGCGGCAAACGACAGTGAAGCGTTACTCGTTGATCGTGATAGCTTCTCGACAGGATCTCACCGTTGGCTGCCAGGTAGGCCATTAAGCGTCCATTGTCGACATTCATCTCAATATCCACATCCGCAAAAGCATGGCTTAATGCATCACTCACTTTATGAGCCAAGATATCGAGGCCTTCGCCCGTGTGGGCACTCACCGGGATACCGTTGGGATACCGTCGCAGGATACTTTCCAGATGACCACGCGACGGGATGGCATCAATTTTGTTGATAACGAGCAACGTGTTTTTTTCTTCGATATCGAGTTCTTTCAAAACGGCGTAAACAGCTGAGATCTGATCCAATACCGCCTGATTGGAGGCATCGCAGACATGCAGCAGCAGATCGGTTTGCCGAGCCTCCTCCAAGGTTGCCTTGAAACTTGCAATTAAGCGGTGTGGAAGATTGCGAATGAAACCCACCGTGTCACTCAATAACACGGGTCCCCAGGCAGGCAATTGCCATCGTCGCGTGCGGGTATCCAGAGTCGCGAAGAGCTGATCGGCGGCAAAGACTTCAGCACCGGTGAGGGTATTCATGAGCGTGCTCTTGCCGGCATTCGTGTAGCCGACGAGCGAGACCGTCATGTGGTCGCTTCGCGAAGCGACCTGCCGCTCGCGACGACGCTCAATCTTGTTCAAGTCCGAGCGAAGATCATGAATTCTTTTCTCCACCAACCGGCGGTCCATTTCCAACTGCTTTTCACCTGGCCCCCGCATCCCGACGCCCATCTTCAACCGTGAAAGATGAGTCCACATATTTTTGAGGCGGGGCAAAGAATATTCGAGCTGTGCCAACTCAACCGCCAGACGCGACTCGTAGGTTCGCGCATGCGACGCGAAGATGTCAAGAATCAACTCGGTTCGATCAATGACCTTGGTATTCGTGGATTTTTCTAACGAGCGAGTTTGCGCCGGACTCAGATCGTTGTCAAAAACGATCACATCCGCATCCGTCGACTCCGCCATAACACGAAGTTCTTCGACCTTTCCCTTTCCCAGATAAAAATTACTGTCGGGACGATCTCGACGTTGGTTCAGCAGGCCCACTGTTTCACAACCCGCTGCATAAGCCAAACCTTGTAGCTCTTGAAGATCGTCAGCCAGATGAGTGTTCTCGGGAAGGATGACCCCAACCAACACCGCCTTCTCGCTGACCAGACTTTGCGTACGATCAATTTCTGTCACCGTTGACTTGGTCCTCCTTCAGGCCCAGCAGTCGCGCATCCCAGTACGCTATCGCTTGCTCACTTACAGGTTGCAAAAAATGAGATCTGATCTCGTCATGACGTCCGATCGATGATTGACATTTCACCGCTAGACCGACCGCCTTCGCTTTCATCTTATCGTACCGCAGAGGGAAAGCGAACCTTAGCGACCGATTCGAGTTTCAAGTTTTTAGGGAGTTAAGCTCTGAAAAACTTAATTTCGGGCGGCGGTTATGTCCATGGACACTCGTTTGCGGAACAAGTTCGTCCGATTTGTTCAACTATCTTTCCTGGCCGGTTGCAGCCCTGCCGGCAGATTCTCCATCCAGTTCCTGAGTTGAGGACGCTGCAGTTTAATGTCATGCTCACGATCACCCGAGATGGCCGCCAACTGTTCCGGAGTCAGCATAGGGAACCAATCTGCGTCGGTCAAAACAGGCTCATCCGTGACCACTTCGCCGGCCACCACCTCAGCCCAATAGTAAACGCGATCCTCCGTGGATAGTCTCGCGCGAACCTTGCAGTCCATCCAACTCACGACATCCTGGATCCTGGGAGCACCGGTAAGTCCGGCTGTCCAATCGAGCCCGGCAAATTTATCCTGACTTTTTCCGGACGCAGAGGCGAACCTGAATGCGATTTCGGAGTGTCTTTGTCCAATGAGATGGAGAGAGAGAGCCTGGCTGGCGTCCACTAACTCACGAGTGAAGTGGTTGGTGGCCAGGCTGACGACGATGATAGCAGGCTCGGCATCGAGCGTTGCCTGAGACACCCAGGTCGCTACCAACCCGCCTCGTCGATCTTGATCGGCTGCGGTGACCAGCCACAACTCCCGCTTGATTTGGCCCAAAACGCCTTCCACACCCTGCCGTTGACGTTCCATAGGGGTCACCTTGCCTCCTCCATCCCGATCTTGACACGCCTCACGCTGCCACGCATCACCAAGTCGATGTTGTACCAAACGACGAGGTTGCACATCATGTCCTCAGTCAGAAATGCCGAAAACATGGATTGACGACCGAATTCCCCACCACCTTTGATTGCTGATTCCCTATGTCTGTGGACGCTTGGATTTCCATCCTGATCACGATTGGCGTATTCGCTGTTTTACAGTTTCGCCGAGGTGCGCCGGTCGACCTCCTCTTCCTGGGAGCGTTAATGGGAGTCACTTTAGCGGGGGTGATCACACCGACGGAGGCATTAACGGGCTTTGCCAACCCCGCGGTCATCACGATCGGAGCTTTGTTGGCAGTTGCAGCTGGGCTGCGGGCCACGGGAGTTCTGGATTGGGTCGGTCAAAAATTGCTCGGTTCGGCTAAGACTGAACGTCAGGCTCTCCACCGCCTCGCAATTACCTTAATTACAACTTCTGCGTTTCTGTTGAACACCGCACTCGTCGCGATGATGGTGCCGGTGGTTATGGAATGGTGCCGTCGTCGAAACCTGTCGCCATCACGGCTCATGATGCCGGTGAGCTATCTGGCGATCTTGGGCGGAGTTTGCTCATTGGTGGGCACCAGCACCACATTAATCGTCAACAGTATTCTCGAAAAACGTTACGAAGCAGAAGTCTTGGTGGTTTCAGCCATGACAGATGTGCCCGAGGAAGAGCGTCTGGCGGCGGAATCATTCATGCAGGGGCTTGAGCCGATGGGTTTATTCGAGATTGGCAAGGTCGGTTTACCGTGCGCCATTCTAGGAACCATTGTCTTGCTCACCGTCGGACGTCGCACGCTGCCCAGACGAACCGATATGGTCGAACAGTTAACGGAGAAGCGTCGAGAGTACGTCGTCGAGATGCTGGTGCAGCCGGAGTGTCGTCTGATCGGACAAACGGTTGAAACCGCAGGACTTCGTGAACTACCTGGACTTTTTCTGATTGAAATCGACCGGGACGGTGACATTGTGACTCCCGTTTCGCCTGAGGATGTGGTTCGACAAGGCGATCGGCTCGTTTTTGTCGGCGTGGTCAACACCATTGTCGACTTGGAAAAATTCCCGGGGCTGGTTCCGGCCACGGAATCGATTTACGGAAATCAGTTAGCCAAAGACCATCGGCGCAAGATGACCGAAGCGGTTCTCTCTCGATCTTCTCCGTTAATTGGAACCACCGTCAAAGCGGCTAACTTTCGCCGTCGCTACAACGCGGCGGTAGTCGCAGTTCATCGCGATGGTGAACATGTGGGTCGCAAAATCGGTGACATCAC
>Ga0163179_10001815_pt1 | contig 14967 bp, 10 predicted proteins | sample AtlANTMetagenome_FD_109643 | JGI IMG/M metagenome (GOLD analysis project Ga0163179, IMG submission 109643) | Marine eukaryotic phytoplankton communities from the Atlantic Ocean - Atlantic ANT 2 Metagenome | ecosystem: Environmental > Aquatic > Marine > Oceanic | place: North Atlantic Ocean...
AATTAAAAAAACATTTTATGTTCATTATGTTTCTACTCAACATCGAGTAAGCGAACACCAACAAATTATTATGTTGCATTTAATAGAAGAAGTTGGTTATATTGCAAACTTACAAAATGTAAATAAATTCTATTCTGGTGCAGGTCAAGAAATTATTAAAAAAATAGCACAAGATTTTTTGTTTTTAGATAATCCAAGTTTTTCTGGTCAGAAAAAGATTTTATATAACAAAGATGAGGTCGGTGATCTTAAAACTTATAACGTTATAGTACCTAATTTAAATCCTATAGCTGCTATGAAATGGGTATCAGATAGTATGGTTAATGCTAATGGATCACCATTTTATTTATTTTCTACACTTATAGGAGATAAAATTGTATTAGTGCATCTGCAAGAATTGTTAAGAGCCCCGGCTTTAAATAGCGAAACAACTCCTTATATTTACAGTCCTTCAACAGCAGCACAACCTGATGATAGAAAAGCATTTAAAACAATTACGAATATGAAAATTGGTAATTCAGAAGATTTATTTAAAATGATTCGATCTGGTAATATTGGTGCAAATTATACAGTTATTAACGGAGCTGCTCCAGATGCTACTACAGAAGTAGAATTTGAATATGATATCATAAAAGATTGTTTATCTGAATATCTTACATTTCATGTTCCTGAAAATGAAAGACAAAAAAATCCAACATATTCTCCGGCATTTAAATATAATGGTAAATCTTTTAATGAAATTAAAAGTAGAAATATTACACTGTTCGGCGGTACAAATCCATATAGAGAAACTGCATTACCCGATGGTGAGCGTGGGCAATATCCTTTAGCTTTAGGCGAAGGATACGATGCTGCAGATTATAAGAAATATGTAGTTTCAAAATCTTTTGATATGCTTTTAAAAAAAGCACCCTTAACAATAAATTTAAATGGAATTGAATTTATAAATGGTGATCAACATTGTACAATAGGTAATTCAATACACGTACAATTTCAAAAATCAGATGATCAACGTTCAAGTGGAGAAAAATCTGCAAATCCATTAGATATAAAATTATCTGGAAAGTATTTAATATATAGAGCAAGACACATATTAAAACCTGAAAAATATGATATGGCATTTACAATGGTTAAACTTACAAATTTAGATGAGGCTTAATACATGAGTTTTTATGGAGATAATTCTCGTTGGTTTATCGGCGAAGTTAAAAGTATTAGTGATCCAACTAGAATGGGCCGTGTTAGAGTTCGTATATTTGGTGTGCATACAGATGACGAACAACTTATACCTGAAAATAAATTACCATGGGCTCAAGTTTTAGCACCAGTAACAGAAGGTGGAACTCCTAATCAAGGTAATTTTTTGGGTATACAGCCAACAGCAAGAGTATTTGGATTGTTTCTTGACGGAACAAATTCACAAATGCCTCTTGTTTTAGGATCTATACCTCATAGTGAAAAGTGGGTATCAAAAGGCGGTATTGAATCTCATGTTACTACAGATATTAATGCACAAAGTTTAACAAATGAAGTACAAGATGGATATCATGAAGCAGCATTTGATGAAACAATAGTAAAGCATGAAGTATTCGATCATGAAACGAAAAAACAAGAATCTGAAATGATTGATGAACCTTTACAAAAAAATGTAAGAACTGGCGTTTATCCAAATAATAAAGTCAAAAGAACTCCAAGTGGGCATGTTATTGAAATTGACGATACACCTGGAGCAGAAAGATTGCATATAGTACATAAAACTGGAACATCAGTTGAAATACAACCTAGTGGAGATGTTGTAACTCATCATAAAAACGGTGTTAGGACAGTTGTAGGTGATGATAAGCTATATGTAACTGGCGATGTTGAATGGGTTATAAACGGTAATCTTGATGTATCTGTATTAAAAAATATTACTTTTGCGTCTGAAGGTGATTTAAAAGTTGTTACAACTGGTAGACAAGATTATTCATCACTTGGAAACATGACACATTTTTGTGATGGACAACATACACTTGCAAGTGATACAGCAATTCTATCAGGAACAACATTAGCAGATATAAGAGGTGCAAGAGTCGATCTTGCGACTAATGATCCAGTTAATGTTGTTATCGAAAAATTTAAATTAAGAGGTGTAGAGCCACCTGAAAATACAACGGCAGGTGGTAATACATTAATACCAGTAGATGAAAATGGCAATTCATTAGGTCCAAGCGACCCATCAGGTGGACCATTATCGCCAGGTGATACAGAATTAGGACCAGCCGGTGATTGTACTCGAAAAGATTTAGGTAAAACATCTGCAAGATTTGAATCAAATGGAGATCCAGGAGCAATCAGTACTACTGAAATAACTCAAACTGACGGTACATCATATGGCTCTTATCAAATTGCAACTAAACCTGGAACAATGACAAAATTTTTAAATTGGTTAGACACTAAACCCCAATACGCAAATTATGGAAGCCAATTACAATCTGCAGGTGGTAATACGGCTGCAAATAGTCGAGATCCACAATTTGTAAATCAATGGAAAAGTCTTGCGTATGATAATCCGAATTCAGATACCTCATTTGCACAAGCTCAGCATGATTTTATACAAGCAACTCACTATGATCCTGCAGTACAAAAAGTTAAAGCTGCAACTGGTATTGATCCATGTTCTCGAAGCCGAAGCAATGGGTTGCAAGATGCAATATGGAGTACATCAGTACAACACGGTCCAGGCGCAGTTGCAGGTATTGTAAAGAATGCATTAGCAAGAACTGGTAAAACAGCAGATACAGTAACCGATGCAGAATTAATATCGGCTATATATGATGAAAGAGCTGCAAATGGCGGTTTAAAATATTTTCATAGATCAAATGCAAATGTAAGAGCGAGTGTTGTTGACAGATTTTTAAATTATGAAAAGGCTATAGCTGTTAGTCAAGCTGGTGTAACTTTAGATAGTTTGGCAACAGAAACAGCTACAAATACTGCAAGTGTGAAAGGATTTTATGGTGGATAATGCCAGAAGTATGTAGACAAGATGATACTTTAAATACCGGTCATGAATGCGATGGTACATCGACTCTTGCTGCACCTGGTCAAACTAAAGTATATGCAGAAGATAAGTTAATTGCGCGTTTAGGAGATAGTACTAATAGTCACAATACACAAACTGGAACTGATGAAAATGGTGATCCAATTTGTACACCGCATACTGCAACAATAACAGGAAGTTCATCAAAAGTTTATATAGCAGGTGCATTAGTTGCAAGAAAAGGTGATGCAGTAGATGCTGGTACTTTAACGTCTGGATCTTCAAAAGTCTTTGCTGGTTAGTATAAATATAAGCTAAAGGAGAATATCAATGGCGTGTACATGTAACGGTAAATGCGAAAAATGCGGACATAGGTGTCATTGTAATGAAGAGTGTATGAAATGTGTAAATGATATTTGTACTGGTTGTAAATGCGAGTGTACTAAGTAATGTCTAGAGTTTTTTCACAAGAAGATGGTAGTATTGATACAGCATCGATAATTACTAGTCGAAAGAAAATCTATAAAGATATAGATCTTACTTTTGCTGCGAGAACGATGGGTGATGTTTTTAAGAAAACAGATGCTGCATCAGTTAAACAAGCTGTAAAAAATATATTATTAACTAATCATTTCGAAAAACCTTTTACCCCTTTCTTTGGAGGTAATTTACACGCTTTCTTATTTGAAAATATTGAAGATTTAGATGAAATGGAAATTATGGATCATGTAAGTGCTGCAATAAACAATTATGAACCAAGAGCAATTATAAGATCTTTAAAAGCTAATGCGCGACCTGATTATAATTCTATAGAATTAATTATAAGATTCCAAATTATTAACACATTTGAAAACGTAGAATTAAACGTAGAACTTACGAGGTTAAGATAATGGCTACAACAATAAAATCATCCGATTTAGATTTTAATACGATTAAAGCAAATTTAAAAAGTTATTTTGCACAACAAACAGAATTTGCAGATTATGATTTCGAAGCCTCGGGTTTAAGTAATATATTAGATGTTCTTGCATATAATACACATATTAATGGATTAACAGCAAACTTTGCATTAAATGAAGCATTTTTAAATACCGCACAATTAAGATCATCTGTATTATCGCATGCAGCAAATTTAGGTTATTATCCAAGATCGAATACTTGTTCTCAAGCAGTTGTTACTGTAACTGCAAATACTAGTGATACTATTACTGGAAGTGCTTCTCTTCCAAGATTCAGTTCCTTTACATCATCAATTGACGACGTTACTTATACATTTAGTACTATAAGTGAAACAAGTGCATTGAATGATGGATCAGGAGGATTTACATTTAAAAATCCAGATGGAACAAGTAGCATTGTCATTAAAGAAGGCGTACAAAAAACTAAAACATTTTTAGTAGGTAATCAATCTGATAATGCAGTTTATGTTATACCTGATACAAACGTAGATACTTCAACATTAGTAGTTAGAGTATTCGATAATGTAAATTCACAAAGTTTTACTGAATTTGCAGATATTCGTAATGCTGTTAATATAACACCAACATCAAAAGTTTATATCGTAAGAGAAGCACCTAATGGATTTTATGAACTCATATTCAGTGAAGGTAATGTATTAGGACAAGCACCTATCGCAGGAAATCAAATTATTGCAACGTACTTATCTACAAAAGGTGCTACTGCAAATAATGCATCTTCATTTACCGGAGCAAATTCAATATCTATAGGCGGTACAACTTATAATTTAACTGTTACAAAAGTTTCAAATTCTGCAGGTGGTGCCGATAAAGAATCTCTTGATTCAATAAAACTAAATGCGCCAACTGCGTTTGCTGCACAACAAAGAATGGTTACAGCAGAAGATTATAAAACATTAATTATTGGAAGATATAATAATGTATTAGATGATGTGATTGCTTGGGGTGGTCAAGATAACATTCCTGCTACATTTGGTAATGTATATGTAAGTTTAAAATTTAAAACTGCTATAGCCTCTAATATCCAACAAGAAACAAAAGATTCTATTAAATCAAACTTTGCAGCTAATTTATCTGTAATGTCAATTGATACCGTTTTTGTTGATCCTACCGAAACTCATATGGAAGTCAATGTTAAATTTGATTTTGATCCTGATTTAAGTGGTGATACCGTAAACTCTACGCAAATTCTAATTAAAAATAAAGTCGGTGAATTTTTTACAGCTAACTTAGGATTGTTTGGAAGAACATTTCGAAGATCTGCATTATTAACAGAACTTGATGCATTATCACCAGCAATTTTAAATAGTAGTGCAACTGTTAATCTACAAAGAAGAATATCTGCACCTACAGATTTTCAATTTAATGTTTCAGCGCCGGTATCAGTAGAATTTCCTGCAAGACTTGCATTACCAGACGATGAATTACATATCATTAATTCGTCAATATTTACATTTAACGGAGTATTAGCAAGATTGCGTAATAAGCTTAGCTCAACAACATTAGAAATTGTCGATGTTAATACAAGCGGAATACTTAATGAAAATGCCGGAAGTTATGATCGTTTAAATGGTACAGTTCGTTTAGATGATACATTTAACATTAGTGCACACGAAGGAGCATTTATAAAAATAAGTGCAACGCCTGATAATCAAAGTACAATTAAACCATTAAGAAGTCACGTATTATTATATGATAAAGATACTTCGCTTTCTTCTGGTACCATTGATACACAAAATACATTAGCAGTAATTACAACATAATATGGCTCATACAGTAAAAGATTATAATCGGAAAAATATTACTTTAACAACATCTAAAGTTGGTGAAGTAGTACCGCAATATTTTGGTGAAGAAAATTCTAAATTAATCGAATTTTTAGAAAAATATCAAGATTTTTTAGATAGCGATCAGGCTGGAGGTTTTGGTTATAAGATTAAACAACTTATTCACGCAAGAGATGCAGACAGAGTCGATGCAGATGAGCTTGATTCAATCATAGAAGAAATAGGCAATGGATTAAAATCAGCATCATTCTTTCAAAAACCAAGATTAATGACTAAATTACTTGGTGATTATTATAGAGCAAAAGGATCATTTAACTCAGCACAAGGTTTTTTTCGTGGTTTCTTTGGTTTAGAACCAGAAATTAGTTATCCTAAAAAAGATATATTTACGGTTGGTGAATCTAATATTGGATTTGAAGCTCAAAAATTTTTAGTAAACGCAGGCATTTATCAAGTCTTTTCAATATTAATTAAGTGCGGTATATCGACATTAGATTATGAAACGTTATATAAAAAGTTTGTACATCCAGCTGGATTTCATTTTGCAGGTGAAGTTATTGCGGTTGATGAAGGTATTTTAGATGTTGGTGTACCATCTGGTGAATTTCTTATTGATCCACTTGAACCTGATAGTCCTGATTTAGTTACAGTAGGTCAAGCTTTTGTAACTCCACTAACTGGAGTAAGATCTGACGGAACGGTTCAGCAAGATGTTGCACCTACTATACCATTCAGAGAAATGACTGTATTATTAGATTCTGGTGGTGATGTAACTTATACTACAAATGATGCATATAGAGTTGATCCATACGGTACATCAATAATAGATATTCAATTTTTAATATCAAGTAATTTAAATAAATTTTATTCTAATATTGCAGAAATACTTACGCCTAATTCATTTACATTTGATGATAGTGATACAGGCGCAACTGCAGCAAATGCTAGACCAGATTTTTCATTAACAATAGAAACTATGGACGATGATAAGTTTACTACATATTTGAGCGATTCTGCATATTAACCTTTATAAATAACATAAATTAAGAGTGAAACATGGCAAAACAAGTAATAGCAACAGGCAGCGCAGCTAACGACGGAACCGGAGATACACTACGATCTGCCGGTACGAAGATTAATTCTAATTTTACAGAATTATACGATATGCGCGCGCGAGTAACTAAAACAGAAACTACTGCCTCAATTAGTAATAATGACCAAGATAATTTAACTTTTGCTGATAGCGATGTTGGTAAGTCATTTGTATTGCATGAGATTAAACCAAGTGCCGCATCTTATATTAAACTTTATACTGATTCAGATTTACGTGTAGCTGATATAGGTAGAGGACAATTAGCTTCTCCGGTAGGCGAAGGTTTAATAACTGAATTTGTAACTCAAGCAGATAGCGCTATCAGATTTGCACCTGGCATAATTGGCTATACAGATTCTGATAATGTATTAGGAGTTTCAATGCAAGTTAAAAATTTAAGTGGTAGCACAACTGCAATAAGTGTTCGTTTAAAAGCGTTAAAATTAGAGATATAGGAATAACACCATGACTGCTATAGCAACAGAAGCTTTAAAATTTAATTTTGCTGAATTATTGCATAAAGAAATAATAAACACGACTGATAGTAATCATTTCTATATTGGTATCGGTAAAAGTGATCAATACGATAGTGCTTCTGATAACACAGTAGATCCAGTAAGAGTAAGAAGAGATGAGCAAGAAGCTCGATATAATTTAGAATCAATCATTAAAGTTTCTGAAACCGCAATGACTTTTAGTATTCCAAGAAATAATTGGATAAGTGGTACAATATATTCTGCATATAACGATAACCAAGTTGGATATCCAACTCAACCTTATTATGTAATTACTGAAGATCAACAAATTTATATTTGTTTAGCAAACAATCGTAATACTTCTGGTGTTGCACAACCATCTACAATAAAACCAAGTTTTGCTACTGAAGGTGTAGGAAATCATCAATCGTTTAAAACAGCTGATGGTTATATTTGGAAATATTTGTATGAACTTTCAGTGGTTAAAGTTGCAGCATTTTTATCTTCTAATTTTATGCCAGTCGGAGTTTTTGATTCATCTACTGCGAGTGGTGCGGCTGAACAAGATCAAGCTAAAATAAGAAAAACTTCAGTGCCTGGTCAAATTATTGGTGTTGAAGTCGTAGATCCGGGTGCTGGTTATTCAAGTACACCAACATTAAATTTTATCGGAAACGGAACTGGTGCTGCCGGTACGGTCACTCTTAATGGTACGACCGTAGGAAAGATTGATATGAATTGCGTGGTAAGTGATTCAGGATTTGGTTCAGGATATGATTTCGCACGTGCACAATTATCAGGTGGTGGTACGCCAAGCAAACCAGCAATTCTACGTCCAATACTTGGCCCGACAAAGGGATTTGGTTTTGATGCAAGAAAAGATTTAAAATCATCTTCCTTAATGTTTAACGCCAAACCCGCAGGAGCTCAAAATAATAACTTTTCAATAACAACTACCGGTACATTTGGTGGACAATCTGATTTTAGACAAATAACATTATTTAAAAATATAGATTATATTGATAGTGCAACTGCAGGAAATAGAGTTCAAGTAACAGATGCAAGAGCAAATCGAATTGTAACATTAACAACTAAACCGGCTTTTGTTAAAGACGAAAAAATAATAGGACAAACAAGCGGTACTGTAGCTCATATTGATCACATAGATAGTACAGGCGGTGGAGCTTTACAGATTCATTATCATTTTAATCATAGATCAGATTTTAGACACGGTACATTTTCAGGTTCAGAAGTTCTTCAAGGAAATACATCTGGTGTTTTTGGAACAGTAGATTCTGATAGTCAACCTAAAATAGCGAATTTAGGAGCTATTAATAGATTTAGTGGTGACGTGCTGTATATTGATAATAGATCGAGAATTATAAGATCTGCTTCACAAACTGAAGATATAAAAATTGTACTTACAATATAGTAGAGATAAAAAATGGCAACAAATCTTTCAAATGTAACTTTCAGCAACGTTTACAAAGACGATTTTGCAGACAGTGATAATTTTCACAGAATACTATTTAATAGTGGTAAAGCATTACAAGCTCGTGAGCTTACACAAATGCAAACTATTATTCAAAAAGAAATCGAGAGATTTGGTTCAAATATTTTTAGACAAGGTGGAGCAGTTACTGGCGGTGGTTTAACAATTGATAATAAAGTCGAATTTGTTAACTTAGCTACAAATCAATTACCATCAACTCCGTCAACGCTTGTTGGAAAATATTATAAAGATAGTACAAACAATCTTATTATTAGAATTAAAGAAGTTTTAGTAGCAAATGCATCGACTTCAGATATTGCTATTGGTGGTGGAAGTGCAGTTAATCATAATGTTGATACATTAATTGTAGAATATGTAAGCACAAGTTCAGGTACAGCTGGATCAGCACCAGTAAGGTTGCAAGCAAGTAATATGTTACAAAGAATAGTTGCAGCTAATGATTCAACTTTGTTTAATGATGCTGTAAATTATCCTGATATGGCATTAACCGCTGGACATCCGAGTACAGGACAAAACATATCTGGTTTAGGATTAAAAGCAAATATTGATAAAGGTAGTTTCTTTGTACAAGGACATTTTGTATTTTGTAAAGCTCAAACAGTTATAGTACAAAGATTTTCACCAATACCTAATACAGTATTAGGATTTCAAATAGCTGAACAAGTTATTAATACTGATGATGATACGTCTTTATTTGATAATCAAGGATCAGCACCGAATTTATCATCACCTGGTGCAGATAGATATCGAATACAATTAACTCTTACAACAAAAGTTCTTGCTGGTAGTAATAATTTTATATACTTAGCAAATATTGTAAATGGTAAACTTTCTGATGAAATTAATTTAGATAATTCATATAAACAATTACAAGAAGTATTGGCTCTTCGAACAAAAGAGGAATCAGGTAATTATATTGTAAAAAGATTTGATTTAAATCCGAGTTCAATAACTTCTACAAAAGTCAATTATAATATATCGGATGGCATTGCGTATGTCGACGGTTACAGATTAGATTTAGATGCAAAAAGTGTCGAAGTTGATAGACCGACTACAACTCAAGAAGTTGATGGTGAATTAATTAGTACTAATTTAGGTAATTACGTTGTAGTTGCCGGTGATCACTCAAGTGATTCTGCTAGTTTAGAAAACAATAATATACCAGATATATCTAATTTTCAAAAATTAAATTTATATGCAGCGTTTTCTGCAGGACAAGGAACAGCCGGTGGTAATACTGCTGATCATGCAGCATTAGTTATTGGATCAGCTCGTTGCCGTGGACTTTATAGAGAAACAACTGGTAGATATCGAATGCATTTATTTGATGTTCGAATGAAAGTTGGTCAATCATTTTCTTTTGTAAGAAGTATTGGTAGAGATCAAACAAATTTTATGAATGTTGTTTTAGAAGGCGATCAAGCTGTTCTTAAAAATACTATTAATAATGATTTGTTATTTTCACTTCCAAAAAATAGACCACAATTCGATGGCATTACTGGTTCATCGATGATCGTACAAAGAAAATTTACTTTTACAACATCGAGCGCAGCGACTTCTATTTCTGGTACAAACGGCGGTGGGTTACCTGCTGGCTGTGATGCATTCTTTGGTGGATCAAGCTGGGTAGTATCAGAAGTTGGAGAAGGAATCGTTGAAGGCGCAGTTTGTTCAGTTGAAGCAGGTAATGTTACTTTTTCAGTTACTGGCTTACCTTCTGGATCTAAAACATTTAATGTGCTTGCACAAGTACAAATGAGTGGATCTACATCAGTAGCAGAAAGAACAAAAACATTAAAAGAGACTACAATAACTCGAGGTGCAACTTCTGATTCAGATGGTCGTGGATTTAAATTTATAAGTTTAGATAAACCTGATATTTTTGCAATCAAATCAGTTAAAGAAACAGATTCAAATGGTGTAGACATATCTGGTAATTTTGAATTAGATAACGGTCAAAGAGATAACTATTACGGTATCGGAAGATTGTTACCTAAAAAGAATGTAGATATGCCAGCTGCCAATGTATTTGTAAGATATCAGTATTTTGAGCATGAAGCTTCTGTGACTGGTGTTGGTGGACAAAAATGTTATTTTAGTGCTACTTCTTATAAGAATAACTCAAATGCAGTAGGTTCATTAGATGGCACCGGTGTAACATATGAAACAATACCTGATTATACAAAAGGTAATGGACAAAAAGTTAATTTAAGAGATGTTTTAGATTTTAGACCGGTAGGTGTACTACAACATGATTTTGATTCGGCCGGTGATACATTAAAAGCAAATGGTCATCATAATATTACATTTGATTCAAATGGTCCAGATGTTGCTGGTACAGTACCATTAATTCATTTATTACCACAACCCGGTGGAACAGTTCAAGCAAATGTAACATATTTTTTAGGAAGAAAAGATCGTTTAGTTGCAAGCTCTTCAAATCTTAGAGGTGGAAGATCTGCAACTGGATCTGTTGATTATATACAGGGTTTACCAAGCTTTGATCCTGAATTACCAAATCTTCCAAACGGAGCTATGCCGCTTTATAATATTAATTTAGGTGGAAATACGATTAATACAAAAGACATTACTACAGAGCCATACGCAAATAAAAGATTTCAAATGGCTGACATTGCAAGATTAGAAAGAAGAATTGATAATTTAGATGAAGTTACATCATTAAGTTTATTAGAATTAAATACATCAACACTTAACGTTGTTGATTCTGCTGGTAATTCAAGAGTTAAGTCTGGATTTTTAGTAGATAATTTTAGAGATTATTCATTTACAGATATTACTAATAATCAACAAAGAGCAAGTATTGATCCGCAAGCTGGTTATTTGACGCCATTAGTTATATCTAAAGTTAATAGATTATTATATGATTCGGATGATGCTCAAAGTAATGCTGCTCTTCGCGGAGATAACTTATACTTATCAATGTCAGATTCTGCAGTAGAATATATCAATCAAAATCTTGCAACTACTACAGAAAATATTAATCCATTCGCAGTTATCAGATCTAATGGTCATATCGAATTATCACCTTCTACAGATACATGGGTAGAAACACAATTTGCTGCGGCTGAAGTTAATGGCGGTGGAACTGTAACTCAAACAGTACCAACACAAATTCAGTTTGGAAGTTTAGCCTCTTTTAGAGATAATTGGATTGGTCAACCAACTTCATGGAATGTTGGAGAAACATCAGTAGCAGCAACTGGTAGAAGAAGAGATTTTTCTAGAACAAATACAAGAAGTGTTACAATTAGTGGAGGATTTGATACAGTAACCACGCAAGTTGGTGAAAGAGTATTAAGTGTTTCAATATTACCATTTATGAGATCAATTAAAGTATATTTTAGAGCTCAAGGTTTAAGAAGAAAAACAAGACACTTTCCATATTTTGGTAATTCATCAATTGATAACTTTACAAGACAAGAATCATTTGCTCGATATTCTACAAGAACAGATGCTGGCGCAGTAAGTGCTGGTGCCACTGCTCACCCAGATGGTTCAACAAATCTTACTTCTGATAGTAATGGAACTATTACGGGTTCATTTATTATTCCAAGCAATAATACATTACAGTTTAATACGGGTACGCAACAATTTAAATTATTAGATATTAGTGGTGGTATAGATTCAAATTCTATATCTTCAGCTAATACTTCTTTTACTTCGGCTGGTACATTAGAAACAAGACAAAGAATATTTACTTCAACACGTGTTGAAAGAGTTCAAACTATTATTGAAGAAAACACACAATCATGGACAAATTGGGTAGATCCTTTGGCACAATCTTTCTTAGTTGATCCTATCGATAATCCAAATGGTGTGTTTATAACTAAAGTAAAGATTTATTTTGCAACAAAAGATGATAATCATGGTGTGCCTGTTCAGTGTCAGATAAGACCAATGGAAAATGGAGTTCCTGTAAATCAACCTTTACCGCAAGCTGTTAAGTTTGTAGAACCTGCTAATGTTAATGCAACCGCTTTAAGTGGTGCAACAATGGGTGGTGTACAAGGTGCGGGAACTGATTTTAAATTTGATGAACCAATTTACTTGGCACCTGGTGAAGAATATGCGATTGTTCTTCTTGCAGAATCAACAGCTTATACAGTTTACGTGGCAGAAACTTATGAGTTTGTTGTTGGTACAACTGCACAAAGAATAGCTAAACAACCTACTCTCGGTTCATTATTTTTATCACAAAATGGTTCAACATGGACACCTGAACAAAGTAAAGATTTAATGTTTACTTTATTTAGAGCAGATTTTAATACAAGCAGTTCAGCAATATTAAATAACGCTACTCCATCAACTGAAAAACTTGCAACTAACCCTATGCAAACTACTAGTGGTAATAATAATATAAGAGTATTTCATACAGGACATGGTTTTAACACAGGAGATAAAGTTACAATAAGTGGAGTAACTGATGCAATTGCAACTGTATCAGCTTCTCTTATAAACGGAAATAGAACTATTTCAGAAGTAGATCATACAGGATATACCTTTACGGTTGGTTCTAATCCGAACGCAAACGTAAGAGGCGGAGGCGCGAATGTAGTTGTTACTGCTAATACTGTTTTAAATACATTTTTACCTCAAATTCGAAATTTACAAATACGAAATACTTCAATTACAGCTCAAGCTAAATTAACACTTGGAAGATCCTTTGGCGGAGCACCTAATTCTTTAGGAAGTCAAACCAGTAGAACTAATGGTAGTCATGGATATTCAAAGGAAGCCAACTTTTCTGATATTATTTTAAATGAATTTAATTATACAGATATGTCAAGATATATCCTTACAGATTCAAATGCAGCGCCGGCGCAACATCTAAGTGGTGCAAAGTCCGCAACTATTAAATTAAATTTGGCTACAAATGATACAAAAGTTTCTCCTGTTATTGATTTACAAAGAGCAAACTTAGTTGGATTTGAAAATTTAATTGATAAACAACATTCAAGCAATAATGCCACTTTAGGCGTTAAACCTATATTAACTTCTTTTACTGATGAAATTGAACCTACTGATGGTACACACGCTGCTAAACATTTAACAAGACCGGTTAACTTAGAAGAGTCAGCAGTTGGATTAAAAATATTATTTGCGGCTAATAGACCTGCTGCTTGTGAATTTAAAGTTTATTTTAGAACAGCTACTTCAGATGAAGATTTATCTACTCAAGCATTTATATTACAGCCAGAATTTAGTAATAATCCAGCTGATGATGATAATCAAACCTTTAGAGAATACGAATATCTACCAGGTGGACAAATTGGTAATTTAGATGCATTTACAAAATTTCAAATTAAGATTGTTATGAGATCAACAAATCAATCTAAGATACCAACATTAAAAGATCTTAGAGTGATTGCGATGGTGACATAATGAGTGGTTATGTAAAAGTTGAAGGGCATTCATATCTTATGAGAGATGGTCAATCTGGAGCGATAATAAATACAAATGTAAATGAAATGACACAAGCGCGTATAAGAAAAGCTCAGCAGAAAAAACAACAAAATGAAATAAAAGAATTAAGAAGTGAACTTCAAGAAATGAAACAACTTTTAAATAAAATGATAGAGGTTAATGATGGCCGTTACAACAGTTAATTTATCCGATACAATTTCACAATGGGTGACTAAAACAAATACTATATCGACTAATTTAGGTGACATATCTACTTTAGCTACACCTGTAACAACTAATACTGTTGCGGCAATTAATTCAATTAAAACACGTGATTCGGCCGGTGTAAGAACAATAACAAATTTTACAAGTTTTAACTTTGATAATGTTGTAACGTTACAAATATTCGATTCATCAGGAAGTGTATTAAAAACGCTTAGAACTCCGGGGTCTTAAATGGCCTATCGTTTTCCTTTATATTACGATCGTAGTAATGGGTCATTGAAAAATATGACTCAAGCTCAATTAGCAGAAATTGTTAATGCAGTTAGATACGAATGGGGTGCTTCTCCTTATCCAGGATTAGGCGTAGTTATAGCCGGCGGTAGTATGGATTCATTGACCGAAACTCGATTACAGGCTGGTACTTTTGTTACTCATCCTAGTAGTTTTCAA
>Ga0163179_10001817_pt1 | contig 14963 bp, 15 predicted proteins | sample AtlANTMetagenome_FD_109643 | JGI IMG/M metagenome (GOLD analysis project Ga0163179, IMG submission 109643) | Marine eukaryotic phytoplankton communities from the Atlantic Ocean - Atlantic ANT 2 Metagenome | ecosystem: Environmental > Aquatic > Marine > Oceanic | place: North Atlantic Ocean...
ACTCAGGAACAGACAAAGCGGCCGGCATAAGAAGACTAAGAGACTTTATCGAATCACAAAGAGCACAAGGTAAGTCGTGGGAAGATGTCGCTGAATGGGCGATATACTCTACAAATCAGACATCAGGCTTTGATCCCTTTGACCAAACCCAAGTATAGGCGATAGATGAACGACGTTGTAATCTAAAACACTCTATCAACAACACCTATAAATCCATATAGGAAAGCTCATACTAAATCACCAAGACCACACCACCAAAACACGCGTAGGCAAAGAATAATAATACATAATCTAACTTTTGCGTGTGTGTAAGTGGAGGCACATTGTGATATAATACTATTGCCTAATACATTCAATAAAAACTAAGGAGAACAAAATGGCAATAACAACATTCACATACACATTCTTGGTAAGAGAAGAAACCTATGACGATCACGCTACAGGTGCTGGAATACTGGAAGACATTATTAACAATGCTATTCAGTCACACTTCGGTGGTTCTGCTTCGAAAGAATACGATCCCCAATCAGGCAGTATGATCATAGCGATTGACTACGCAGAACACAAGGCTATGATGGAATCAATCGCTTGGGAAGACGCCATTGAAGAAGAAGCGATGCAATGTAAAGAAGAAGAAGATCTTGATGGCTATGATCATCCACTCTACATACACTAATCAGTCTATCAAACAACAAAAAAGGGGTGTCGTCAGACACCCCCATATCATAGCGTTTGATGTACGAAATCAGATTACTTCAGTAGTCAGTACTCAATCTCATCAGGATAACTTACTTAGCGAAATCTACAGACAGAACCGCAGATAACGCAGATAAAACGCAGTCACGCTTTATTCGATGTCGCTTGTATCGATCCATTCGTAATCAGACAGTCGTATCAGTTTATTCGTATATTCGCCATCTTGCTGTACAGAACAGAACAGATATTCGTAGTCGCTTGTCATTTCGAAGAACGCTTTGATCGTCTGTTGTAAAAATGGCAGCAGCTTTTGTTTTGTCGCAGTATCGCAGTCTTCCCATCCGAACTGGCAGACTTGTTCGTTGTCGTACGCGCCGTTCATCAGTTCTCCGACAACTGTATCGCGCTGTATATCGAATAAACCGCCGTTATCGGATATATCTTGTATTGTATATTCGCTGATCTGTTGATTGTATCTGGCTATCGATCGAGGATCAGTCCAGTCGCATATTCCGTCTATCATATTGTTTCCTTGTTTGTAGTTGTATCACCAATATATATTGATATATATATTATACCATACGGATCAGGAGATTACATTTATTTTATAAAAAAAATAGTCAGTCGCCTTACAAGTCAATATGACAGACAGATCCCTACATCCTGTTATCCAGCAGACCAGTAGTGCTGCAGTCCGGCAGTGGTAGGGTGGGGCCCCAACACCGCACAAAATCGAAGTCAGATATAGCTAAGAGAGATACACAGCCCAGAAAAACGCAAAAACGCATACACGCAAAAAAAATACTCCAGGAAAAAAAGTGTGCTATTTATGAGAGGTGAAAAATGGCAAACAGTGTAACAAGACTCAAAGGTCGTAAGAGAGCAGCAAAGAGTTTAGAATGGCAACTATCAATGGCATCCGATCTGCATCTTAGACTGATAGGTATCCGTATTCAACTTGATGAGATACCAGACAAATATCTTCCTCAGGCTCCCTTGGCTCGTGCAACTCTAACACTTATCAGTGAGCAGTTCAGAAAGTGGCAAGTACGTATCCAAAGAGATATCGATAAAGCCGCTGCTGAAGAAGCAAAGAAAGAACTCGAAAAACAAAAGAAAGCAGACGCCAAAAAAAAGCGTACGCCTCGTAGGAAAAAACAGATTAACAAAGATACTTAACTTCTGTAATATAAAAAACAGGAGATTATATGAATGCGTCTATGTGGTGGTTTCACTGCGAGAATGATGATGATGTTAAGTTTTATCGAAGACATATCATCAAGAAGCCAGAAGTTTTGGATTGGATAAGAGAGCAACAGGGATGTCATTACGATGACCACGATGTTGATAGAGTACCGAAGAAGGAGCTTAATACCTGTTTATTAGGACCCTTGCTAAAGAACCTCTCAGAGCTGGATCAGAACATCCTACGACTACACTATGTCGAAGGGCTAAAATGGAAAGAGATTAGTGAAGCTCTCAACTACAACTTGTCCTATCTGTGGAAGAGAGAGAAACGCGCGATGGAAAAACTTCGTGCTATTATTGACAGGGATGGTTTGTCACCTTGGAGGAAAGATGAAGAAACAGATGACTAAAGAAGAGCGGATGAAACACGCTGCTCGTTCTCGTAACTATAAGACCCGCTTGAAACAAGCAGTAGATGGAGGTGACTTCGAAGATGTTGTCAAATCTATTATGCTTCTTGCTATCAAACACAATGATGAGACCGATTGGAAGGCATCACCTCGTACCTTTATGGAACTATTACAAGTATTACATAAGTTCAGGGTAGAGTTTGGTGCAACTGATGGTGACTTTGACGATATCCTAAAAGTACTGGATGGCGGTCAAGGATGAGTTTTGTGATTGATTCCCCAAAATGGTTTGGTAAATATGCCGTTGCACTTTCAGACGGTACATTGATCCATTGCCATAATCTTGCCACTGCGCAATCTATATGTAGAGAGATAAATGAGAATCACAAAAGTCAATAACCAAATCCTTACAGCATTTAAGGACCCAAGGAACTTCTTTAAGTTTCTCAAGGTATTTGACAAAGAAAGTAATAAGTTAGTTCCGTTTGTGTTACGTCCTCAGCAAGAAGAGTTGTTAGATGCCTTGATGAACCACAACAAGATTGTTGTTTTGAAAGCTCGACAGCTCGGCATATCAACCCTATTACGTGCTTATTTCTTGTGGAAGTCTTATATGTCAGATGAACCGACCAGACACGCTATCATCTCTTACACACGAGATAGTGCCGATCACCTTCACAATATGGACAAAGGCTTCTACTTATCACTACCCAAAGCTTTACAGAGGAAACTAAGTAAATCTTCAGCACGTACGCTACAGTTTGGAGATACCAATGCAGAACTCAGAGCCTTTACAGCCGGTGGAAAAGCCGGAGCTACCCGATCATTTACATTTACAGATACTCATATCTCTGAGTTTGCTTTCTTTGACGATCAAGATGATGTGCTTGCCAACATTATGGCCTCGGTTGGAGAAGGACAGATAGTGATAGAGACAACTCCCAACTCACCAGGTGATAAATACCACGACCTAATAGAAAATGCACCAGAGAATGGCTGGCATCTTTGTTGGTTTCCTTGGTACGAACATCCACAATACACCAAAAAATCACAGTTCCATCAACCACAAGTACCAGATCCAACCGAAATAGAGTTAGAAATAAAAGAAGATTTTGATCTGACACTGGGCCAACTATACTGGCGAAGAACAATGATCAGAACAATGGGGTTAGAGAAGTTTAGAAGAGAGTTTCCTGCTACTGTAGATGAGGCTTTCTTTTCAGCATCTAATGAGTTTTTTCCACTTGATATATTAGACGAGCTTACCGTGCTTGATCTGGGTGGGCAGAAAGAGCGATGGTATTGTGAGCCAATACCAGGTGATAAGTTCTCTATGGGTGTTGATGTCGCAGCGGGAAGGGGCGGGGATTACAGTGTTATTACTGTGGTAAGCTGCACGACACACTTACCAGTTTATCACTTTCGTAGTAATCAAATCTTACCACACGAGTTGGCTGATAAGATCTATGACTTGTATTGGGACTTCAATGAACCATACACCATCATAGAACAGAACGGACCAGGTGAAGTGATACTATACAGAATGAAAGAATGGAAGGTGCGCAACCTCTACAAGAACAGTAAAGGCAAGGATTGGAGAACGAGAAAGGAAAATAAAATAGCTATATTTGACTACCTACGCGATTTGATTTGCGAAGGTGTTATCGATGCCGTTGATAAAACGCTTTGGAATGAAATGCGAACAATACAGATTACAAAAGGTGCTCCAGCATCGGCTGGTCACGATGATATGGTGATGGCCACTGCTCTTGCTTGTTGGGGTGCAAAACTAAAACCTACACCCAGTTTCCACAAACTGAGGGCTACAATGATTGATGATATGATTAAATCTCGCCGAGCTGCAAGGATAGTTAGAGAAGGTGGTTATCATAAAAACATACGAGGGTATAAGAAATGAAATATAAAATGACACCGAATATCGTGCAACAAATCTTAAAAATGCACGAAGACTATTGGCACGACAAAAGACCAGACCTTTTTAAGTATAAGATGGCTTATGAAACAAAGTTCTGGGACAAACAAAGCGAAGCACAAATGGCAACCTATGTACAGACTGCTGATGCTTATGGCTATATTGAATCATACATTGCTTCACTATTCGCTCGTAATCCTGGTGTTATTGTAAAGAATGGTATCCGAGGTCGAGGTAATGCAAAGGTAGCACAACACCTTGCCAATGACTTTCTTGGTTTTCAACGCAAACAGATAGAAAATGCATCAAGACTTGCACTAATCTATCCAATGGCCTTTATGAAAATGATGCCGACAGGTAATGCAGATATTCTTAAAAAGGTAGATACTTGTGCAATATCACCTTGGGAAATAATCTTAGATAGAGATGCAAGACGTTATGAAGACCAGAAGTTTATTGGTCATCATTACTATATGACACTACTCGATGCAAGACATAAGTTTGGTGATAAGAAATACGAATCAGTCGGTAAGCAAGAATATTTTGCTCGTTATGACGCAGACTATGATGAATACGGTGGTCGTGATGGTGCAGGTGATGTTGGTGACATTAAGTTTGACCATTATCAGTACATTGAGATTGTAGAAATCTACGACCTACATACAGGTATTATGTACTTCTGGTCACCAAACTGGAAACAAGGTGATAAGTTTTTATTAGAAACTGAAATACCTTTCAGAGATGCTAATGATAATCCAGTTGCACCAATCGTTCCCCTATATTTCAATAGATTACCAGACAAACCAGTAGATGGGTACTCTGCAATGCGAAGGATATACGACCAGATCTTCGAAACAAATATGATTAGAACCTTCCAAGCCAATGCAGTTAGAAAGGCTTCTCGTCAATATCTGATAAAGAAAGGTTCGTTAGATGAAGAGCAAATGGCACAGATTACAAGTGGTATTGATGGCTTATTTGTTGAGGTAGATGAAGAATCACTCGCTGGTGTAATGACACCGGTACCTCAGAATCCAACACCACCTGAGCTTGAGTTCTATGTTAGACAAGTACAATCAGATAAAGACAAAGGATCCATACTGGCACCATTCACAAGGGGTGAATCCAGTCGTACATCAGCAACCGAAGCGGCGGCACTTGCAGCTTATTCATCGTCAGAAATAGGACGACTTGCAAGAGAAAGAGATAATATGATCGAACAACTTGCTTCGACTTATCTCTCGATGGTTGCATTATATATTGATGAAGACGGGGCAAGACAAATGATTATGGTCGATGGTGAGCCAGTAGCCGTAACACCCGAAAATCTTGAAGAAAACTTCCATATTTTTGCACAAGATCAAGCATCTACACCACTTTCAGAGAGTGTAAAGAAAAGAGAGTTCATACAATCAATCCCAATACTTGGCAACCTTGGCGTTCCACAAGCTACAATATTATCAGAGCTTGTAAGAGCACTTGGCTTACCAGAAGATTTTGTAATCAGCGCGGAAGAAAACAGGCAGGCACAGGTTTCCGCAGCCGCAGCAAGAACTTCAGCTGATGCAGTACCACCAGATGCTGCTGAACAAGCAGGAGGATTAGTTTCTACACCACAAGGACCTGCCAACTTACAAGGCATCCTACCCGGTGCAAGGAGCATTAGCTAATGGCGTTCTATAAAGTTTATTGTAAAAAGTGTGATGAGAAATGGGAAGTAATGTGTAACTACGACAAGTTAGCAACACTGCATTGTGGTGAAAAAGACCATTGGGATCGACCTATGTTATTCAATAGCGATACAGATGAAGAACAAAAAGAAGGTTGTGGTAATCTTGTAGAAAGAAAATGGAATCCACAAGATTGTGTCTTTTCTATTGCAGGCAGTAGTATGGATACACACGGTGTTCATAATGTCAATGGTTATTACAGTCAATCATTTAATCGTTACTTCAAGAATAAAAACACAATGCATTCTTGGGCAGAAGAGAATGGTTACAGAAGTGTTTCACAATCTGAAGCAGATAATGCACTACACGCACAATATGAATCACTTAAAAAGCAAGATAACACAGCAGATAAATGGACAGAAAACCTTAAAAAGGCCGGAGGTGACAAAATCGAAGCGGCCGCTAAAACATTTGTACCCAAAAATATGCAAGATAAATAGGAGACTAATATGCAAGAACAAGTAGAAGAAATGGCTATGATGGCTGATATGGCAGAGGCGGAAAAAATCGCTGAGTTGGCACCATCTGGCACCTTTAAGAGAGACAGTGTAAATCGATTGATTAAGTCACTGAATGAAATGTTAAAACACTTTGCAGTACCAGCTCTTGATACTGTTGATGAAGACGTCGATGGTCCAATGCCTTCAGACATTACCAAGACATTGTTAATGATTGATGCTGCATTAGATGATGCAAAGATGGAAGAACATTCTTATGATATACAAGAAATAAAAACGGATCGAGACATTATGATGCTTCGTGGTAAGATCGATGCTGCTGCAAAAGACAGAGCATTTATCGCATTCTTACGTAAGCCAATGCCAAATGATCCGGAAACTGAAGTCGAGGTTAATATCGAGATGGATGCAGATATTCCCGAAGGTTTTCATCGAATGCCTGATGGCAGTGTTATGGCTGACTCAGAGCACGAAGGTGAAGAAGATATGGATAAACTTATGATGGCACGAATGGGCTAATCATACTCACAAACTCATTAGACGTAGGAGAAGAAAAATGAGCATAGATCAAAGCACTACGGGAGATAATCCCACTGCAACTGTAGAATCAACTGCAGGTGAAACAACGTTAGCGACAGAGGCATCTGTTGAAGCAACCAATGATAACATAGGTGGCGAACAAGAAAGTCCCATAAAGAAGGTTAGGAAAGCTTTTGGTCGTACAGCACAAGTACGACAAGAAGAAGCCTTGAGACAAGTAGAGTTCGAGCAGATGAAGAAACCTAAGAATATTTCATTGGAAGATATGAATGAAGTGGATTTGCCAGAAGGAAAAGGTATCAACTATAAAGAAGTTGTACAAGCCTTACCTGAAGATGCAAAGACCTTGATTGGTAATCTTAGAGCCGATTACACAAGAAAAACTCAAGAGTTGGCATTACAACGAAAAGAGTTAGAAGTGCAAATGGCTGCTTTGACGGAAGGAGAGTTTTTTCAAAAAGTAAGAGAACGAGCACAAACACCAGATGTTGAGTTAGATCCTTATAATACAGAAACTTTCAATGCACGTATCGAGCAAGAAGTAGCAAGAAGACTGCAAGATATGTTTGAACCTGTTCGAGCACAACAAGAGTTACAAATGCGACAAATGAAACTACAGGAGTTTAAGACTAATCATCCTGATCTTGAGAATATGAAGACTGAAGTTGCCGAACTTCTTAAGACAAATGTTAATCTTACACTACAAGATGCTTATTTCATTGCAAAAGGTAAGAAAAATACATCAGAACTTGCAGCTTTGCAGGATGAAAATGCCAGAAGAAAAGCAAAGATGCGAGAGAATGGATTGAAGATCAGCAATGGAACTTCAACATCACCTAATCGGCCTCCAAAAGGGCTGAAAGGGTTTGAGCTTTACCAATGGTTCGAACGACAAAAACAAAAAAAGTTTGGAACATAGGAAAAAAATCGTGCTATTTATGAAAGCCCCACTTCGTTACCGCATCATAAAGGTGGATAAGCTACATAAAAGGATCCTCAAGCAGGACAACCTAAAAAGCTTAAGATGTAAAAAAACAAATCAATAACAACAAGCCTTTCTAAATACAAATATTGGAGGAATACATTATGGCTATATCGAATGACGTATTATCATCGACATTGCGTATTCTTTTGGAAGAAGAGTAGATAACCTTTTTAAGGCAGTACCTCTTCTATCAGAGATGCGAAGTGCAGGTGGTATTGAAACGTACGATGGCGGACAAAAGTTAGATGTCCCGCTTATCTTAGCAGAGCACAGCTCTATTACACAACTTTCTAACGGTTATGAACCCGTAAATCTCGCAGTAAAAGACGCATTGAGAAATGCATCATTTAACTGGTGTGACTTCGTGGCTCCAGTCGTTATCACAAGGAAAGAAGAACTTTCGAACAAAGGTGCAAAAGCAGTAGTTTCTATTGCCGAAGCCCGAATGAAATCAGTTATGGGTCTTTTACAACGTGAAGTTGAAAAGCAACTTATCGCTGGTAGTTCAACAGTTTTGACAGAACTTAATACACTTCGTGCTTCAAACGCAGCACGTGCTAATGGTGGATTTATGGCAGGTGCCGCTTATGGTACAGGTCAATCTGGAACCGTTGGTGGTATTGATACGGCAACGTTCTCTACCTTTAACAACCAGTACAAACGTTCTGCAACTCTTTCCATTAAGGATATGACTGAACTTTACATACAGTGTCAAGCTTACACACCCGGTGGTGGTAATCCAAACCTTATTATCTCTTCAGCTGAAAACTACAGAGATTATAAAGAACTTCTTTTTGATAAAGAACGTTTTATGGCAGAAGATTCACTTAACGGTGGGCGACTTGCTCTTATGTTCCACGGTGCGAGAATGTACTACGATCCGTTCCTTGACTCTGTCACTGACGGCGCGAATGACATCCGTGCATACTTCTTAAATACTGATCACCTGAAACTGGCTTTCGATTCTGATGCACAGTTTGAAATGGAAGACTTCGAGCATATCTCCGGATACGCATCACGAAGCGCTAACATTCTTACTCGTCTTCAAATGTACTGTCAGCATCTTGGTTCTCAGGGCTTACTTACTAAATAATAGGGGGATATTATGGCTACAAATACAACATTGCAAAAACTGGATATTCTCGATAGCGATGGTAACGCTTTCGGTGTCAATACTTCTAACAGACGTCAAGTTGAAACATTCATCTCAGATGGGGCCATTGGTCTCGGAGATCTTGTTACTTTTGATGTCGTTGATGGTGGCGGCGCTGAATGTGTCATTAAAGTAATCGAATCACCTGCTAACAAATCAGCTATTGGAGTTGCTCTTAATGCAGCTGCTGGTGCTGGTGAAGACGTTCGCGTCTGTATTAGTGGAATCTGTGAAGCACAGGTCGAAGGTAAAGATCAAGCAGGTAACGCTGCGATCTCAGCTGGAGATTATCTTTGCGTAGGAGCCGTTGCTGGTACATTGTACAAGTTCGGACACCACGCAAATGATAAAGTACCTGTTGCTATCGCAGTTGATGCTTTGTCTGGTGGTGATGCAGCCGCTCAGAAAACAGTCGTTTTCTTGAAGCAGTTTTAATCACACAAACGAATACCTTGCGCCCAGGGTTAAGGGCATTTTTCATAGTAAATGCTTTAGACACATTTGTTATGATCTCCTTGAATGAAACAGTTGGCCCAGCCTCTTATGGGGCTGGGTTTTTTTCAAAGAACAAGAGGAAAAAGAATGAACTTACAGGAAATGAGAAATATGGTCGCATCTATTCTGGACTATGATCCGGATGTGCAATCTTACAGAGATGAGATCAACCGCTTTATTAATGAATCATACCGAAACTGGTTTGTAAGTCGTCCTTACGTGTTTTCACAAAAGACAGTTGATATATACTCAATGCCTGATTGTGATCTGCCTGCTACAGCAAATATACAAGGCTCAAACGCTAATATAAGAAACTTTATCAATATAGGTGCAGCTCTATCTTCAACAGACAGTACTGGTGTTGGTTTTGTAAATAAGGGTTTCTTTAACAGTCACGAAGGATCGATAATCATTGTCTCAGGTGACGATGAAACTTCAAACAACGGTACATTTATTATAGATAAGATAGACTTTGATACCGGTGGCTCACCAGCTCCAAAGGTTTATGTATCAAGAATGTCTTCAACACCACAAGTTGATTGGTCAGGTACTGTCGCTACAGTGGTGGCTGGATCCGTACAACAAAGATATATTACACTACCAAATGACTGCGTTGATTTACTTGGTGTTCAAATCAGAAACATACAAGAAACAACTGATGGTACAAACGCACTTGGTAAAATCTATAATCTTACAAGAAGAAGAGATGAAGAGTTAAATCTTCGTTACGACTTGACAGGTACTCCAACAGAATATATAATGTATGACGGTTATCCAGAACATACAGTTGATATTGATCAGTTTTTACCAAGACAAGGTAAAGACTTTTTTGTTGATACAGCATCAAATACACCTGGTTGGCCACAAGGAACGTATGAGTTTAAGATGTCTTATGTTTGGCGTGGTGTAGAAAGTCAGCTTTCTGATGCACAAGAACTAAAAATATCTGCATCAAACACAATACCACGTTTCAATACAGAAGATACAACTCGTCAAGGTTTCCAAGGACTAAGAAAGAAGTTTTATGTTAGACTTAAATCAGTAACTGGTAAAGACAGTGCAACACACGAAGAAAAGTTTTTTAGAGACTTATCAACTGTGTTCAGTAAAACAACACCAAATGGTGGTGCTGGTCAATATAAATACTACTTGATTGATGATGATGAGACACAAACAAACTGGTCACAATCACAGATTCAGATCGACGCAAATAATGACTTATATCAATACGCAAGAGAAGGTGCAAACTTAGGTAACAGACAGAGAATAAGACTCTATCCTCGCCCAGCAGCATCTACACCAATCGAAGCTCGATACATTTATATGCCAACAGACTTGTTGGAAGATAATGATATACCAAAGGCACCTGATGATACACATCGCTACTTGGTTTATCGTACTTGCGCTGATACATTTATGAAACATAACAATCCTGATATGGCAGATTTTTACGACAGAAAGGCAGAAAAAGAACTCTTAAAGATTGACAACAAATATTTGACACAACGAAGTGCATTGTACATTAAAGAAAACTTTATCGCCGGACCGCTTAGAATAAAACCATATCAGAGTTTGACAAGACTACCGGACGCATAATGAAAACACCAGGCAAAATAGAAGTCAAGCCAATGGTTGGTATCGATGAAAGGATACCAGCACCTGATAATAGTGCAATACTTGTTGAGAACTGGACCTATGATGCTCATACAAAGACGTGGAATAACTTCCTGGGCTTTGAAGAGTTTTTCCATAAAACTAATAGGCCCTACACTTCGGCAACCTCTGCGATATACGATGATTCATCTATTGATTCAATCTATGTTTATCAGCGACATAACTCTTCACAACAATGGTATTTGTATGAGCAAGGTGGCAAACTAAAATATTTAGTACCATCAGCTGGACAAGCAAACGCAAATGTTGCACAAGTATTATTATCAGACAGACACATACCAAACATACAGGAAGCACATACAAACTACACACCGTATGGTCGCTATGTTATTATTACAAATGGTATTGACGGTCCTATTAAATACAGAGGTGGTGATCGAACATATCCACTTGGTTGGGATAGAAGACCAGGAGCACCAGATGTTGTAACACCTGATCAGTTCAATACAGATGTAAAACCTCTTGTGTATGTAGAAGCAACATCAAACTTTGAGTTAGGTCAATCCGAACTACAAGGTGATACCATATACAAATCACAGTTCTTTGAAGGTGTTGGCTTTGTTACAGGATCTGGTGATAATAATGAATACAGATACAAAGTAAGTTTCTTAAATGAAGCAGGATCAGAATCACCAATCTCAGAACCAACACCAAAGATATCGTGGAAAACACAAGAGATCTTCAAAGGAACAAACCATTATCCTAACAGAGCTTGTCCAGTAATGCAGGTTCCAACAGGACCAACTGGTACAATCGCAAGAAGACTATATAGAACTACAAATGGTGGTACTACATTTCAGTTTCTTGATGAAATAAAAAACAATACAGACGCAGTTTATGTAGATTACAGAGAAGACACACAGCTTGGAGCCAATGCACCAAATGATTCTGATTCTGTAGTTATGCCAGCATCTGGTGGTAGATTTACAGCAACATTTAAGAACTGTCTATTTATTGATGGTGGTATTGCTGATGGATCTCGAATGTTTTATTCAGAACCAAACCAACCAGATACTTTCAAAGACACAAACTTCTTTGAGATCGGTACAAGAGAAGGTGGTGACATTACAGGCTTTGAAGTCTATTATAACTCACTACTTGTATTTAGAGAACAAGCAATCGACCTTGTACGAGGTGACTCTCTGAATGGCTTTGAGATTGTGCCTTTTATAACCGGTATCGGCAGTAAATCACACCACTCTATCGTTAATGTACCCACTCAGGGGATTATGTTTTTAGGCCAAGACGGCATATACAGAATCAAAGGTGGATTGGATGGTGGATCTTCATTATCAATAGAAAAAGTAAGTGATCCAATACAACAATATGTTGAAAGAATGTCATTAGATGGTTTGCCTTCTGCAGTTGCTGTATATTCATCAATGTGGAGAGAAGTCCAGTTTTATGTACCACTTGACGATGGTAATCAACTAACACACGGTCTTATATTCCATCTTGATACACAAACATTTAGTATCAGATCAAACATAGATTTTGGTATCAACTGTATTACAACAGATCGTGATGCCAACTGCATCTTTGGTAGATATGTGGATACTGAAGACGCAAACCGTGTAATGAGAGGTATCTTTGTTTTATCGAAAAACAGGCGATATGGTACAACAAAAGTTGGTAGTGGTGAAACAGCTACATTTCCAGACCAACCAGCAGGTTTATCAAAGATAAGAACACAATGGTTAGACTTTGGTCAGCCATTTGTTAAGAAACAAGTAAAGTATGTTTATCTGTATTGCATAACAACAGGTAATCAGACACCACAAGTAACATTTTATAAAGATAGAGAATGGCATAATGGTCAGTCAGTACAAGGTACATTAATGCAAAGAGCAGACCATAACTTTCAACCAGTATATGAACCAACAGATGATGATCTTGACGACTCTCTTGCAGTATGGGGTACATCCAGATGGCAAGATAAACTACTTACAGAGATCAGATATCCTGTTGATCAAGGTTCTTTATCATCCTTTGCACTTGAAATAGAAGCAGATCAAGCAATGATATTTATGGGTTACGCAGTTGAACTCAATGTTAAAGGTCAGGAAACCATTAGAGGAAGGAGCAGTAGATAATGGCATATAGATGGAGACATAATAGTATTACAGGATCACAAGTAATAAATGCGCGTGAGTATGATAAAAACTACAGTACATACACATCAATCATAAATGGTGGTTTGGATCGCGACAACTTACCTGTAAATAGTATAACATTCGATGACTTTGAAGATAAGTCAGTTGGAAGATGGTTATTGGTTAATAACATAAATGCAAGAGACGATAAAGGTTCTGCATTATCTTCAGATTCAAACTATACCGGTGGAACAGTAAATCCACGTGGTAACAGCATTAATGGATTTAAGTATGAAGAATCACCGATCGAAGGTGGTGGCTTTTGGTTTCCAATCGGAACTGCAGGAACTCTTGACTGTGATGAAGGTATGGCTGTTATTAGATTCCACATCAACAGCTACTGTCCAAAATACACAACATTCGTCAAAAGAGGAACCACATCAGAAGTTGCTCGTAAATCAAGGCAGTTCAAAGTAGAAGTAGATGGTGTTGAAGTTGCCAGAACATCAGAAATATTTCCACAGTTTCACTGCACACAGATATTCACACAAGTACCGATCTCAAAAGGAAACCACGAGTTTCAGGTATTTTGTAAAGTACCCGCTCAAAAGCCAGGTGATAACACAAGTGGTGTTGTACTAAACTATTGGGGCGGACAACTATCAGTACATAACAGGAGAAGATGATGGGCAGAGTAAAACTAAAGAACTTTTATCCAGACAATGATGTTACAGATGCAGCAGAAGCAAATGCAAACAACAGTGCTATTAACGGTCAATCAACAAAACTTGATGGATTAAATGTAAAGACGCAAGGTATTGATATGGTCAATCTTGCAGATAATACACATCACAGAGGAGTCTATCGTCAGGATAATACTGCTTACGCAACGTATGGTACAACAGCACCAGCAACTTACAATGGGTGGATATACAATGCATTTACTATCCCAGGTACGCCATCAGGTCAGCACTACAGTCAAACAGGCTCTGCGAATGCTATTTTTGAGTATCCTATTAATCACGATAATCTGTTTGCTATCAATACCACACACTCCAAAGGAACCAAAGTCCAAGTAAATACTACAAACGGTACAGCACTGAAGCAACACGATAAAATACAGGTTGAATGGAATGTAAATGTATGGGACATCTTTCATAATGGTACAGTTGCAAGAACAGCACCAGCAAAATATATGTCACAACTGGTTGATACAAGTTTAAGTGGTGTGGGTGTTGGTGAATACTATTACTTAATCTATCCAAAGTTCAATACTGTATCGAACAGCTTAAATGATGCAGACTTCAAATCAGCAGATGATGCAGGTTTCTACCAAGATCTTGGTGATGAAGATTATTTCGATCCATCAGATCTGACAAATGGTAACTCAGATGTACAGTTCGATTACAATACAAGAAGATACGATCATATGTCTGTTGTTCCAATGCATATTATTACAGCAACAGCATCTGCAACAGGTGGTAGATTTGCAACATACTTTACTTATGACTTTTCAACACAAGAGTATCAATCAGCAGGACCATCAGGTGAGGTGCTTGGACAACATACATTCAATGTAAATGTGGCAAATGGTGGAAACAAAACACT
>Ga0163179_10001818_pt1 | contig 14960 bp, 9 predicted proteins | sample AtlANTMetagenome_FD_109643 | JGI IMG/M metagenome (GOLD analysis project Ga0163179, IMG submission 109643) | Marine eukaryotic phytoplankton communities from the Atlantic Ocean - Atlantic ANT 2 Metagenome | ecosystem: Environmental > Aquatic > Marine > Oceanic | place: North Atlantic Ocean...
AAGTTGACACGAAACGAATTTGGGATGATGCTCCGCACAATGCCTTTACCGACCTGGTTGAGTGGAATGGGAAAATCTATTGCGCTTTTCGCGAAGGCAAGGGGCATGCGGGCGACATCGGGAAGCTCAGAATCATTGTGACCAGCGATGGTGACAAATGGGAATCGGCAGGTTTGTTGGATCTGGATGACTATGATCTGCGAGATGCTGCCCTGTCAGTGACCCCTGACAACCGCTTGATGGTGCTCGGCGGAGCTCAACAGAATCTATCCACCGGACGCTCTACAGGAACCTTCGTGAGTTTCTCCGAAGATGGAAAGAGTTTTACGGAGCCACGTATCGTCGTTCCCCTCGGACGTTGGTTGTGGCGTGTTACGTGGCACGGAGATACTGCCTACGGAGTTGCGTATGGCACGCCAGATGATCGAGGGAAGAGTTCGCTGCTCAAAACCAAAGATGGCATCCATTACGAAACGGTTACCGATGAATTGCTGACTGAAGGCGGATGGCCGACCGAGGCACGTCTTCGTTTCGATGAACAGGGGAATGCTTATTGTTTTCATCGTCGTGATGGAACTGGTAATTCGGCTTACCTTGGCGTTGCCAAACCACCCTACAAGGATTGGAAGTGGCATGATCTGGGTGCCCGGATTGGTGGCCCTAATTTTATTCGTAGCCTTGATGGCGGCTGGATTGGATCCGGCCGTTTGTATGATGGCGGCGCTCGAACTGAACTTGTTGAGTTAGATGCTGAAGGCGGGACGATGAAGCCCTTCTTGCGGCTGCCGTCGGGTGGAGACACTAGTTATCCTGGCATGCTTTGGCGAGATGATACGCTTTGGGTTAGCTATTACGCGAGCCATGAAGGGAAAACAAACATTTACCTGTCCAAGGTTCGCTTCGATGCCGATGCTGCTGCAAATGAAAGTGCAGCCGAGCCAATCGATATCGGAAGTCGACGTGAACTTTTTGTGGATCATCATCTGATCGATCGCATGGAGAATGCGACGTTGCAGATGCACGCTCCTCGAGCTGCTGAAAAAGTTCTGACCTTTGATCGTCCTTGGGAAGGTGCCTTTTGTGGTTATATCACGGTGATCCATGATGGTGATCTGTTGAGAATGTATTATCGCGGTCTTCCTCGTGCCGGTGGCGATGGCAGTAGTTCAGAAGTGACCTGTTATGCCCAAAGCCGCGATGGTATTCACTGGGAGAAGCCGAATCTTAAAATCTATGAAGTCGATGGCACTCGCGACAACAACGTGATCCTTGCGAATCACGCACCGGCCACACACAACTTCTCGCCGTTCAAGGATACGAATCCTCAAGCCCCTGCGAGCCAACGTTACAAGGCACTCGGTGGCACGGCGAAGGGTTTGCTGGCGTACGCCTCACCTGACGGAATTAACTGGAAGAGAATCCAAGAAGAGCCCGTCTTTACGAAAGGCGTTTTCGATTCGCAAAACGTTTCGTTTTTCTCAGAGGCCGAGCAACAGTATGTCTGTTATTTCCGGACTTGGACGGGATCAGGTTACAGCGGTTTTCGAACGGTCAGTCGTACCACCTCCGAAGATTTTGTTCATTGGACCGATCCGGTTGAGATGACCTTCGGAGAGACTCCGCACGAACATCTCTACACCAACCAGACGTCACCCTACTTTCGTGCCCCGCATATTTCCCTCGGTATTGCCGCTCGATTCATGCCGAATCGACAAGTGCTGACGCCGGAGGAAGCGAAGCGGATCAACGTCGATCATCGTTATTTTCGCGACTGCTCAGACGCGGTCTTGTTGAGTACGCGGGGTGGCAGTCAATACGATCGCACATTCATGGAATCTTTCGTGCGACCGGGGCTCGGTCTCGAGAATTGGGTGTCACGAACCAACTATCCCGCTCTCGGGATTGTGCCGACCGGAGAAGAGCAGATTTCCTTCTACATCCAGAAAAATTATGGACAGCCGACAGCGTTCTTGCAGAGGTTTACGCTTCGCACCGATGGCTTTGCTTCGCTGCATGCAGGCTATCAGCCGGGTGAAGTTATTACCAAACCGATCGTGTTTGACGCATCCAAGGACACACAACTCCAACTCAATTATGCGACGAGTGCGGCGGGTTCGATTACGGTTGAATTGCAGGATGTGAATGGAACGGCGATTCCCGGTTTTTCCCTGGCTGATTGTGCAACGCTCATTGGTGACGGACTTGAGGGAGTCGTGCGTTGGAAGGGTGATGGGAAGCTTGAAGAGCTCGCAGGCAAACCAATCCGTCTTCGATTTTTCCTCAAAGATGCCGACGTTTACTCGATGCAGTTCAAATAGTTCGAGCTTTTTCTACTGACCCGTTCATGAACGATCTAAACCTGACGAAGGCCCAGCAGCTTTTATTGCGAGCTGCGAACGTCCATGCCTTAAGTTGCGCAGAAGCCGATCGTGAAATCTTCGGTCGTCGAATTGGTTCTTTCGTGCCGCCCGATTCGTTCGATTTTCACGCGCACCTCTATGACATAAGTCATTTGTTACCCCAGCTTTCACGCGAAAAGCTGCCCGGCCCAACGGTCGTCGACCATTCGACTTTCGTTCGTTGCATGCAACAGTGGATGGGGGAACGTGTCATCCAGGACGGTCTCTATTTTGGATTCCCGCTTGGCGGTCTTGATTGTCGTGCTGCAAATGATTTTGTCATCGATTCGCTGGCTGGTGCCCCCGGCAGTTCGGCGCTGATGTTGATTCGACCTGATGATGATCCTGCAGAGGTCGAATCGACTCTTTTGCGACAAGGCTTTGTGGGCTTCAAGGTGTATCACGTGTTTGCTGCCCGTGAGGATACATTCGCGGCAGAGCAAGGTGAGTTTCTGCCCGACTGGGCCTGGGAGATCGCAAACCGTCACGAATTGGTCATTATGATGCACATGGTGCTGGACGGGGCTCTCAGCGACGTTCGGAATCAGCAATACATTCAGAACTATTGTCGACAATATCCTCATGCTCATCTCATTCTCGCGCATGCCGCGCGGGGCTTCAATGCAAACCATACGGTGGAAGGCATTGCCTCATTGCGTGGGATACCTAACGTTTGGTTCGACACCTCGGCGGTTTGCGAATCTGCTGGGATGGAGGCGATCCTGCGCAACTTTGGACCGTCACGACTGCTGTATGGGAGTGATTTTCCCGTATCGGAAATGCGAGGACGATGTGTTTCGATCGGGGACGGATTCTATTGGTTGCATGATTACAATGCCGAATGGCATGAGACCTCGTTGAATCAACCACAGCTCGTTGGAGTCGAGTCACTGTTGGCCTTGCAGCAAGCCTGTCGCACAATGGCGCTTCGCGATTCGGACGTCGAGCAAATATTCAGCCATAACGCGCGGCAATTGTTGGCAGCCGGTAAACGCCGGAGAACGGCGCAGAATGAGTCTGAAATCGAAGATCACAACAACCATGTCCAAACGCTGTATCAACGCGCGAAAACGCTGATTCCAGGCGGAACTCAGCTGCTTTCGAAACGGCCGGAAATGTTCGCGCCCGGACGTTGGCCAGCCTATTTTCAACAGGCGATCGGTTGTGAAGTGGTGGACACCGATGGCAATCGTTACGTCGACATGTCGCACTGTGGCATCTTGTCATGTGTGTTGGGCTATGCCGATCCAGACGTTAATGACGCTGTGATTCGCCGAGTGCATCTGGGCAGTATGGCAACGCAGCAAACTGCCGATGAAGTCGAACTGGCCCAATTGCTCATCGACATTCATTCATGGGCCGACCAGGCCCGGTTTACTCGTACCGGGGGCGAGGCGATGGCGGCTGCGGTTCGCGTTGCTCGTGCAGTGACGGGTCGTAGTAAAGTCGCCGTTTGCGGATACCATGGCTGGCATGATTGGTATCTGGCCGCAAATCTGCAGACGGATCAGGAACAGACGGGACCTCATCGGCTGGATTCGCACCTGTTGCCGGGACTTGAGCCAACCGGGGTGCCAGCCGAATTGGCCGGTACGGTGGCGACATTCCAATACAATGACTTTCAGCAACTCGAAGCTGCATTGGACCGTTGCGGAGACGAACTTGCTGCCGTTGTGATGGAGCCCACGCGCAGTGTCGATCCCATGGATGGTTTTCTGGAAGCCGCGCGCGACGGTGCCCATCAGCGTGGTGCTCTGTTGGTTTTCGATGAGATTTCTGCGGCGTGGCGTTTGTGTCTCGGCGGAGCTCATCGAATGTATGATGTCGAACCCGATCTTGCAGTGTTTGCGAAGGGCATGAGTAACGGTTTTCCAATGGCTGCGGTGATTGGTCAGACCGACGCCATGCAAGCCTGTCAGGATTCCTTTATCTCAAGTACCTACTGGACCGAAGGGGTAGGACCAGCCGCGGCGGTTGCCTCCATTAAAAAAATGCAACGTGTCGACGTGCCGGCTCATCTCAAAGAAGTGGGAACTCAGGTGATGCAGGGTTGGCGGGAATTGGCCGCAAAACACGAACTCCCAGTTCTCATCAGTGGTCGCCCCGCTTCTTGTATGTTGAGTTTCGACCATCCGGACAACGCGGCATTGCTGACGCTAATGACAAGTTTGATGTTGGAACGTGGCTATCTCGTGGCCGGTATCTGCTCTTTGACGTTGGCTCATACGCAGCCGATTGTCGCGAGGTATTTGGACACGCTGGATCAAGTCTTCGGTGAATTAGCGGTCGCCATCTCCGAGAATAACGTGCACCAACGACTGGACCATGGTGTCAAACATTCTGGTTTTCGCCGGTTGACTTAGAATTCGTCGATTGCCGCCCCGCCTGAATGCGATGCCGGCAATAAATTCTGCTAATATGTCCGCGGTCATTTGAATTCTTAAGACAAGAAAGGGGATCCGGCTTAATGCGACAAAGTCGAATCAAGGCGAAGCTTGCGCGTGATGAACCTGTGCTGATTACCTGTTTGCACTTTGGGGATCCTGCGCTGTTTGAGATGACGAGCCTGATGGGCTTTGATGGTATCTGGGTCGACATGGAGCACCACGGTATCAGCTTGGAACGCGTCACAAGTTTAATGGCGGCGGCTCGAGTTGGATCTTCCGACATCGTCGTGCGACCAGCGAAGGGCGAGTTTTTGCGTATGGGGCGCATGCTCGAAGTCGGAGCCCATGCCATTATGTATCCTCAGTGTGACACAGCCGAAGAGGCTGCCGAGGTCGTCCACTGGTGCAAGTTTCCGCCGCTGGGACGCCGTGGTTGCGACGCGGCCAACGCGGATGTGCCTTATCTCTCCATGCCCATTGCGGAATATACTGAGCAGGCCAACCAAGAGACCGTCATCATTATCCAAATCGAAACAGCTGCTGCCCTGGAGAATGTCGAACAGATCGCTGCCGTGGAAGGGGTTGATGTGTTGATGCTCGGGCCAGCCGATTTGAGTTTGCAGTTGGGAATCCCCGGTGAAATTCAGCACCCCAAAATTATTGAGGCAACGGAACGTGTTGCGAACGCGGCGATTCAATGTGGAAAACATTGGGGAAGACCAGTGGGTTCTCCCGAAGAGGCGCAAAAGTACATGGATATGAAGGGGCGATTCATTTGTTCGGGTGCGGATATCGTGACGATCAAACTTGCTCACGAAGCCCTGCAGGCTCAATATACCGCCCTTGGCTTCACCTTTGATAATCGATTGAAATAACGGTGAGACGGGTTAGCGAACAGCCTTCGACTAGAGTGACTAACGAACATGAAATGGCCGCAACAAAAAGATGATATCAGAGCATCTTTCCAACGAGATGGCTTTGTGATTGTGCGAAAGTTCTTGGATGAAGCGGCGTTGGACACCGTTCGCGCGAATCTTCAACGGTATGTTGACGAAACGGTTCCGAACTTGCCCGACATGGACGCCTTCTGTGAGGATCCCAAAGAACGACGGCAAATTCGTATGCTCTCTCGTATGGAAAAGCACGATGCCTTCTTCGCTCAAATGTTGAAAGAGGGGGCTGTGGCCGAGCTGGCCAGAGATCTGAGCTCCACGAAACTCAAGCCACATGACGCAGCCTTCTTCAACAAGTTGCCTAACATCGGAGATCGGACTCCGCCGCACCAAGACGGATTCTATTTTCTCCTCAAACCGTGCGAGGCCCTTACTGTCTGGTTGGCCTTGGATACGGTGGACCGAGAGAATGGGTGCATTTACTACGTGCGTGGATCGCATCAGCGAGGTATGCGACCGCACTCGCGCACCCGTGTGCTGGGCTTCAGTCAGGGAATCATCGATTATGGGAATGCTGAAGATGTCGAGGCAGAGGAGGCCGCCTGCCTGGCACCTGGTGACGTGATTGTCCATCATGCCTTGACGATACATCGCGCCGATCCAAATCGATCCTCGCGATTGCGACGCGCTTTGGGCTTCGTCTATTTTTCCGCTGATTCGGTTGTGGATCAGGCGACAAGTGAGCAATACCAGCAACAATTGAATGACGAATGGAACGCCGAAGGAAAAATCTGATCGATTCGGGGAGTCATCTCATCTCGATCATGGCGATCGGTGTTCTGCTGTTGTTGTCCAGCGGTTGTGGGCGTGAAGCTGCCGCTCCGCAAGAAGATGACCACGTTCAACTGCTTCAAGCGGCGCTTGCTTCCGATGACTGGTCACGCATCATCCAAGCCGCCGATCATTTGACCAGTCTGGATTATCGATCGGATGTGGCCGAACAATTGTCGGGTACATTAGGCGATCAGTTCGGCAATCGTATCGACAAGTGGCGAGTTCTTGCCCGGCTGAAACAACACGACAAAAAGGCACATCAACAGTATCTGGATCGGCTTGTCGCTACTGCTCAAGATGCAGAGAGTTCGGAACAGGGGAAAGCGATTGCAGCTCTGGCCCAACTCGGTGTCCAGCCAAGGGATATCGATGGTCTCGAAAATGCGGCTCGCGTGGCGATGGATCAGGGCTCGGATTCAACTCGAGCTCATGCTGCCTGGTTATTGGCGAACCAGAATGATGACCGGGCGGAGCAAGTACTCGGTCAGATGTTGGCCGATCAGGATCCGTTGGTTCGTGCGATGGCCGGGTCTGTCCTGCGACAATTGCCTCAAATTACTCCAGCTATTCAGCAGCAATTAATCACGGCGCTCGGCAAGGAGCCCTCGGATTCAATGGCTCGCGTGCCTTTGTTGACCGCGAGCTTTCGCCATCTGCCCAAGGATGATGATGCGCGGGTCGGCGTCGAAGCTGAATTATTGACGGTCCTGCAAACGGGAAGTCCTGAAGCTCGGACGGAGGTCGTGGAGCTCGCGGCTGAAATGGGGGATGACTGGCGATCACACCTGCAAACCTTGCTGACTGAACAAGAAGCTGCGAGCGACTTGCGGACGTGTGCGGCTTACGCACTCTGCCGAATCGGTCGTCGTCAAACCGTACGTTTGTCCTTCCTCGATTGGTGCGTTGTTGCACTCTATGGATTAGGAATGCTGGCCGTGGGGGTCTATTACGCACGTCGCACGAAAACGACGGGTGACTATTTGCTTGGCGGCAGGAGCATGCGTTCCTGGATGGTGGGACTTTCTCTTTTTGCCACCATGCTCAGTACATTGTCTTATCTGGCGTGGCCCGGTGAAATGATCAAGAACGGGCCGATTGTCTTGTTGGGATATTGTTCATTTCCGCTGATCTATCTGGTGGTTGGCTGGTTTCTGATTCCTCGTATCATGCGGCTCAGGGTGACCAGCGCTTATGAAATACTTGAGTTGCGATTCGGAATCGTTGTGCGTTTGTTGGGATCGTTTCTGTTTTTGACGTTGCGATTCTTGTGGATGGCATCAATTATTTATTGGACGACCGCGATCGTCTTGATTCCGGTTTCGGGTTTGAGCGAAGACTATACACCCTGGTTTGCCTTTGGCATTGGTTTATTGACCGTCTGTTACACTTCACTTGGCGGACTCAAGGCGGTTGTATTCACCGATGTTATTCAAACGTTCATTCTTTTCTTGGGCGCGGGAGTTTCGCTGGTCTTGATTTCAAATGCGGTGGGTGGCGCATTCGCCTGGTTCCCTCAAGAATGGGCAGCCCATTGGCAGACGCCGAAGATCTGGTTCAGTTTTGATCCGAACACTCGCGCGACTCTGGCGAATGCGATGCTCGGGACTTTTGCCTGGTATGTCTGCACCGCGGGGGCCGATCAAATGGCGATACAACGGTATCTTTCGACGAAGGATGTCGCTGCCGCTCGGCGGACGTTGGGAATCTCTCTCGTGACCGATTGCCTGGTGACGGCCTTGTTGGGGATGTTGGGGCTGGCCTTGCTCGCTTATTTCACTGAATTTCCACAACGATTGGCGGATGGTGAATCGGTTTATGCCAATGCCGATGGTCTCTTTTCCCGCTTTGTTGTCGTTGGCTTGCCAATCGGTTTCAGTGGTCTGGTCATTGCCGGTCTGTTGGCGGCTGCTATGTCGAGTTTATCGTCGGGTGTGAATTCATCAGCGGCAGTGATTAGTGAGGATTTCATCCGACGTTTGGTACGGCGAGATCACCGTGAATCGCTTTCAGTTCGATTCGTCCGTTGGACCTCAGCTTTCGTTGGGCTGTTGGTCGTCTTATTGAGTTCTCAGATTGGCAACATTCAAGGCAATATGTTGGAGGTTATCTACAAGGTTGCCAATCTTTTCACGGCGCCGCTCTTCTATCTGTTTTTTATGGCGATGTTTGTCAAACGAGCCAATACACTGGGAACGCTGGTGGGATCTGTCTCGGGGATTACGACTGCGGTTCTGATCGCCTTTTGGCAAGAGATTTTTGGTGAACAGGGAATCAGTTTTCTCTGGATTATTCCCTCTTCATTTACCGTGTCCGTTGTGGTCGGATTGATTGCAAGTGTGCTGTGCGGTCGACCAAGCCCTTCCATTGAACTCGCTGAGGCAGATGCGTGAATACTCTTCATCAAGCGGTTGTCGGTTGTTCAAAAACAGATTTGTATACGCCCGCCTTGTGTCTCGATCTCGATCTCTTTGACGCAAACGTGCAGATCATGGTGGAGACTTGTCAGAAGCACGGTGTCGATTGGCGACCTCATGCGAAATGTCACAAGTCTCCAATCATTGGCCGGTGGCTCGTTGACGCGGGAGCGATCGGTTTGACTTGTGCGACAATCCGAGAGGCGGAATTGATGGCTGAGGCCGGGATTCGAGATCTGTTGATTGCGAATTTGATTGCGGGTCCGGCCAAAATTCAGCGTCTGGTTGAGCTTGCATCCAAGGCTGCCCCGATCGTTTGTCTTGATCATCACGATCAAGCCGATGCAATTTCACAGGCTATGGCGACTGCGGGTGTGTCCGTTCGTGTTTTGATCGAGCTTGAAATCGGTATGAATCGTGTGGGTGTTGATGATCTCGAATTGGTTGAACGATTAGCGGAGAAGGTCCACTCGTTGCCCGGGCTCGAATTGGCCGGCGTGATGGCCTACGAAGGGCACTTGTTGACCATTGAGGACTTGCAGGAAAAGGAACAGGCGATCCGGCAAGCGTTGGCAAAGGCGACTACTGCCCGAAACCGATTGGAAAGTCGCGGACTCCCCTGCCCGATCGTCTCCTGTGGTGGGACCGGATCGTTTCCGATTACCGTCAAGCAAGATGGGATTACCGAAATACAAGCGGGTGGCGCGATCTTTATGGATGAGTTCTATCGTCAGTCATGCCAAATCGATCAGCTGGAAAATGCGTTGACGATCATGGCGACGGTGGTCAGCATGCCCACGCCAGATCGCGTTGTTGTTGATACAGGGCGCAAGGCGCTGAATATAGAAATCCATCGCCCACGCGTGCGAGAGCCTAAGGGACTTTTGGTGGAGTCACTCTCAGCGGAACACGGTGTCTTGCGATTGACGGATGATGCAACGCCTCCCAGGATCGGTCAGCCCGTGGAAATCGTTCCAGGTTATGCCGACTTGACCAATGTGTTGCATCCTGGTTTTCTTGGCTTTCGTGGCGGCAAACTCGAGCGGGAGATTCCGATTGTCCGTTAATGCTGATGGCATCTCGCGTCTGTGTTTGGGGACTGCTCAGCTGGGCCTTGATTATGGAGTGGCGAATGCAAGTGGTCGTCCCGATATGATGGCTTGCGACAAGTTGCTGGAACGGGCCATCGAGCGAGGCGTCCTTTACTGGGACACCGCTCGCGCTTATGGAGATGCTGAGGAACGGATCGGGCGATTTTTACACCAACATCCTCGACGTGACGATGTGCGCCTGATCTCAAAGTTGCCCGCACCCGAGCAACCGGTGCCGGCCGCAGGTCTAACCGATTGGGTTGCTGGTCAGATCGATGCATCCCGAAAGGATTTGCAATGCGATCAACTCGATACGTGGATGCTGCATGATGCTGCGATGATTTCGCGATATGGAGACGCGATTTGGGATGCTATGTTGACTCAAGTTGAGCGAGGTGCGACTCGTTCGATCGGCGTGAGCGTTTATGACGTTAGCGATCTTTCATCCTCCGACCCTTCCAGTAATCAGCTCACCATTCAATTGCCCTTCAATTTGTTTGATCGGCGTTTTCGTGATTCAGGCTTTGTGAATGCGGCACCGCATCGATCGCAGCGTGTTTTTGCTCGTAGCATTCTTTTGCAGGGTGCGTTGACCATGTCTCCCGATCAACTTCCTGCCTCGATTGCCCCTCTGCGAGAGCCCTTGCAAAGATTGCATCGTTTGCTGAGTGACTTTGGTTGTTCGGTGCTGGATGTTGCTTTACCCTACGTTATGTCGCACTCCTTTGTTAACCTTGCGGTAATCGGCGTCGACAACCTAAATCAGTTGGAGGATAACCTGGAGTATGCTACGAGACGTCTCGAACCCGAACTGATGAAATCGCTCGATCATTCGTTTCAAAATCTGCCAGCCGAAATTATCGACCCACGAAAATGGTAAGTTCAGACAGCGTCATGAATCTTTTCGACCTCACTCAAAAAACAGCTTTAGTCACAGGCGGAACGGGTTGGCTCGGGCGAGCCATGGCGGAGGGTTTGGCAGAAGCGGGTGCCACCGTCGTTATTTCCAGTCGCGAACGCGCGCGTGCTGAACGTGTCGCAAGCTCGCTGGTGACGGAGTCTGGCCAGAAACATCGAGCGATACAACTCGATCACATGACTGAGGATTCCATTGCAGCTGGTTTTCAAGAAGCACTCGAAGGTGGAACGGTCGATATCCTGGTGAACAACGGACTTGAAATCCTGGGCCACGATCTGAATACCGTTGCCTTTGAAGATTTCGCTCGACACCAGGTCAATAATGCCGGCTATTTTGAATTGTCGCGGCAATTGCATCGTCATGCGGTTGATCGAAAATGTCCAGCAAGCATCATCAACATCGGGTCGATGTATGGACAGGTAGCCTCCTATCCGGATGCCTATGAAGGAATCTGCCAGGCGAGTTCAGTGGCCTACCACGCTCTGAAGGGCGGAACGATTCATATGACGCGACACCTGGCGGTTTATTGGGCGAGCGACAGTGTGCGAGTCAATTGCATCAGCCCCGGCCCCTTTCCTAATCCCGATACGGCACCCCGTGAACTGGTCGATCGGCTCAAACGAAAGTCGCCCATGAAGCGAATGGGACGTCCCAACGAATTGAAGGGGGCTGTTGTCTTCTTCGCCAGCGATGCTTCAAGCTATGTCACTGGGCAAAACCTGACGGTCGATGGCGGTTGGACTGCCTGGTAGAACGTTTGAATTCAAATGTGGAGAGAAGCACTGTCATGTCTGCAGGTAAACTTGCTGGAAAAGTTGCTCTGATTACCGGATCGTCTCAGGGGATTGGCCGCGCGACCGCGCTTGCGATGGCACGTGAAGGTGCCGATATCGTGGTCAACGGTCGGTCGCCCAAACAGTCGGCAAAGGAAAATTCCGCAGAAGAAACGAAGCAGGAAATCGAAGCATTAGGACGTCGATCTCTCGTCTGCTATGCCGACGTCGGTAAACGCGAACAAGTGCTTGCGATGTTCGAACAGGCTGTCGATTTCTTCGGCCACGTCGATATCGCCTTGGCCAATGCGGCGGTGAATGTGAAAGAGCCGATTGTGCGAACGGAGTGGGACGATGTTCAACGCATCGTGGACACCTGTATGTATGGAGTTTTTCACACATGTCAGCAAGCGGCGCGGCAAATGATCAAACAATGTGAGGCAGGAAGGCCGGGAGGTAAAATTCTGATCAACGGCAGCGTGCATGCCGACATCGCGGTGAAATGTCATGGTGTCTATTCGATGTGCAAAGCGGCGAATCAACACTTTTCCAGAGTCCTTGCAGTCGAGTTGGCGAAATATCGGATAAATGTTAATGGGGTGAATCCTGGATGGATTGATACGCCAAATGAACGGACCTTTGTTTCAGAAAAACAGCTCCAGGCAGGGTCCGAAAAACTACCGTGGAAACGCTTGGGCCGACCCGAGGAAATCGCAGCAGCTTTTGTCTATCTCGCAAGTTCAGACGCGGACTATGTCAGCGGACAAACTCTGGTGGTCGATGGCGCACTGGAATTGGATTTTGGTGAACTGGTCTCCGGTATCGAGACTGACTGAACCGCGAACCCAAAAGTGAGCGGCGGATTCTTCTCTTCGGGAACACATCAGCTGTCTCGAAGATCGAGCCAAGCCTTTGGATCTCAGAGGTTTTTACTTACTCTCCTGGTATGATGGCTCGATTCAGACCATACTCGATAGAAGATCGTCTTCCATGGATTCTATGCACCCAGAATAAAAAGGCCCGATTCGGAATGCCGCGGACTTCTGTATCTTTCTCTTTGATCGTGTTGCTCGTTCTTGGGTTTGTTCAAGATTCTGTTCAAGCCATGTCGCCTTTGGCTCAACAGGTCACGATTCACCGTGACGAGTGGGGAGTTCCGCATATTCATGGTGAGACGAATGAGGCCATGATTTACGGCATGGGCTATGCGCAGGCCGAGGACTATTTCTGGCAAGTGGAAGACAATTGTATCCGAGCGGTTGGTCGGTACGCCGAAATCGTCGGTGAGTCAGGTTTAAGTAACGATGTGCTGAATCGTAGTTTTCAAGTTGTGCAACGATCGAAGGAGGATTTTGAGAATCTCCCCGAACCGATGCAATTGAAAATGAGTGCCTTCACAAAGGGCATCAATGATTATTTGGCAACGCATCCAAAAGAAAAACCAAGACTGATCCAGCAGTTTGAGCCCTGGCATGTCCTGGCTATGGATCGCCATGTCTTGTTGAGCTTTGTTTACGGACGGGCTCGAGTGAGTCGGCCGAAGGCTGATACGTTTGCGGAAGCAGTTGATGCTGCAATCGGCTCCAATCAGTGGGCAATTGGACCGCAGAAGACGAAATCCGGCAAGGCAATGCTGCTGCTCAATCCGCATCAACCCTGGTATGGATGGGGACAGTATTACGAAGCTCACATCTACAGCGACGAGGGCATCAATTTTTCAGGAGCGGGATTCTTTGGGAGCCCGATTCCCAACAAGGGTCACAACGGTCGCCTTGGCTGGACCTATACCGTGAACGAGCCTGATATTGCGGATGTTTATCGAGTTACCTTTCCCGATGCTGACCGGCCGCTGCAATACACATTTGGTGATGAATTGCGTGAGGCTGTCACTTGGGTCGACACGGTACGAATTCGCAAAGATGACGGTACCTTCGAAGAACGCACATTGAACTTGCGGAAAACACATCATGGACCTTTGGTCCGCCGTGAAAATGAATCCACCTGGTTAGCTGTACGGATTGCGGGTCTGTTCGATTCTGGTCGCCTCGCGCAGGCGCTCGGGATGATCAAGGCCAAGAATTATTTGGAGTGGCGTGAGGCTGTGAGCAGGTGCGCGATTCCCATGTTCAACATCGCCTACGCAGATCAGGATGGGAATATCTTTTACGCTTACAACGGCTCGATTCCCGTTCGAGATGCAAGTTTCGATTGGACGAAGCCCGTCGATGGAAGTGATCCTCGAACCGAATGGAAGGGAATTCATCGATTTGACGATCTTCCTCAAGTGTTCAATCCGCCCACGGGATACGTTCAAAATTGCAATTCCACGCCTTACACCACGACCGATGAAGGGAATCCTCAGCGAGGCGATTTTCCCGACTACATGATGGAGGATGACGATAACGATACGCGGCGGGCGAAGATGTCTCGATATTTGTTGCGCGGTGCGAACGAGTTGAGTTTTGAAGAGTTACAGGAGTTGGCTTTTGATACCAAGATGTACTGGCCCATGAATGAGTTGCCCAAGTTCAAACGAGACTTGGAGCAGCTGCAGAAAGTGGACGCGGAACGAGCCGAACGAGTTCGTCCCTATTTGGAGCATTTGCTCGATTGGGATTGTCGATCAGAAAACGATTCGACGGCCACCACATTGTGCGTTGCCTGGTATATCCAGCTTTACGGCGAAGGGTACCCCGCAGAAACCTTGAAGCAAGAATATCAACAGGATCGTCTCAGCCGTCTCGATGCGTTGGTAAAAGCTGCTGAAGAGGTGGAACGCATGCACGGAGATTGGCGTACTCCTTGGGGCGAGGTCCATCGTATTCAACGGGTTACAAGACGCCATGATGTGATCGGAGCGGCGGCCAGCTTTAATCGGTTGTTGCCCAGTGTTGCCTGCAGTGGTGCTCCCGGTCCATTGGGAATCATTTACACGGTCTATTCAACACCAAGTATTCGCTTTTTGCGCCCCAGGCGTTATGCCGTTGTCGGAACGTCCTACATTGGCGCTGTCGAATTCGGCGAACGAGTCAAAGCGGTTTCCGCGACTCAATTCGGTCAAAGTTCTCACCGAGGATCACCGAACTACTTTGATCAGGCCAAGCTCTTCTCTGAGCGAAAAATGAAGCCCGCCTGGTTCTATCCGGAAGAGGTCGAAGCGAATGCGGTTCGCAGTTATCGACCCGGCGGTGAATAACGTTGCTCTTCCACAAGGCTCGGGCGAAGTCGGCCAAGGAAACGCTGGCCGGAT
>Ga0163179_10001820_pt1 | contig 14959 bp, 11 predicted proteins | sample AtlANTMetagenome_FD_109643 | JGI IMG/M metagenome (GOLD analysis project Ga0163179, IMG submission 109643) | Marine eukaryotic phytoplankton communities from the Atlantic Ocean - Atlantic ANT 2 Metagenome | ecosystem: Environmental > Aquatic > Marine > Oceanic | place: North Atlantic Ocean...
CCCTCAAACTCCAGTCCTCCCAGGGAAAAAGTCTTCCCTATCAACTCGGGAAGAGGCGCACCCCTCACGAGCACGTTGCGGCGAAACGCAGAGGCCTCAAGATCCGGAAGATCGAACTCTCTCTTTACTGTCTCGTAGACACCATAATCGAAAAAGGTCACCTGTCCCTTGTAATTATCCTTGTGATCAAAATACCGGTCCCCCCGGATCCCCCGCCCTGCCACGCACTCGATCATGGCAGGGTCCTCTATTCCATGATCCAGAGATCCCTGCCCATGGCGCCCCACGTAGTTGTGCCCTCCTGAGACGAACAGATGCAGCAGTTCAATTTCCCATTCCATGATTCCTATCCTCCAATGTAACTCATTTCGACCTTGTTGGTTTTCCTTGGACCCCGCTCTTCCGAATACCGGTCCGTCCGGCCCTTCCAGATCCCCTCAAGAACAAGGCGCAGGGCCTCCTCGCTCCCGGACCTGAGGAGTTCACGCACATCAAACCCGTTTTCAGCAAAAAGACAGGTGAATAATTTTCCCTCCGCGGAAAGGCGCAGACGGTTACAGCCACCGCAGAACGGTTGCGTAACCGATGTAATGAATCCCACTTCGCCCCCTTCCCCCCTGAATCGATAACGCCTTGCCACCTCTCCTTCATGAGCTGGGCTTACCTTCTCCAGGGAAAATTCCCGGGAAACAATCTCAATCATTTCCTGGGCGGGCACAACCTGCTCCATCCGCCACCCGTTGGTTTCCCCGACATCCATGAACTCGATGAAACGAACGGGGATACCCCGTTCCCGCCCCCAGCGCACCAGAGGAAGAATTTCGCTCTCGTTCACCCCACGCTGAACCACGGTATTGACCTTTACTCCCAGCCCACAGGACTTTGCTTCTGCAATACCCTCCAGGACACGTTCAACTCTGGCCCCCACTCCATTCATCCGGGAAAAGACCCCTTCATCCAATGCATCAAGACTGACCGTGACCCGGTGCAGTCCGGACAATCGCAGGACTTCGGCATGACGGGCAAGGAGCACCCCGTTTGTCGTCAGGGCCAGGTCATCCACTCCCTTGAGAGAAGCCAGCATCCTCACCAGGTCCTCTACTCCCCGACGAATCAGGGGTTCTCCACCAGTCAGGCGCACCTTGCGCACTCCCAGGGAAGCCACCATGCCTGCCAGGCACTCGATTTCCTCATACGTCAGCAAATCCTCCCGGGGCAGGAAGGCGTAGCCCGGACCGAACACTTCTGCCGGCATGCAGTAGCGACACCGGAAATTGCACCGGTCGGTAATGGAGATGCGCAGATCACGCAACGGACGATGGTGCCGATCAACGAGCATTCGCCTCAAACAAGCGGAGCCCTGCCAGTGCGCAACTAAATACTTGGGTATTTCGCCATTCCTTGTGGACTGGTGCCACCTCATGAATCCACTCATCACCCCGGACGCTGCGGAAACAATAACCCTCGCGGCCCTCCCCTCCCTGGGAACTGAGGAGCTTCCACTTGCGGAGGCCCAGGGCCGGATCCTTGCCACCGAACTGGTCGCGGACCGTCCCCTCCCTCCCTACAACCGCGTCATGATGGATGGCATCTGCTTCCGGATGGCCGATTTGGAAAGAGCTCCCTCCCTCATGATTTCCGGAGACCATGCCGCGGGGGCTCCTGAGCCAGCTCCCCTTGCTCCCGGGCACTGCTGGGAAGTGATGACCGGGGCCTCTCTCCCTTCCGACTGCGATACGGTCCTGCCCTATGAACAGATCAAGCGCGAGGGGAACAGCATCCATTGCAATCCGGAAATTGCGACCCGGGGGCGCTTCATCCATATGAAGGGCAGTGACCACGCTGCCGGGGATCTCCTCGTCCCAGCGCATGCTCCGGTGGATTCCCGGGTTGCAGCCGTAGCCTCTACCGTAGGCGCTACTTCGCTGAGACTCCTCAAGCGGCCCCGGGTGGTAATCTTTACCACGGGCGACGAAGTGGTCGACCCCGATACCAGTCCTGCTCCTCACCAGGTCCGACAGTCGAATGCGGCATCCCTCCGGGCTGCCCTCGCCGTCCTTGGTACGGACTTGATCCATCATCAACACCTCCCCGATGATCCCGACGCAACCGCTACCGCAGTGCGGGAGCATCTTGGCTCCGACCTGATTCTCCTCTGTGGCGGCATCTCAAAGGGAAAATACGATTTCGTGCGGCCGGTCATCGAATCTCTTCTCGGAGCCCCTTCCTTTCACGGAGTGGCACAGCGTCCCGGAAAACCCCTTGCCTTCTGGTCCGGCCCTCCTCCCGTCTTTGCCCTGCCTGGCAACCCCATGTCGGTCCAGGTTACCTTTCATCGCTACGTTCGTCCCTTTTTAGAGGCTGCCCAGCACCAGCAATCCGTGGTGCGCACAGTATCACTTGCCTCGGAAATCAGGTTTGCCCCACCCTTTGCCTGGAGTATTCCGGTTAACCTCCAGCAGGAAGATGCCTCCCTCATCGCCAACCCCGCCCCCCTCTCAAATTCCGGGGACTTCGCCTCGGCGATAGAATCCGATGGATTCATCGAACTCCCTGCAGGCCAGACAGAGTTCCCCGGGGGCAGCCTCCTTCCCTTCCGATCCTGGCTCTGATCCGAAAGCAAATCCTCTCGCTCTTTCCTGCTGATGTCCTAGCCTTTCGGCGGTGAGCGAACTCTCCCATCTTGATGAGACTGGCCAGCCGCGCATGGTCGATGTTGGCGCCAAGGCCGTAACGAGCCGTAGGGCAAGAGCCGCATGCGTGGTCATTCTTGGCTCCGAACTCATGGAGAGGCTACAGGGGGAAGGATTCCAGACCAAGAAGGGATCAGTCCTGAACACCGCCGTCCTTGCTGGCATCATGGCCGCCAAGCAGACCGCCTCCCTGATTCCACTCTGTCATCCTCTGCCCCTTGACAAGTGTGATGTCAAAATTGAACCCGAGAACGATTCCTCCCTTCGTATCTTCTGCGAGTGCTCCACCAGCAGCAGAACCGGGGTTGAAATGGAGGCCCTCACCGGGGCCTCGGTGGCCGCCCTCACGATATATGACATGTGCAAGGCCTCCAATCCCTCCATCGAAATCACGCGGCTTCATCTTGTAGAGAAACGGGGTGGCAAGAGTGACTTCGATGCCGTCTGATACCCATGAGCGCACCTCTTAACGGACTCCTCCTCGCTGGCGGAAAAAGCCGACGCATGGGTTCCGACAAGGCGGACCTCGTCCTGTCAGATGGTCTCTCCCTCCGCGATCAGGGGCTCGAACTTCTCAACCTTGTCACGGAGGAAACCTACCTTTCCACCGCAGGGGATGACCGGCGAACCTACCATTGCGATACCATCCCGGACCTGCGACATGATGCCGGGCCTCTGGCCGGCCTGGAAGCGGCCTTTGCCAGGGCTCCCGAAGCCGCCTGGCTGGTTACGGCCTGCGACCTGCCCTTTCTAACCTCTTCGGTCCTGCAATGTCTCCGGGAGGCCCGGGATCCGGACCGTGAAGCCACCTGCTTCATCAGCCGCTTCGATGGCAAGCCCGAACCACTCTGTACCATCTACGAACCAGCATCAGCCAAGGCCCTCGCTCACAACCTCTCCAAAAAAACATATTGTGCCCGCAGGTTCCTTTCCTCTCTCGATCGCAGGGAGCTGGACCTGCCGGAAAAATCCGCCTTGGACAACTGCAATCGCCCCGAGGACCTTCAGGAAGCCCGGATTGCCCTTGAGAACGGCCGATCCGCCAAGACTATCGTAGTGGAATACTGCGGGGTTCTCCGTGAAGATGCAGGAATGTCCAACGAGGAGGTCCACACTGAATCGGCAACCGCTGCGGGCCTCTGGGAGGAACTGCGCATGTCCCGCGGACTCTCCCTGGAGCTGGACGCCGTAAGAATCGCAATCAATGATGAATTCCAGTCTTGGAACCATCCTCTGGCCAGCCAGGACAAACTTACCCTCTTCCCGCCCTTCGCTGGAGGCTAGCAACAGCATGTTCCTCCTTACCCCTGACCCCATCGACTCGGCTGGTCTTCGCGAAGCTGCAAGTGACCCGCATGCGGGGGCCATTGCCATCTTCGAGGGCACGGTCCGTAATCATCACCAGGGCCGGGAGGTACTCCGCTTGGAGTATGAGGCACACAGTGCGGTCGCAGAGAAGGAGGGACAACTTATCGTCCGGGAAGCCATGGAGCGCTTCGGCCTGGATTATGCCGGGGCGACACACCGGACCGGCCCTCTGGAAATCGGTGAATGCGCCGTGATGGTGGTCGTTTCCTCTCCCCACCGGGCTGAGGCTTTTGACGCCTGCCGGTTCATCATCGACGAAGTCAAGCACCGCCTTCCCATCTGGAAGAAGGAATTCTATCCTGACGGTTCCAGCGACTGGGTGGGGTGCGAGGGCTGTCGACAGGAACACCAGCACTGACCTTGCAGTCTCCTCTCGATTGCCTAGATTGGTTCCGTGCATCGATTGCATTTTCTAGCCCTTATCCTCATCATCCCCGGACCAGCGCTGGCCGCCCCGGTTCCCGACCTTGAGGTTCTCTTCCTTGATGCCCGGATGTGGGAAAAACCGGTGGGAGAGGTCCTTCAGGACCGAAGGCCCCTCGGCTTTCGCTGGCTCTCAACGGAACGCAAGGACGCACGAAGCACCCGCCGTGATCTGAGGCTCTGGGATCTCCCGGTCGGTGAAACAATTCTCCGGAGTCGCCACGACAAACTGCATTCCTTCGATATTTCCATCTACAATCGGGGCGATAATGGGGAGATGACCGAGGAACGCTTCAAGGCCCTGACCGGGACGTGGCACTCCCTCCTTGTCGAGAAGACTGGCTTGGAGGGCGAGAAGATGAACCGAACCCAGAAAGGCAGCGTGGTCTCCGCCGATCGCTGGGTCTGGAAGTGTCCGGGAGCCTTTCTGGTACTCACCTCCAGCAAGTCCAGGGCCTCCAGGGGATACACTCCCGAATTCCTGAAGCTCAGCCTGGTCTCCGTCAAATATGGCGAGGAGATCTATGAACAGCGTTCAGGTCTCACCCGCGTCATGGCCCGGCGGCGGGACCTCGTTGCGAACCGCGTAACCCGTCCCAACGGGGACATCTTCGTGCAAGGCATTCCAATGGTCGATCAGGGGCGCAAGGGCTACTGCGCAGTAGCCAGTGCCGAGCGGGTCTTTCGTTACTATGGCCTGCCAGTCGATCAGCATGCAATGGCGCAGATCGCGGAGAGCAGCTCCCAGGGAGGGACTAACCCGGCAACCATGATTGACGCCCTGAAGAAGGTGGCCGGACGCACGAAAACCCGCCTCCTCGTTCACTACGAAATGGAAAATCGCAAGGTCAAGTCGGAGATCAAGGCCTACAACCGGCTGATAAAAAAGAACAAGAAGGGCAGGGAATTCCGCGATGATGCAATTATTCCCTACCAGTATTTTCTCTCCAGTTGCCACGCCCCTACCCTGCGGGAAGTCCGCGCCAAGGGTACGGCCTTCGACCGTTTCCGCAAGCAGATCAGGGACAACATCGATACCGGGACCCCCCTCCTGTGGGCCCTCCAGGTCGGTGTTTTCCCGGAGCCGGGAATCCCCCAGCAGGGCGGAGGGCACATGCGGATCGTCCTTGGCTACAACCAGAAAACTGATGAGATTATCTATACCGATTCCTGGGGGCCCGGCCACGAGTTCAAGCGTATGAGTGCCGCAAACGCTTATACCGCCACCATGCACCTCCTCACCCTCAAACCTTCACAATAAGGGTGCATGGAGAAGGAACCGGAAGCTGAATCCAGTTCTCTTGGCTGTATCCTGTCCGGAACCTGGACCCTGGTCTCTCTCCCCTTCTGGCTCGGCGCAGCCGGACTGCTCGCGGTCTCCACCACATCAGCATCCAGGTTCTTCGCCGTCGCCCTGATTTGTCTTCTCCCCCTGCCTCTGAATTTCCTCCACTGGCACAAGCTCAGCCGGAAAATTACCACCGGCTTGCTCTTTCTGATCGCCTTGGGGTCCTTCTTTCTCTGCGCGCGGCAGGCACCGGATCACAACGACAACCCGGAAGCCTCCGCCCGGGTGACCTATGAGAATAGATCCGGGCATTCCCGCTACTCCTTGGCCAACCTCGTTCCCGAAGTCGACCAATCTATCCTGGGCTCCTATATTCTCGGGGCTATCGACCCCAACCTGAACTGGAGTCGGAGCGCAGTCGTCCGGGGAAGTATCAGGGAGATCTACGATGGTCTCCGGAGCGACCCTGATCTTGCCTCCCTGCCCTCTGCCCTGGGTTCGTCCTACCGGGACATGCTTGGATTTCAACCAAGGGCAGGAGCCCTCTTTACCTACATCCCACAGGAACCGGAACCAGGACCGGATCCTCTCCAGAAGAAGCCCGCCATAGTCTTTCTCCATGGCCAACTCGGAAATCTTCAGGCCTGCTGGGCTCTCTGGAAGCGCATTGCGGATACCACCGGGACAGCCATCGTTGCCCCCACCTTCGGAGCCGGAAGCTGGAATCAGGAGGGAGGCCTGGACGCCATCGCAAAGGCCCGGGAATTCTGTGTCAACCATTCACAGATTGACCCTGATAAACTGATTCTCGCAGGTCTATCCGGCGGAGGAACGGGCGTATTCCGGGAAGCCGGGGCCAACCCCGGGAAGTGGCAGGGACTCCTGCTCCTGTCTCCTGTAATTGAGCAGCACATCCTTGAGTCCGACGCCTTTGCCAGGGGGTGGCCCGGGCGCAGGGCGCTTATCATCACCGGGGAGCGGGACAAACGCACAACCGCTGATCACGTCCGCAGAGCAGAAACTTCCATGAAGAAGATCAAGATGGAGGTGGAGTCGCACTATCTTCCCGACGGAGATCACTTCCTCATTTATACCGATTGGTCTGCCCTCGAGGAAATTATCTCACAGTGGCTGACAGATGACTGACCCTCAGGCAGGGATCATCTCCCGGGCGAAGGGATACTGTCCAGGGAGAAGAGGCAACCCTCAAGCCAGGATCTCCGGGATCACATGCCCGTGGACATCCGTGAGCCTGCGATCAATGCTGTTGTGTCGCACGTTCAGGCGCTCGTGGTTGATTCCAAGCAGGTGCAGCATGGTTGCGTAAACATCGTAGACCTGCGTGGGATTGTTCCGGTCCATCGGCTTGTATCCCCACTGGTCGCTTTCTCCGTGGGTAACGCCTCCCTTGATCCCCCCCCCGGCAAACCAGTTCGTAAACACATACGGATTGTGGTCACGCCCTTTCTCTCCTTGCGTGCTCGGCATTCGTCCAAACTCGGTAGTCCAGTGGATGATGGTATCCTCGAGCAGGCCGCGCTGCTTCAGGTCCTGGATCAGGCCTGCAGTGCCGCGGGCCATGCCAAGGGAGAGGGAAGGATGGTCACGGGTCATGTCCTCATGACTGTCCCAGTTGCGCCGCGGAAAACTGTTATCGTTACCACTCCAGATCTGGACAAAGCGCACGCCCCTTTCAATGAGCCTGCGGGCGATCAGACACTTGCGACCGAAATACTCGGTTTCTTCCTCGGGGTTGATCTCCTTCGGATACTTTGTCTTTGGGTTATCCAGCCCGTACATCTTCAGGATGTGTTTCGGTTCCTGCGAAATATCCAGCGCCCTCGTGGCAGACAACTGAAGGCGGGCAGCCAATTCATAACTGCGTATGCGCGCATCCAGACGCGGATCCCCCGGGCGGATTTTGCTGTGACGCCTGTTCAGTTCATTGACGAGGTCGATACCTTCCCGGTGGCTGGCCTCGGAAACGTAGTCGGCATGGGGGTGAAGATCCTCGATGGGGTTTTCGCGTTGAGGAAAGATGGTGGTGCCCTGGGTATGAGTGGGTAGGAAGGCTGACCCCCAGTTCTTGGGCCCATTGGAAGCAAAGCCCCGGTGATCGGGTAATACCACAAAGGTGGGAAGATTCTCATTTTCAGAGCCCAGCCCATAACTGACCCATGAGCCGGCCCCGGGGAAACCGGGCAACTGAAACCCGGTAGCCTGCAGGTAGGTGGCCTGACTATGAACCCCTGTCTTGCCCACCAGGTTGTGAACAAAAGCGATGTCATCGGCCACTTCACCAAGCGGGGCGACAATATCACTCATCAGCTTCCCGGATGCTCCGTAGGGTTTGAACTCAAAGGGCGACTTCATCCAGGGACCGAGTCCGTTTTGAAAAGCTTCCACGTGCTCGCCAAAATCCGACTTCTGCCCATGTCTTTTTACCAACTCGGGCTTGAAGTCATACATATCGAGATGGCTCGCGGCCCCGGCCATGAATAGCTGGATGACCCGCTTCGCTCTCGGGGGGTGATGCAGTGCTGGCGTGGTCGCGGCAGAGAGGGGGTCCCTCGCCAGCATGGAAGCCAGGGCTAACCCGCCGAAGCTGGACTGCTTGAGGAAATCTCTGCGGGAGTCCCTGGGAGTCATATCAATCAAGGTAAGTGAACTCAGAAAGGTTGAACAAGGCGCGGCAGAGGTTCTGCAAACCGTGGTTCCGGGCATAGGCCAGCAGAAGCCCGGCCTCTTCTGTTGCCGGCTCCCTGCCGGTCACCAGGAAGTGCCCTCGCCTTACCTGCCCGCCCAAGTCCCCCGCTTCCTTTTCAAGCCGGGTGGCGAAGTGGCGAGCCATCGCAATACTGAACTTATTGTTCATCAGGCTGAGGGCCTGCAGGGCAGTAAGCGTCTCGTTGCGTTTGGGAGTGCTCTGGGAGGAATCCGCGCAATCCAGGGTGGTCATGAAAGGGTTGGGTTGCGAGCGTACGATAAACCGATAGATCGAGCGCCGGTGGCTTTTTTGATCCTCCGGGTTGAACTTGTGGTACTCGTAATGGGGTGAATGAGCGGTCTTTTCCAAGGCAAAGAGATAATAACCCGGGCCACCCATCTCGGGATTGAGTTTTCCGCTGACAGAGAGGACAGCATCCCGGATTTCCTCCGCGGAGAGTTTTCTCCGGTTCATCCGCCAAACCAGGCGATTGCCTGAATCGACCCGGGCAAACTTTTCGTTCCCTGCCGAGGACTGCCGGTAGGTCGCACTCATGACCAGCAGCTTATGCAATTTCTTGAACGATCCTCCCTGGTCCCGGAAATACAGGGCCAGCCAGTCGAGCAGTTGGGGGTGGCTGGGAAGTTGACCGAGTTCCCCAAAGTCATTGGGGGTGGCAACAAGGCCTTCACTGAAATGCCACTGCCAGACGCGGTTGGCGATCACCCGCCAGGTGAGCGGGTGATCCTTCCGGACCAGCCACTTCGCAAGGACGGCCCGGCGGTCGGATTCATCGTGACCCTCCGGCAGGTTGAATTGCCATCGCTCTTCCTTGAAAACAGGCAGGGTTCCAGGGCTGACTTCCTCACGAGGCTGGGTCACCTCACCCCGGTGGAGAAACCGGATCATCCGTGGCTTGCCATTGGTCGGCTTGAACTGGCCCTGTGGCTTGAACCGGGTGGAGGCCGCATAAACCATGCTACCCTGGGGCAGCCTTTTCATGGCCTCACTCTTCTCCGTGATCTCCCCCTCAAGCTTCTCCAGTCGCTTCTTTCGTTCCACCGTATGGAGCCTGGCCAGCAGGTCTTCTTTCTGCTTCTCAAGCTTCGCAAGGCTGGCGACGGACTCCTTGTCCTCCCCCTTTGCCCAGATGCCGTCGGTCAGGTTGGATTTTCTCCAGCGAGGCGGCCCCTCTATGGAATCCAGAGCGGACACCTTGGTGTTGAGGGCACGGTTAGCTCCGGAACTGTCCAGCACTTCAACCTCAGCCAGGGAAAAATTGTAGTCATTGGCTGCCCGTCTCGCCAACTTCGTGGCATACACCCGCAGGAATCGCGCAGAGGACTCCGTTTGATAGTCAAGGGGCATGAGACCGGGGTTGGGAAAGTCACTGCCGGACTTGTCCACAAGGACCTCGGAGCGGGAAAAATCCTGGCGGTTGGAGGAGATCAGCTTGAAGCGAACGGGGAAACCAAAGCCTGCACCAATATTATTGAAACTGTCATGACAGGCATGCAGCACGATTTTCCTGATGTCCACCCGTTCCCCCAGGTCGATTTGCACCCACTTTTCAAGGTCCGGGGATGTCTCCACCTTGCTGTGATAACCAAACTCAGGACGTTTGCTGGAAGGGTCTGCTTTTTTCTTCAAGGTCCCAATCGCGGATTCAATCCTGCTCAGTTCCTCTCCTCCCTCTTTCCTGATTGCTTCCTCGATTCCACTTTTTTCAGCACGCAGGGAAGTCAGCTCCCGTGTTAGCTGAGAGCGACGTTTTTCTGTCCGGGGATCACTCCCGTAATTGCGATCGGCCTTGTCAACTGCTGCAAACACCGACTGCAGGCTGTAATAGTGTTCCTGGGTAAAGGGATCTCCCTTGTGAGCATGACAACGGGCACACTGCACGGTCACCGCACAAAAGGTATTGAAGACGTTGGTGACCATGTCATCACGGTCCAGATTGCGCGCAACCTTGCCGTCGATCTTCGATTCGGGCACCTCGGCATGCCCGATAAAGTCCCAGGGCCCCGCAGCCAGAAACCCGAGACCCAGAATCCCATCCGGAGTATCCGGATACAGATTATCTCCGGCCACCTGCTCTTCGATGAAACGGGCATAGGGCTTATCCTCATTGAAGGAACGAATAACATAATCCCGGTAGGGCCATGCGTTCGGCCGCAACTTGTCTTTGTCGTAGCCGCAAGTGTCCGCATACTTCGCCACGTCCAGCCAGTGGCGGGCGAAGCGCTCCCCGTAGCGAGGAGAGGCAAGCAACCGGTCAACCACGACTTCATAGGCCTTATCAGGATCCTTCCGGTAAGCTTCCAGGAACTCTTCCGTTTCCTCCGGGGCTGGCGGCAGGCCGATCAGGTCATGGGTCAACCGACGAAGGAGTGCAAGTGGCGTAGCCCTTTCTGAAGGTCGCAGGCCGTTGGCTTCCAGCCTGGCCAGAATGAAGCGGTCGACTTCATTACGGGCCCACTCCTTGTCTTCCGGGACCTTTGGTGCAACCAGCGGCTTTCGAGACCACCATTCTCTCTCCCCTGAATCGCCCGAACTCATCGGACTCAGGAGGAGCCAGAAAGCCAGCAGTGAGAGTATCTTCGATTGGATCATCGCCAGCCAGAGCACTACCATAAATGCAGGCTTCCGCCAGCTCTCACTTTATCGCTCCAACGGATGAGTGTCACGCCCCGGGAGCATAAGGGAGAACCAGACGCTCCACGGTCTCGAAACCAACATTCCAGTATTTTGTCCGATCCAGCCCGGGCTCAGGGCGCAGCTACAACGACATTGTCGATCGAGAGCCCGCTGAAGGCATCCGGACTGCTGTCACTGACGAAATTAAACTCAATGACGATGCTCTCTCCAACAGCCTCCAGGGCCACGGGAATCGTCTGGGCCGTCCAATCGGCATCAAACAAAGTCATGTCGATCGATACCTCCTCGCCCAGTTGCACCTGATCGGAGGCACGCAGGAAACGGACCGAGGCGACATCGCCAAACCCATCCCCGTCACGGAAAGCATCAAAGCTCAATTCCGCCGCGGCTACACTAGTCAGGTCAATAACCGGGGACCGGAGGGAAATATCGGAATCCGTTCCGAAGTCCCCAAGATTGGTGCACCACGCGTTGGCGGAGCCATCGGCACCGGCAAGAGGGCCTGTGCTGCCATTGGGCGCACCCCGTTCCCAGTTGGTATTGCCATTGGCATCATTGACAATCGGAGTCCATCCCGTGTCGGTCTCAAAGTCATCTTCAAAAAGGGCCGGAAGCCCTTCTTCACGTACGATCAGGTAACCAGTTTCCGGGAAGGGAGGCGCCACCACTGCAGTGGTGATACCCGAGGCATCACCCTGAATATCCTGGGCACCCTCCACCTCGGCCCATTCAGCCCGTGGCGTGCTCAGGTCGGAATTACTCAGGATATCGTACTGTCGCTCCTGACTGCTTTTCCAGCTGATCTGGATATCCCCTGTCTCCATACGGCGAAACTCGGTTATCTCAACCCCCACCTGGGAACGTGGACGCCCGAGCGGTGTGATTTCGCAAGTGGCCAATTGCATGATCTCACCCTCAGTGAGGGCTTTGTCCCAGACCGCGACCTCGTCGATACATCCAGCAAAGAAGTTACCCGTGGCATCATAAATCCCGCCCCCACCGATGTTGAAGGGGAACGTCGATCCAGATCCGAGGGACGAGGAGCCTGTGCCCGCCTGCACACCACCAAGATAGACCGTGCGCCCCGTGGCATCACCGGTGACGAGAACATGAGTCCAGGGGGCAGTGTTCGCGACTGTGATATCGAGAGCCCCTCCCACGCTGGTCCAGTGCTGCAGCTGGGCCGGATTGATGAGGCCGAATTCCACCGCATCGTTCTGCCCGAACAAGCCGATTCGGTTTCCGGTCTGGGCAGTCTCGAACTTCACCCAGCCAGACATGGTATACTCGTCCAGCCCGGTGAGCAGCGAAGCACCAGTGCCAATGAAGTCATCGATTCCGTCGAATTTGAAGGCAAAATCGCCGGGGCCACAAGGACCGTCGACTACCTCGGGACCGCCATTGAGGGTTCCATCATTGCCCTCGTTGGACAAATCCGCAGTCGTTCCACCAGCCCCCTGGTCATCGAAAGACCAATACCCGATTGGCAGCGGCAGCGGCGGCTTCGAATTCGCATCATTGGGATTGGTGCCTGCCTGAAGCTCGTCACCATCGTCGACCCTGTCATCATCAGAGTCATCATCATTGGGATCGGTCTGATGAGTGCCCACCTCTGCACCATCCGCCAGGCCATCCCCGTCACTATCGGGATCCAGCGGATCCGTCCCAGTGTCGGTTTCCCCCACAAAGACCCCGCTTCCACTCTCAGCCCCATCCAATAGTCCATCTCCATCACTGTCGGCTTCCTGCGGATCAGTTCCCCGGGTAAACTCCTCGAGATTCGGCGAGCCGTCTCCATCTGGATCGCCCTCTGGGCCATTGTCCGGATCAACAGACCCATCGTCATCAGAGGCCAGGCCGTTCTCTTGCTCCCAGCTGTCGATCAGACCGTCATTATCAGCATCCTGGGGAGGTTCTGTAGCGATGACCTGAATACCATGGAACCCTGAGTTGCTGGAACCCCGGTTAACTTGAACTGAAAAGGTCCCGGAAGACTGATTCCGAAAGACACAGTAGTTTGCCGCAGGGTTACCCCCCTCCTCATCCTCCGTCAGAACATAAGCACCGGGGAAGCTCCCTGCCTGTTGGGAACTGGTTGTATAGGAAAAGGTCTGTCCCGCCGTTGAACTCTCGATTGCGCCAGTCCGGCCATTCCCATCGCTCCCGAAGTAGACATACACATCGTAGTTTGCGTAGGTGATATTCGAGATCTCCACGTTGGCAAAACCACCAGTATGATCAATGTAGCCGTTCATCAGCTTATTGTCTCCGGTCCCACTGCCATTGTTGGTATTCCAAGTGCCATTTGACGCCCACGTAACCGCAACTGCACTCGGGTTCCCTTCACTATCAAAAATAGTTCCATTCCCCCCGAGGAGATTGGATTCGTTACCACTGGGCGCCCCATTGGTATTGTTCCAGTTCGCCTGTGCAACATCCGGATGTCCCGCCACCTCATCAGGCAGGAGCTCGGCTGCCAGGTCCCGGTCACTCAGGAAGTTGACACCGATACTGGCATCTCCTCCTACCGGGCGGCTGTTCGCATCGGTGGGGTCAGCGTCGAACTCCAGCTCCAGAGAGTCGCTGAAACCATCAGAGTCCGTATCCGGGTTATTAGGGTCGGTCAAGAAGGGGTCGGCCACAACCTCGGCGCCGTCCACCAGACCATCTCCATCACTATCGGCTTCCAGCGGATCGGTGCCGGTGTCGGTTTCACTTGCGAAAGCTCCGCTTCCGCTTTCCACCCCGTCCAGCAATCCATCATTGTCAGTGTCGTCGCTCTGCGGATCAGTTCCCCGTTCAAACTCCTCCAGGTTCGCCGATCCATCGTTATCAGGATCCCCGGACGCTCCATTATTGATGTCGACCGAGCCATCATCGGAAGGATCCAGCCCATTGGCCGTTTCCCAGCTATCGTCAAGGCCATCCTTGTCTTCGTCCGTGGCAGCAACGGCAGCCACGATCTGGAACCCGTTGGGTCGCACACGGGTGTCACCCGCAGCGCCCCGGGCGCCCTGTATCGTCAGCGACGCCCCGGTCAATCCCGTGAAGAGGGTGTAATTCGAGGGCGTCGTGGTAGCGGGATCGGTGTCCTGGCTGCCTATGTAGCCGGCCGCACCCCCGAACGGATCAGCGCCCGCGAGGGGGTAGTTCGCGCCATTTCCACCGGCCTGATGACTGTAGTAGGTCGCCGGACCACTGCCATCATCGACGGTGAAGCCCATCGTTCCCCCGCTGTCGGTGTTGTGATAGATACGCAGTTCGTAGCCGCTGGCCTGGAAGGAGTCCGGTATTCCGTTCACCTCAATCGGGGGCTGGTCGTGGAAGTTGTCCAGGTAGCCCTGCATCATCTGGGCATCGCCCCCGCTGTTGTCTGCACCATTGGTGGTCCAATGGTTGGCGACCGACCAGTTCACCGTCGCACCGGTGGCGGCTCCACTGTCGTCGACAAGGGCAACCCCATTCCCCACATTGCCGCCATTTCCGGTCCCCGTATTATTCCAGTTACCAACCGGGACCGAACCTGCCACGCCGGTGACCGGACCAGGAGTGCCGGTCCCATCCTGGCCGTCGAAATTCAGGCTGATGGATGACTGGGCGAAAGTGCTCGCGACCGTCAGGCAAAATGCGACCGCACACCAGGTCGCCGACTTGTTCTTTCTCACAGGATAATGTTTCATGAGATCAGGTTGAATGGGTTATGGAACAGGAGCGATCTCTGACACGAGACGTTCCTATACGATTAAGAATTAGAGTCTCAGAACGAAAGAAGAATTGCAGTCCTGTGCGTAAGCAGGGCTCAGCCGACACGGAGAATAAGAC